>ERZ650304.208-NODE-208-length-37254-cov-10.348585_pt1 | contig 37254 bp, 37 predicted proteins | sample MGYA00376240_ERZ650304 | MGnify/ENA primary metagenome ERZ650304 (study PRJEB26733, sample SAMN07839271) | wastewater metagenome | biome: small river; feature: stream; material: water | place: USA: North Carolina | collected 2016-03-01 ... | reverse complement strand
GGTACATATCTTCAATAATGGTAACAACCTGATTAGTAAAGTCAGTACTTCCATTCAACTTGTAACTACCAACGGGCTTAATTAAAATGGTTTCACTTGGTACAGACTGCATTCTTAATCGCAGATTGAAGCTATTCCCCGCTTCATCTATTAAAAATAAGCTAATCATCGAACCGCTAATAGTTTGAGTATGAAGTTGACCTATTTTTGTGGTTGTAATAACTGGACGATTTTCCTTTAATGGATAGACGAAGATTTGACCAGTAACATCATCGGTATCAACTTTTAATTGATTACTTGCTAATTTAACTTTCTTAATCTTACCGCCAATTATTGAAATTCTACTTACATCGTGATCTGAAATTATTGCATCAACCTCAGCATTGTTACTAACTTGAAACTCCTGCACAGCATAGACAGTATTGATACATGCGAAACCAAGTATTAACAGACACATTCTATTTAACTTCATTTGATAAATTCTCCCCAAGGATTTGCTGATTGAACCTCACCGTATTCGGTTATGTATAATTTACCATTTATTATTTGATAACCAATTCGGTACATTTTTTCTACAGAAGATGTTAATTTATCTCCAACTAAAGTATCCAACTGACCTGTAATAATAACTTTATTTGATGCAGAATCAACTCTAAAACCCTTGATGTAAAACATTGTAACTAACTGATTACGCTTTACTCTCTGAGCTTGTTGATCTAATGCAGCCTTAAGTTCTGCTTGCTGTGCCGGATTAACGTAATTAAGAAATAGCTTATTCTGATAATCTATATTTGAAGGGCTGATATTATTTGCCAAGAGCACAAAATATGTTGACATTTCTTGCAAGTATTTAGGATCTGCATCATTACTGTCAACCCAGAAGGTTTCTCGTGTAACCGGAGGAGTAATGGTTGTACGTTCACGATATCTATTTGCATATGCAACTGCAGTTGTCATGAAGTTTATTACTATTAAAGCAATAACAATTACATCTCTTTTTCGTATTGATTTCTTTGCTTTAATCAGCTCATCATTATGTATGTCTTTTTCCATAGTATTATCCTGAAATTTCTCTGATATATGATTCGGGAATTCGTTTGAATTTTATGCCTATAACCCAATAGGTAAAATGAATAAGAAATCCCTTTAATTTGCCGCTTTTAATTTTTGCATACTGATACGTAATAAAAAAAGACAGTAACAAAAACACAATAAAAAGACTAAAACTCTTAAATAATATTCCTGGGAAACAAATTACTGCAAACACTATAATTTCATCCATATCCCACCAAAGAGCCTTTGGTGGATCATCCAAATGTTTGGGTATATAATAACTTTTATTTGACATAATCCACCTCAGAATTAAATAACTACAATTAATGAAGAGTTAACTATGCCCGTGGCCATATCTGGACCAAAAGCAATCAATAACGCGAATATAACTCCACCGACTGCAAACATTGGTGATTGCTTTGATATTGCAATAATTAACCCAACTACAAATGCAACGGATGCTAATAAAACACCCAACTTACCATGAATAACAGAATCAAGCCACCCATAGCCATTTCCAAAAGCTGCATCATTAGTTCCTCCAGCACTATTACTATTACTAGCAATAGTTGCTGACATATAGATCAACATTAAGAGCATGAGTAAAATTACTCCTCGATGTTGTATAAAAAAATCTCGTGCTTTCGTAAGCGTGATACTATTCATAACCTTTCCTTTTTAATAGCGTTACTCAAATTAAAATCCTGCCTTTTCAACTGCCAACAATAGTAAAGCACCCCAAACACCAATAATTGAGATCAAAACATAAGCCCTTGTTGATTTGCTCTCAATTTTGCGGAGTAATTTAGGTCCTTCATAAAAACTAATTGCCAACATTGCAGTTGATAAGATCATGATAAACGTCCAACCTGGATGCATATTTTTTCCTTATAAAATGTTAAATTTAGTTTGTTTTATTGATCACTATTTTAATTTCAGCCCTCCTATTAGTGAAACGTCCCTTGCGGGTTTTATTGCTGGCAACATAACAACACAAGGGTTTTGCCTCGATGGTAATGTTTGCCGGCACTAATTTATATTTACGAATCAAGAAGCTTTTGACCACTTGAGCCCTAGCTAAAGCTAACTTCATGTTAGCGTTAGATTTTTTACTTACTGCTTCTACATTATCGGTATAACCAATAATAGTAACTTTAGTGTTACCAAGCTCTCCACGTAAGCTATCAAATTTACGACTTAGTTTATGTATATCCGCCGTAGTTAAGTAATACCTGCTAAAAGCAAAGTTAACCACCATCCCCTTAACTTCTTCGTCTTTAATAATTACCGGTGGTTCCAAATAAATTGGTGGATGCTCTTCTTCATTGTCAATAGTAAACTGAGTGGGCTGAGGACATGATTCACTCTTGCAGTATGCATAATTTTCAGTAGCTTTGTCGTAATACAGTTTATTCATTACTGGTGTAGAAGTTGATGAGCATCCAATTAATTCACTAGTTATAGCCAAGCTCAATAATAGCTTTATGTACTTTTTTTGCATATATATCTCTTTTCCAAATAGTTTTTGCATTGTATGCACCTACTGCATTCCAGTTATAGCCAAGTCTTTGAATATTATCGGCCAAAATCCAAGCACCAACCATTACATTGATACAAGGATCAAATAAATCTTGTTGTGAAATATTAAATTTCCTTAACGTTGGCAACCAGCGATTATTGATTTGCATTAATCCAATGTCCATTGAGCCGTCTTTATTTAGTCCAATCTTATTAGGTTGCAAATTGGTCTCTACTTTAGCAATTGCGTATAACAACTTAGCTGGTACTCCATAGGCTGATTCTGCTTTATTCCAGCATGCTCCACCAACTGCTTTAGTAACGGTAAAACTTTTATTATTACTATGAACTCTTGGCTCTACTGATCTATCACTAAAGTTATCGACCGTGATTTCAGCATTAGCAAATCCTGTACTAATGAAAAGTAGTAATACTAGTTTGTTCAATTGAACTACTCACTGCCAAAACGCTATAAATCTCTTTAGCATAAACTTGAGAGATTCTATGCTCATTATCATTTCTAAATTGTTTAGCTATACGAATCAATAACTCATCATTAATTGGTTTTTTATTGATTAATATCTCGAGCATTTGCTTATCAAACCATTGAAAGAATTTATCTGTCAGTCGGATTTTGTATTCCGAGTTAATCGTTATAAAATAATTACTTTCAAAGATTAGGTTAATCAGAGTTTGAAGTTTATTAGTGGATAAATAATAGTCTTGTTCACGGTTAATGATTAGAGCCTGATCTTCATTTACTGTTTCTATGCCAAACTCAAAGGCACAAAGTATTACTTCATGAGTAACCGCATTTACCATATTTAGCTGCTCTACCATCCTTGCAACAGTTTTTAAACAACTACTTACATCTTCATTAATATTGTTGCCAACATAAGCGTTACATACCTGATTAACACAGACTAAGTAGTCTGTATCTAGTTCAATCGCTTGGTTATTTACTAAAATAAATTTTTTCATTAATTAAAACTCTTTAATAACAATGTATTTGTTTTAAAATAAGGAAGCAGCTTCATAGGTAATTTCTTACCGTAACCTAAAATTCTGGCAACTTCAATAACATCACTTCTTGAAATAACCTCATACCCCATCATTTGAAATTTTTTAGTTACTTTATTGTAGATATGGCCGCGAATAGTTCCTTCTGCTACACATAAAATTTCTGCAATCTCAAACGTGGATAACCCATTGATCATTAAAAAGAGTACAGCTTTTTCTTGTTCAGTTATTTTAGGTGTATGCATTGAGTAATTTCTCTCGATGCGAATTTCAGGAAATTTCTTACGCAGTAAATTCTTTACTGAAAAATCACCATTTATATGTTTTTCAACTACGAACAAAATCTGGTCATTAACTTGTAGAGCTTTCTTAATCCAGAATAACATTTCAGGCTCATTATTAATAGACCAAGCTTCCATCATAATTACATCCTTAGTCTCACTGATAATGCCTTGCTCAATTTCAGAAATTACGTCAATATCAGACACTAGGCTACCAGTGTGATTAATCGGTAGATTTTCAGAGATACCTAAAATAGATTGAGCCCTATCTGTTGCAAACAAAATACGCTGATCAATCGTCTTAATATATGCAATTTCTTCATCAAAGAAACGATTTGAAAACCAATTATGTAACTCATTAAAATTAATAAAAATTTTCATCATCAAATCCAACTATTGTAAAGTACAAAACAATTAATTTCGTATGCTCTTTTGCATATATTAAATATGCAATTGCGCATACGTTTTTATTATTGAAATATTTAGCTGTTGAACTCATTCTATTGAACTACAATCTTATGAGCACAATTAAGCACAAAAATAATTATTAAAGCTGCAACCATTACTCGGCTTAAACTCTTACCAAAGCTGTAGTTTTCTACTAGTTTTACTTGTTGTTTATTTCTCGACATATAAATCAATCGAGCATGATCTTGCTTAGCATATTCCAAAGCTAAAACATTCAAAGAGTAATCTTTCAAGTAACCAAGATTTTTTATGCTCTTCTTTATAAATATTTCTTGATCATAACTAATAGAAAATTTAGCTCTAAGAAAAACCAACCCGGACTTAATACTTAAAGAGTCAGCCAATAAGCCATTTTGTTTCAACTTGCTAAATAGTTCTATAATTTCCGGATCTTCAAGCAATGAAATGGTACGATAATGTTTATTCAATGCAAAAAATTGAATGACTAGTAAAGTTATAACTGATACTAAACTATTAATTATTAAGTTCATTTGCTACCTCCAAATTAATTAATTTAAATTTTAATTAAATGAACTATCAGCTCAAGTGTTTGAATAGATTTATATACAAAGCTTCAACACCACACGCTGAATACTCCACGCATCGATTAGTCATAAGCGCCCAGAATAAGTAGCATGTATAATCCCAATTAGGAGCGCCCTTAATAATCACGCGACCAGGAACTCTTAATTGCTCATAAGCATCTCTTAACTCTACAGGTAGACCGAGCACTGCAGTTCGACTAAGCCGTAATTTAAGTTCTTGAGCGTTAGTCTTACGAATTGATTCAGCTAATTTATGGTAGTCTTCTAGTTGCATCTTCTGTATACTCAGAACCAACAAGGTTCGTTCATTGCGATACCACGATGGATTTTTGAGTACGTCTCTCATATATGCATGAGGGTTTTCAATAGGTTTGCCCCCTCGCTCGATACGTTTAAGTACGTAGATGGAAGCAGCTTCAATGTCAATTGCAGTATAGTCTTTCTCAAGTTTTTGTTTAAAATCTTCATTAATTGCCAGTTTTGGATCTTTGATTTCATTAGTTTTTCTGCGATTATGAATTTTTAATAGGCTCTCTTTATTACTGAGTAACTTATATCCGTGTTTACCAAGCGGTACTATTTCTAAACTTGATATCTGTTTAATATCCGCGACTACACGCTTAAACACTCTACGAAATTCATTTATTGAACTAATTCCGCAGCCAAATAAGTTGTATAAATCTTCAAGCTCAAAATAATGATCCATGCGCTTTAAATATAAGTTGTAGTTTTGATATGTAAAATAATTAAAGACATCTAGTTTTCTTGAGTTGGTGAATGTATTAACCGCTTGTTCTGAAATGGGAACTGCACTACTTTTGATTAGATCAAACATCTCTTCAGATAAAGTAATTTCCCCTAACCATTCTTGCTTTTCGTCATAAAGCCAAGAGCAGTCGCCATCAAAGAATTTTATAGAATCTCGTTGTTTACGAGATTTGTCATTAGGATTGGAGTAATGAATAGATAGCTGACATTCTGTGAATGCTTTAAGTTGATTATTAATCATAAGTGTGTCATTTTTACCACACACATAATTAATATTTAAGACTTCTTTTAAGAAGTTTAACTTGTTTTTTGGTAGTTTTACCTTTGGATTTTTAGCTTTTGTGCTTGTGATGTATTTGCATAAATAAGAGAATAAGCGACGTGGATAAATTCCGTATGGAAGCAACTTATCCTCAGTGTGAAATGAGACGGTTAGTTTATTTTCCCCAATATTTACTGTTCTGGAGTACTCAATTTGATGTGAATTGCGTGTGATTAATTTGCTATTTATTTGTTGTGGAATAGCAACATGAATAAACGAAGATATCGTATATGTGATATCATCAGTGTAATAAGTAAGGTTATTTGCGCATTCTACGCTAGTACATTGTTTTGATTCTGTATAATTTGATTTTTCTGATGTGCCATAATAACAATAATAGTGAATTTATTATGCGATACATGAGGAAGCTAGATTGTTCCTTAATTCTATTCTATACCATCGCATCGGCATCTGGATGATCTTTCAAGTAATACAACACCACGGGCTTGCTTATCAGTAAAAATACTGCGTCGTCCTTCATGTTCTGGTTTTAGGACCAAACAATTAGAGATAGTATAGTTTTATAAATGCAAAATGGAGTCATAATCAGTGACTCCATTTTGCTTCTTATCCATAAATCTTAAGTAACTACTAACTAAACAAACTGCCACAATATGCTGTGTAAGAGTTAGGAACAAGGCGGCGTAGTGTACATGAGAAGCCTTGTGACGATGCTCACTGCATAGTGTGAGCAGCTACAATCTTAATTTTGTATCCAACTAGTAGAGAATGTACTAATACCTGATAATAAAATACTAGCTCCACCGGATAATTTAATTTGCATTCCATTTGCAGTGTTTTGAGTAGTATAAGTTTGCCCATCAAAGCCCAACATATCACCATTACTTGGATTAAAGTTAGCAATAGTATTAACCCCAGATGTCAATTTATGATCAAAAATAAACAATGTAGCTCCACCACCTTCATAGATCAAATTATCCCATGAATTTACAATTCGCAATGTAGTAGCCACATTTGCACCCCAAATTGGCATACCTTGCACTTGTCCAACAGTACTGATACCAGCAAGTCCCCACGTACATTGGTGATAGGTATTATCGGCACTATCTCTAATTACATTATATTCATAAAGATACCCTGGTGCAACTGAAGGCGTTAAAATTTTGTCTTCGGTTAAGTAAACTGGTCCTTGCTTAGTCCAGCCACTTGGAAGGACTGCGGATTCAAAAGCTAACAGCACTGTTGCAGGAGTTGATTCATTTGATGCGTGCATGATATATTGATTACCATAGGGATCCGTGATAAAGTAGCGCGCGATTTTCTTACCAGATGAATAACCACTTTCATACGCCCACCATTTCATATCTTGTGCTTTATAGTTGGCAGTAACTTTAATCGTGCCTGGTGCTGGCGTAGTAACTAAGTTACCCGCTGCATAAGCACTTGAGTATGCAGCATATGGACCTGTTGACTCAAAAGGATACATTGCATTAATTGCAGTTGACATCGCACCCCAGGTATAACCATCTGGCTCTGTGGTAATATATGAAGTTACCCCAGGGGTTTGACCAGGAGAGGAAATAAATATTTGCTCGTTAAATTGTAAATTACGCGTTGAATTCTTTACGTATGGAGATGGTGGCGTATAAGACTCCCACTCAGCTCCAGTTATAGAATTTGCCCCACCATTTTTATAGGTAGGAATTGCAGATTCAGGATTAGTTTGTACTGTTGCAATATTCACTATTTCGTAAGCAACAGATAGAGGCGTCCACTGATCAGAAGGCGACGCAGAACTAGTACTGCTACCGCCATTACAAGAAATTAGCGTTACAGCTACCCCAATAACACTTAATAATTTTGACGAATTTTTTATCAATCTACTATCCCTTGAAACGTTATTCAAATAAACCACTTGTAGATTATATTACAAATACTTTATTCTTTGTTATCCATTTGGGATAGTCACACAAAATTTCTCAGCTAATTGGTTTTGCCAGAATTAATTTGAGCATAACTTCATACAGATTATCATTACGAAAATTAAATCTGAATTCGCTTTCTTTAAGGTGTAAATATGCTTTATGCTTAGCTAAACCCTGAAATTTTCCGGTACGATTTTTAACAAATTGCCAGAAATTATCGAGATTTTCAACATAGCTTGGCTTATTAGCATAGTTTTTATCATTATCATAACCAACTGCGACAAAACCATCTTCTGATTTTACTTCTACAGCATGAACCGTAACTTCCTCAGTTGATTTACCTTGCAAAATACTGCGTAATTTAGTAGCAGTACAATTTGCCAGCATATCAACATAGACTTTACCACGACGTTTTAATATACCTAAATTATTAGCAAGTTTAGTACCTAAATTATCTGTTTGCTTGATTTCATCATGTTCAACAGCAATAGAGTCAAAAAATAACTCTCGCTCTTCCGCCATCTCTTCAGTGAAAGGAGCATATTGTTCGCTGAATTCAACAATGCGTTCACGTATTTCATTTAGATAACGATTTACTGTATTACGATTTATTGCAGTTTTGAGTGCAATTTGTGTCGCGGAGAGGTCTTCAGCGAAATAGCGCACCATTTTACGGAATTTATATTCCGATATTTTAGCGCGACGTACATATTTATTTTTGGTAAATTCCATCTATTTAACCTCTCTTCGTTTTGCTATTCTAGTCTAGCTTTTTAGGGCAAATTAGCTAATTAACTAAGGCACGTGTTATCATATGGCTTAGTTATAATACAAGCACTGCATATTGCATAGCGTGGCTGTATTATCCTATATTTTAACACGAAATTAAGTAAGAGATATTAATGAATAAAGTAGATAATTTTCGCCTCCAGTTCCCCAATGACAATAAAGAATATGTTCCTATCATGATCGGTGGAATGGGAGTAGATATTTCAACTAGTGAACTGGCACTGACAGCAGCTAATTTAGGTGGCATCGGACATATTTCAGACGCCTTGATTACTGATGTTTCAGATCGTAAATTTGACACTACTTTTGTATCTGATAAGCGTAAGCAATTTAAAGCTAGCTTAAATAGCCCAGATAAAAGCTTGATTCAATTCAATATGATTGATATTCGTCAAGCAACAAAAAACCATATCGGTAAAACGATGGAAGCTAAAAAAGGCAGCGGATTGGTATTTGTTAACTGCATGGAAAAACTTACCATGAACAATACTCGCGATACCTTAAAAGAGCGCTTAAATTCAGCATTGGATGCTGGAATTGATGGAATTACTCTAAGTGCAGGTTTGCATTTAAACAGCATGGCAATGATGCAAGATAATAAACGTTTCCATGATGCTAAAATTGGAATCATTGTGTCTTCAGTGCGTGCACTAAGACCATTTTTACAACGCGCTAAACGCTCTAACCGTATTCCTGATTATATCGTTGTTGAAGGTCCGCTGGCTGGTGGTCATTTAGGTTTTGCGCTGGAAAATTGGCACGAATATAGCTTACCAATTATTTTTAGTGAAGTACTAAACTTCCTTAAAGAACAAAATTTAAATATTCCAGTAATTCCTGCTGGCGGTATCTTTACTGGAACCGATGCGGCTAACTATCTGGCAGACGGTGCTGGAGCGGTACAAGTTGCAACGCGCTTTACCATTACTGAAGAATGTGGCTTAACAGATAAAGCAAAACAAGAATATTACAGAGCTGAAGAAGATGATGTTGAAGTAAACACCACTTCACCAACTGGTTATCCAATGCGTATGTTACGTTACTCACCATCAATCGGTGGCAAAATGAAACCTAATTGTGAATCATTGGGTTATTTGCTAGAAAATGGTACTTGTAGTTATGTAGAAGCTTACGAGCGTGCAAAAGCTGCTAGTCCTGATGGTAAATCATTTGAAGTTTTTGAAAAAACTTGCCTATGTACTCATATGCAACTCTATCAATGCTATACTTGTGGACATTATGTTTACCGCTTAAAAGATACTACTAATCGCCTTGATGATGGTAGCTATCAACTATTAAGTGCAGAACATGTATTTAAAGATTATCAATTTAGTACGGATAATAAAATTAGCAAACCAACGATGGTTGCTAAAGCTAGCTAATAATTTACTTTTGCTCTCTCAATACAAAACTCCAGGTAGTCTGGGGTTTTTGTATTGATTAACGTAGGATATGGCTAAATGAATTTAACTCTTTTTTCAACTCTTTCCAATTTGGTAAAATCTTATTCATCAAAGCATAAAAACGACTACTATGATTCTGTTCAATAATATGACATAATTCGTGAACTACAACATAATCAATTAATTTTAGATCTAGTTTTATCAATGCCAAATTTAAGTTGACTTTATTAACCGCTACTGAATAACTCCCCCATCGCGTGCGCATTACTTTCAGACTCAGGCGGGGAAGCTTATACCCTAAAGTTTCAAAATAGCTAAATCGTTGCTGCAGTAACTCTGTACAAATTTTTATTCCCAAACGTTTGTATTCGGCTTGTAATACTGTAGATTTATATTCCGTGTTAACTTCTTTGACATTCAACAAACAGACATCACCACTAAATATTGCTTTATTACGTGTTGCAGGAATAATTTGCAAGAGGTAACTTTGCCCTAGATAACTAACATTATCGCCATCTTGGAGTAATACATCCTGCTGATGTTTTTGAGTCGATTGCTGGGTTACCAGCTGTTGTTTCTGAAGAATATTACTATAAAATTTATCAATTACGGCATTTATATGCTCATCATCAGCATGTAATGGCGCAGAAACTAGTAATGATTTATCATGATTAATTCGGACATAAGTATGACGAATTTTTTTATATCGGATATGAACAATAAACTCACGATAACTTCGTGAATTAGCGCTGGCTACACCAGATGCACTCACAGCTTAATTTCCCACTCAGACGCGTCTTCACTTTCATCCTCTACTCGAGAGATAGGCTTAATTAATTCTGGACGCCCTAACGCAATGGCAAATTTCTGCAATGCTTCCTGTTGTTCAGAACTCAAAACCCGTTTAACTTTTTTGGGCTGGTGCCGTTCAGGACGAACTTTAACTAAAACTTTGCTAAACAAAACTCCATTACTGTATAAGGTATCCTGTATACTGCTAATCATGTTATTAACTAAATAAAACCCGCTATTGTTATTGACAAATAAAACCAACAAATCACTGGGATAGTCAATCGCACCACAGTGGCAAACATTTCGTAGTCCAGGATGGTTAGTATAAATAATTTCACTAATTCTCACTAACTCTTGTAGCAAACGCCCCAAATCATCTTGTTCAGAAATCTGCTTTAATCGTTCAGCAAATTCAATAAAGTGCCCTGGTTTTTTCTTTTTAAATGAACGCATAATGATAAATAATAACCTTATTTTTTTATGATACAATATTGCTACAAATTTTGATAGAACATTTTAACATATAAAATCAAATATTATTTAACTAATTTATCGGAGAAATTTATGGAGTACTCACATGAAGTAGAGCATATGACGTGCATCGCCAAAGGTGCTAACCATGGTCCGGCACCAATTCCTCAAGAGGGAAAATGGACACAATCACGTGAAATTAAAGATATTTCTGGTTTGACTCATGGTGTGGGTTGGTGTGCGCCACAGCAAGGTGCCACTAAACTCACTTTAAATATCAAAGATGGAATTATTCAAGAAGCACTAATTGAAACCATTGGCTGTTCAGGAATGACTCATTCAGCAGCGATGGCTGCGGAAATTTTACCTGGTAAAACCATCCTTGAAGCATTAAATACTGATTTGGTTTGCGACGCAATTAATACCGCGATGCGAGAATTATTTTTACAAATTGCTTATGGCCGTTCACAAACTGCATTCTCAGAAGGTGGTTTACCAATTGGTGCTGGGCTAGAAGATTTGGGCAAAGGATTACGTAGTCAAATTGGTACAATGTACGGTACACTTGCCAAAGGTCCACGCTATATGGAATTAGCGGAAGGTTATGTAACTCGAGTTGCACTAGATGATGGTAGCGAAATTATTGGTTATGAATTTGTTCATCTGGGCAAAATGATGGAATCAATCAGAAAAGGGGTTGATGCCAATGAAGCACTTAAAAAAGCTACTGGCAGCTATGGTCGCTTCGCAGAAGCTACGCGCTACGTTGATCCTCGCGCAGAATAATTTTAGGAAAGAGAAATAAGATGCAACTATTTGAAAGTTATGATCGTCGAATCGACAAAATTAATTCTGTGTTAGCGCAATATAATATAGCATCTTTAGATGCTGCACGCAAACTATGTACTGACAAAGGATTCGATCCTTATGAAATCGCAGAAAAAACCCAGCCGATCTGTTTTGAAAATGCCAAATGGGCATATGTACTAGGTGCTGCAATTGCCCTTACTAAAGGCGCAACCAGCGCGGTTGAAGCTGCCAAAGTAATTGGTGAAGGTTTACAGGCATTTTGTATTGTGGGTTCAGTTGCTGAAGATCGCAAAGTTGGTCTTGGGCATGGTAATTTAGCTTCAATGTTACTTAGCGAAGAGACACAGTGTTTTGCCTTCTTGGCTGGACATGAGTCATTTGCTGCAGCCGAGGGCGCAATTGGAATTGCTCGTTCTGCAAATAAAGTTAGAACACAACCTTTACGCGTAATTTTGAATGGTTTAGGCAAGGATGCCGCACAAATTATTTCACGGATAAATGGGTTTACGTATGTACAAACTCAGTTTGATTACTATAGTGGTGATTTAAATATTGTGCAAGAAAAAGCTTATTCCAAGACTGAGCGTGCTAATGTACGTTGCTTTGGTGCAGATGATGTGCGTGAAGGTGTGGCAATCATGCATAACGAAGGCGTTGATGCTTCTATCACGGGTAATTCAACTAACCCAACTCGTTTTCAACATCCGGTTGCTGGAACCTATAAAAAAGAGCGCCAATTACTCGGTAAGAAATATTTCTCAGTTGCTTCAGGTGGTGGTACTGGACGTACGCTTCATCCAGATAATATGGGTGCAGGTCCAGCGTCTTATGGTATGACCGATACGATGGGACGGATGCATGCTGATGCACAGTTTGCGGGCTCATCTTCAGTACCTGCCCACGTAGAAATGATGGGTTTCATTGGTATGGGTAACAATCCAATGGTTGGTGCAACTGTGGCGGTAGCCGTGGCAATTCAAGAAGCACATTAAAGTGTTTTGGCTAATATAAGGTAGAGAGTAAACCTCTCTGCCTTTTTCGGTTTAATTCTTAATATCATTGGCATCTAAACATAATCCAGCAAAATTAAATTTGACATCTTATATTAGAATAATCTAAAATACTGTCATTGATAACATAAATAATGCGTGGAGAAATTACAATGTCTAAAAAAATTTTAATTATTGGCGGAGTTGCTGGTGGCGCATCAGCTGCAGCACGTTTACGCCGCCATAGTGAAACAGATCAAATAATAATGTTTGAAAAATGTCCTCACGTATCATTTTCTAATTGTAGTCTCCCCTATTATCTTAGCGGAACTGTAGCTAATGCTGAGTCATTAGTTATGATGAGCCCACAAAAATTTCTCAAACAATTTAATATTGATGCTCGAGTAAACCAAGAAGTAATAGTAATCAATCGTGCGAGTAAAACAGTAAGTATTCTTGATCATCAAAGTGGTAAACAATACGAAGAATCATATGATAAACTAATACTCTCACCTGGTGCAAAACCAATTGTTCCCAATATCCAGGGCAAAGAGCAAGTAAATTTATTTACAGTACGCAATGTAGTAGATATTACTCATCTCAAACAATCAATCATTGATACAGCCCCTAAAAATATCGCGGTAATCGGAGGTGGATTTATCGGCGTTGAAGTTGCCGAAAATTTACGTGAAGCTGGCTACAATGTGAGTCTTATCGAAGCAATGCCCCAAATTATGCGCACCTTTGATTATGATATGGTGCAAATTTTGCATAAAGAGCTGCATGATCACGCTGTAGAATTAATCGTTGGTGATAAAGTAGAATCTTTTGCGACTAACCAAATCTTACTTGGTTCTGGTCGAGTTGTAAACGCAGAAGTTGTCATAATGGCTATTGGCGTTGCGCCGGAAACCAACCTAGCTACCGCGGCACAACTTGATTTAGGTAAAACTGGAGCAATTGCAGTTGATGATAATTGTCTAACCAATGATCCAGATATCTATGCAGTTGGCGATGCAATCGAAGTTTATGGCGCATTGATACAAGATAAATTTAAGCTAGCATTGGCAGGACCAGCTCAAAAACAAGCTCGTGATGCAGCTGATCATATCAATAGAATTAACAACAAGCCTCGTAGCTACATTGGCTCATCATGCATCAAAGTATTTGACTTAAATGCAGCATCAACAGGTCTAACTGAAGGTTTGATAGAGTTTGCTAAGCTGCCGATTGAATATGAAACTGTATACATCACACCGAATGACAAAGTAAGTTTAATGCCAACTAATCACACCATGCATTTTAAACTTATTTACGATAAAAACAATGGGCGTGTCCTAGGTGCTCAAGCAATTGGCAAAGGTAATGTCGACAAACGAATTGATGTAATTGCGACTGCCATCAAGTTTAATGCCACAATCAATGATCTCTGCGATCTAGAGCTATGTTATGCTCCACCATTTGGAACTGCCAAAGATGTAGTTAATATGGCGGGTTATGTTGCAAGTAATCTAAATACGGGTAAATTTAAACAAATTACTGCAAATAAAGTTAGAGAATTAGTTAAAACCAATGCATATGTCTTAGATGTTCGTGAAGAAGCCGAGCTAGCACGAGGTATAATCAAAGGAGCTACAAATATCCCGTTAAGTCAACTTCGCGAGCGTTTGGCTGAAATCCCCAAAGATCGTGCAATATATGTTCACTGCCGTAGTGGACAGCGCAGCTATAATGCAACGTTAGTACTACAACAACATGGCTTTAATGAAGTCTATAATCTTGCGGGAGGATTTTTAGCTTTGTCATATTATGAATATTATAATGATATAACAACTGGCAGAGAGTCAATTTTAACGGCGTATAACTTTAACTAAATTAGGAACAAGCAACGCCAGCGTTATTAGTACACATACAATTACATTTATCATAATTACCTGCCGGTTATAGATGGCATAAAACCCATAGGTAACTGGCGGAACGAGGCTGATAAAAACTGAAGTTAGCTCGCTCCCTAATTTTTTGATAGCCTGCTGATTATAGTAAATTGGAATAATTAACGAGCCAAGGCTAATAACTACTAGGGCTAATAAATTGTGTTTTAATATGCCATATAAGTCATGTTTGGGAACAAAAATACTCGCGCCAATAAATAGCAGCCAAAATCGAGTAGCTAAAACCTGTAATGAACTGAGGTGTGCTAATGATGCTAATTTAGACGAATTAGCTATATAGACATAAAATGCTAGTCCGGCAACCGAGCCAAGAATAATTCCACCAGCAACATTATGCCCTGCTTTTACTTGATATGCAAACAATAATATGCCTAATCCCAGCACCAATAAAAACAAACTGAGTAAGACTGCTTTATTGCGCGTGACTATGTACATTTTGCCAAAGCCAAATAATGCCAACGCACTAAATAATGCTGCCATAGCAATAAACGGATCAGCAACATGGCTGGCAAAAACCATACATACCCAATCTACAGCCAGTGCAGTACTCATCATGAGATAGGTCGTTTTATTATGCCAACACGCCAGATAGGTAGCACTTAGATTACGAATATTTAGCCCATTGAATACCAAAAGCGCAATCGCACTCATTGCAAACAAAGCGATCACAGGATTTAGCCCAGCTATCAGATGATCAAGGAAGACAAACGCAATAGAAGTTAATAGTACATAAATCCCAGCATCCAAGTATCCACTCATTGAGAATTACCTAACAAGAAACTTTTACGCACTATCTCAAACAAATTTGGCGGTCAAACTATTTTCGATTAATTTATTTATCTCCGCATCAGTTAAATTTAGTGCTGTCGCTAATTCTACATAGTTTTGGTTTATATAGCCGCCAAAATAAGCTGGATCATCAGAGTTAATTGTTACACACACATCATGGTTTAATAATTCAATTGCTTGATGTTTACTCAAATCAGGCACAACCTGCAGGCAACGATTGGAGAGCGGACACATAGTTAGTGTAATTTTATCTGTGGCAATTCTTTTGATTAATGCTTGGTCCGATAATATTGCATTTCCATGATCAATCCGATCTACGCCTAAAATATCCAAAGCATCCCAAACATAGCTAACAGGACCTTCTTCTCCAGCATGAGCAAGTAGTTTCAGTTGTTCTTTACGTGCTAAATTAAACAAATTCTTAAATTTAGCTGGTGGATTACCCAACTCTGAAGAATCAAGACCAATCCCAATAATTTTATCACGATAATTCATCAAATCATCAAAAACAGATAAAGCATTACCTTCGCTTAAATGACGTAAAAAGCAAGGAATTAAACTGCCATTAATACCGTAATCAACTTTAGCTTGAACTATCGCACGCCAAAGACCGCTCATCATAATATCAAGTGAAACACCACGCTCCAGATGAGCTTGCGGATCAAAAAACATCTCGCTGTGCGTTACATTATCCTGATGCGCTCTTGTCAGGTATGCATAGGTTAAATCAAAATAATCATTTTCAGTTTTTAAAACTGACATTCCTAGATAATATAAATCGAGAAACTCTTGCAAGTTCTTAAATTGATACGCTTTAGCAAATTCAGCAAGCGATGAATATTTTATTTGGATATTATTTCTTTTGGCTAAATCCAGAATCATTTGTGGTTCAAGACTACCTTCTAAATGAATATGTAGTTCGGCTTTAGGATTATTGATACTATTTAAATAATTCATAAAAAACCTTATATTAGAATAACATTAATTCATAAGAAGGATGATAGAGTCCAGTTGGAGGATAAAATTCATCTACAACTCTAATAAAACCCAAGCTCAACAGCATTTTTTCTGAAGATAGATTATGTGGATTATGACCCGCAAATAATTTGGCGATTTTACGCTGTTTGGCATATTCAATTACTGCCAGCATTGCTTCTTTAGCAAATCCTTTATGCCAAAACTCAGGCAATAAATGCGCGCCAATTTCAAAACAGTTACTTGGGAGATCATGCGGACGCAAACCACAGCACCCCATAAAAACCCCATCTAAGCTGTATATCTGCCAATATTGAACGCTATAGAGCTGGTTATTGTTGAGCTCGGTCGTTAAACGCTGCTCAATCTGTGTATCAGTAAATTTGCCATTAGCAACAATATAACGACTAACATCAATATTGCCCCAAAGTTTAAACGCTAACTCAAGGTCACCATTATTCCAGATATCAAATTTTATACGCTTGGTTGCTAATGGGTGTGCCACAGACATAATTAGCTCATACCCTTTTAAAGTTTAACTTCTTGATTAATATATCCGATAGAAAAGCTATTTTTATCGGTATGAATCCCAGAAATGCTGGAAACCTCGGTAATATACAGTGGCTCAAGATTAGTTTTGCGTTTGATATATTTAGCAAAAACATCCGCATGACTAGCCGTATCCGAATGGACAATAGCAATACTTTTAACTTTGTTTTGCTCTTGCAATAAATTAAGCTGATTGGTTAATTTGCGCCATGCACTACGTTTACTAAATGCAGCACCAATAACTTTAGGCTTACCAGTTGCTACATCAATATGCACCAATGGTTTTAGCCTAAATAATCCCGCTATCCAACCAAGAGATTTGGACAAACGACCAGATCGAATTAAACCTTCTAGTGAATTTAACATAATTAGAACATTCGCTTCAGATTTGGCTACCTCAATCTTAGCAACAATTTCTTCGTGGCTATAGTTATTTGAATTTACTAACTGATTCGCATATGCCACCAATAATCCTAGCGGTGCAGAATTTAAACCAGAATCAACCACTGAAATTAATTTATCTTTGTATTTACGTGCCTGATTAACAATCACATCATAAGTAGAGCTTAATGATTTACCAACAGGAATAACAATTATGGAATCATAGAATTGCTCAAGAAAATGTAGCGTACGCGCAACAATTGCAGCAGATGGAGCGGCTGTACCAACATGATTTTTAGGATTAGATAAATAATCTAACGTTTGTTGATAATTAATTGAAAATTTATCAAGGAATGAGTTACCATTGACCTTAACCTGAAGTGCAATTCGATAAATATTGTTGTCCTGCATTGCTGCTAATGGTATGTCTGCCATAGTGTCCGCAACAATCGCAATTCGGGTTTGGTGCGCACGGTTAGCAATATTGAACTGCAAAATCATATCATCAATTTTTTGATAAATCACGTCACCAGCTTTAGCTAATAATTGCGTTACAGTCTCAGGTTGATCGGTATGAATATGTAGCTTTAACATCTGTGCACCTTTACCAATCACAATGCTATCACCTAAACTATCAAGCGTAGCACGATACGGAGTCAGCGCGTCTTCATTTGCTGTTTTAAGTACTGTTTCAAAACAATAACGATAATTAGGAAACTCGGTAACATCCTCAAACTCATGGCTTAATCGAACCGCTTGATGATCTAAATTACGATCAGCCATAATTTGGTCACGGTGTTCTTTATCACCGCTAAGATATGCTAGCATTCCATCAATGAAATTAACAAATCCTTGAGCACCAGCATCCACGACATGATTAGCACGCAGAACTTCCAATTGATTCATCGTATCTTTTAACGCAATCTTAGCTTTTTCAACACTGGATTTAAAACTATCGAGCAAATTAATCCGCGCATTCGCCAGAGTCTCACGATATCCTTCAACCCATTTTTCCATTACAGTTAAAATTGTCCCAGGTTTAGGATTACTCACTGAACTATAAGCACTTTTATAACCATGAGCAATCATCTCAACAAAATCATGCATTTTTAAAAGTGTTTTCTCGGTCAAGCGATGCTGGGTGAGTCCATAAAAAAATTGCGAGAATATAAGACCAGAATTACCACAGCAACCAACTAGACCATGCTGTGACAATTGATGAAGTAGCTCAGGCGTATCTTTAGTCATGGATAGATTATCCACGATATAGCGCATCATCGAAGCTAAATTAGTTCCTGTATCGCGATCTGCTACCGGAAAGACATTGAGCCTATTAAGCTCTCCCTCACTATGGATGACTTGTTTGGCACCTGATAAAATCATGCCATAAAATAACTCGGTTGATAATGTTTCATTCATAACTAACCCCCCTAATTTTATTTATTATAACTACAAAACAAGTTTGATTCAGTATTTAGACTAACTTCTAGTAAATTTTTGAATTATATGCTTATGTTCACTATATAATGTTATTAAAGAGTCTCTATTCGCTAGTTCAAAATCATTATAATCAAAAGCCGGAACACATTTGCAAGTAATAAGCGAATAACCTTTATTTTTGTCTAACGGAGTTATTGCAAACCAAGAATGATGAGGCACAGTAACAGAATTATTTGAAGATATAATTTCTTCGGTTAGCGTTCCTGCTGGAGAAATTATAATAACTTTAACAGCTTGCCCTTCTTTGAGCATTAGTGTCTCATCTGATTTGCTTAATCTATGAAAGGATGAAAAATCGTCGGCAGCTAACAGATAATTAATCAATGAATACGAATTTTGAGCACTTTCATCGCGCTCAATTGGACTCCAATAACCACCTTCTTCATGTGGAATCAGCTGTAAATCATTAACAATCTTGGAAACTGTTGGATTTTCACTCACTCTTTACCCCCGAAATGCTGTATTTGTGATTGTGAAGCACAATGTTTTATAATAAAGTATTTAACAATATATAATTCAAACTACTTCCTATCAATATGTAAAAATTAATATCCCTCTAATTCACTTACCTAATTTGGTGTATGATTTAGCAGTTCAAAGCCGCCACGATCGGTGCGTTTCACCATACCAATTTTTTCCAAATGATTCATAATTCGTGCAGCTTTATTATATCCTATTCCAAATTGTGTTTGTAAAGAACTTATTGAGCAACGCCGTGAATCGAGAATAAATTTAACTGCTTCATCAAAAACGCTATCTTTTTCAACACTATTATTGTCGCTATTACTATCATCTTCAAAACCAGGAATCGCAATATCACTAGCGCCAGTCAGTATTTCATCGTTATAATTAGGCGCGCCCTGCTCTTTGAGATAATTTACCACGTGGTGTAGCTCATCATCATTCACAAACGCACCATGAATCCGCCGCGGAAATCCCGAGCCTGGATTTAAAAATAACATATCACCCTGACCAAGCAGACTTTCCGCACCCATTTGATCTAAGATTGTCCGCGAATCAATCTTACTTGAGACTTGGAATGAAATCCGCGCAGGAATATTTGCTTTAATCAAACCAGTAATCACGTCAACTGAAGGTCGTTGGGTTGCTACAATCAGATGAATCCCCACCGCACGCGCTTTTTGGGCAATACGCGCAATATATTGCTCAATTTTCTTACCTGCAACCATCATCAAATCTGCCAACTCATCAATAATCACGACAATATATGGCCATTTTTGTAACGGTTCAGGGTCAGTTAAATCAATGCTATATGGATTAAATAACGGCATCCCTTCCTTAATCGCTGCTTCCACTTTCTGATTAAAGCCAACGATATTTTTAGTACCGATTTTTGCCATGATTTTATAGCGCTGTTCCATCTCGCCAACAGTCCATTTCAGCGCATTGGCAGCTTGGGACATATCGGTTACAACTGGCGCCAAAAGATGTGGTATATCCTGATAAAAGGATAGCTCGACCATTTTTGGATCAATCATAATAAATTTAACTTCATCTGGCGTAGCATTAAAAAGAATTGATAAAATCATTGCATTAACTGCAACCGATTTACCAGAACCAGTGGTTCCTGCTACTAGCAGATGTGGCATTTTAGCCAAGTCAGTCACAATGACATCGCCTGCGATATCCTTACCGAGTGCTAATGTTAGCAAACTATTGTTATTTTGATAAACAGCTGAATCAAATATTTCTTTAAGATAAATTACCTGACGTTTAAAATTAGGAACTTCAATCCCCATCGAATTTTTACCAGGAATAGTTTCAACAATCCGAATACTAGTAAGCGCCAATGAACGCGCGATTTCCTTAGCTAAGCCAGCGATCTTGTCGCCACGGACACCTTTAGGCGGAATCAATTCATAACGGGTTACTACTGGACCACTTTCGACATTGGTAATTTTGACCTCAATGCCAAATTCAGCCAAAGTATTTTCAATTGCGGTTGAAACATATTCAATTGTCTCTGGGGGTACTCCCTCAGCTTGTACTCGTGGTAAATTAAGTAAGCTGGTACTAGGCAAACTACCTTTTTGTACCGCATCTAGTAAATCTATCGTCCGAACATTATTTGATTTTAATGCTATTTTTAAGCCCGCCACCCGTGGTGGTTCACTATTGAGCATCGGTTCATGAACAATTGGTTTAATTTCAGTTAATGGTGCATCAACCGCCTCATCTGATTCATCATCTTGAAATAACGGATCATTAATATCGAAGTCTGGTTCATCATTAATATCCGCATTTTCAGTAGAAGCACCTTCAGTTCTTGATTTAAATAACCGCTCTGAAAATGAAAGTTTTTTGACAACTGGTTCTTCAATATCGATATCTTTTCTCGGTACAACCAATGGTTCAGGCTCAAAATATTGCTCCGCAGCTTTGGGAGCTATGAACTCATCCTCTTCATCATCAATAACCGCGGCACCATTTTCTGCAACAGGTGACTTACGTGCAACTAAAGAAGTTAGTTGAACATAAACCATTTCCAAAATTGCGCCAATTTTTTCGGCAATAAATAACCATGAAATGCCAAAAGAAAATGAAAAGCAAATGATAATAAAAAGTAAACTTAATACTGAAACGCCAACTTCACCTACACCACGATATGAGTTGTTAAAAATAAACGACCCTAAGCTACCACCCCAACCATCTGGCAAGCTTGACGCTTGATGAAAAAAGGAGATATATTCAAAAGTAGCAGAAGCTGAAATTAAGAAAATGTAACTAATAACCCGATAAATAGTACTCCAGTTTCCAGTTGGGATTTTTTTGCGTACAATTTTATGAAATCCTAGATAAAAAACACCCGCAACCAACCACCAAGCGGAAAAGCCTAGCACATAAAATAAAATATCGGATAAATAAGCTCCAGCTACGCCAAGTTTATTTACGACAATTGGAGAATTAACACTCTTAGACCAACAACTATCGTTTGGTGAATGAGTCGCCAAAGCCAAAGCTACCATTGCAGTTAAGGCAAACAGAAGGATTGCTACACAATCATTGATAAATCTAGCTAATTTAGAGGGTAAAATAGTATCACGATTTTTTTTAGCAAATTTAGGTCGTACAGTTTTTATATTCTTCATCATCACTTCACAAAAGCATTAATTAAAATTACGGATATTAGTTAATAATTTTTTCTGGCAATCCGCAAAGAGCGCATTATCATGAGTCGCTTCAGCAACAAATGACAGGTAAATCGTTGCATCAAGACTAGGTTTTATTTTAAGGCTAGACTCCAGATAAGTCCGAGACTGCTCCAAATTACGCTGTTGATAGTTCAAAACACCTAAAGTTAACAATAATAAGGGATTTTGCTCATTCCCACAAAATGCATTCTCACTTAACTTTGTTAGTCTGTTTAATAACTTCGCATCGTCAACTTTTTTTGCTAATGCAAGTAATGATTCACTATAAATCAATTGAATGGAGCTATCTTTAAAATTCCGCTCCAAAAATTCCACTGCCGCAGAATAATCAGCAATACGCAATAAAGCATTAAAATAAAGCTTACCATACAAGAAACTTGATTTCTCATTTTTGTCTAACTTGTTATAATATTTATTTAATTCTTTAGTATCGTTAATTTCGGCAAATAGACCACCGATTACCCGCGCTTTATATTTGCTGGCTTTATACTCACGTAAGCTATCGTTCTTTAATAGCCACTCCAGCATCTCATAGGCTTTGGAGTAATTTGTAAGGTGCAGATAAACTTTAAGTAACATACGATGTGCTGGCACATGACTGCGATCAAGCTGTAGAGCTGCATTTAAATGATCAATTGCTTGTCCATAAAGCTGATGATTGTAAAAATTTTCTGCAATTAATAGATGTTTAGCTAACTGCCACTTTGGTTCGCTAAATTGCTCAAGCTCGGTTGCGATTTTATCTTCTTTTTCTTGGTCGCGCATAATGTTTGCAGCACGATACGCCAGCATATATGCTAAAAATTTATTATCTTTATTTGCTTCACGCTTGAGTGATTTCAAAGCATTTTCGTAGCAGCTACGATACTTACCCTCAAAATAATGTAAGCCCGCAAAATTTAATCGTTGCCGAGCTGCAACTAATGCATTTCTAACCCGCGCACGATGTATTTTATTTGGAAGACGTTTGACATTAATTAATATCCGAAACACGTAATAAATTACGATAACACTTAATAACCACAACAAGATTAATAAGTTCAAGCTTAATTCAATCTTATAGCTTGCGACATAAATTGCAACAGCACCATTGTTAAAGAGACCAAACCCAGCTACTGCCAATGCTAGAGCAAAAATAACTAAGGTTTTAATAAAAAGCTTCATTATTTATTTCCATCACTAAGTTGTTGCGCCTTAATGAGCGCCTGCATGGTTAGATCTAGCGTCGGTTGGTTAACTCCTAGCGAGATTTCTCTGAGTTGTTGGATCAATAATAACTCTTTTTGTCGAGTTAAATCATTGCTAAAAAAGCGTTGCGTTAGATTATACGCATCATTCAGGCTACTTTGCCATAATGCTGCATTTTGATTTAATAATGCCTGACGCGCACTTAAAATATCTAATTGTAAATGTTGGCGCACCACTAATTCGTTTTCTGGCACTAAAATCTCGGCACTATCAGAGTTGGCTTTTACTACTTTGACTAAACCAAAAATTGACTGTTTAACATTCATTACAAAACGTTGCCAAGCACTGGTTGGCAAATTATCTTGCTGGTTTTGTAGAGCAACTGGTGTAGTAATGTTTAGTTGAGCGATATTTTGATAAAGTTCATCTAATTGCGTTGCTAGCATCGTCGCATCAAAATTATTTTTTGCCTGTAAATTATCTAAATCTATGGTTAAGTTTATTTTCAACTGCAATAGCAAGGGATCGCTAACACTGGTTAAAATTTGTTTCGCATAATTTAGTTGTTTAATTGCCGATGCATAATCATGATACAGCAACAAACTTTGATTCGCACCACTAATTAAACTATTTAATTGATACAAAACCATATTACCATTATTTACAGTTTTGTTGGTTTTATCAACTTGCTCTTTCAGAGCGGTTTGTTCTTGTGTGAGTTGCTTAATTTGTTGAGTTAGGCGCAAGTTATCAGTTGATAATGCTGCAATCTTCTGACTTTGCTGGCTATTTAATTTACTTTGTGCAATAAAACCATTTATACCCAGAAAACTTTGATAGGCAAGATATCCGGTGCAACTTAACGATAGGATTGCTAATAAAACCGGAACTTTTGACATCCTTGGCTTATTTACAGTTTTTACCATCGCAGGCTGTTCATTTTTTAATTCAGTTGTATTATTTTCACTCATTCTCAATTTTCCTGATGGTGTTAATTATTGCTTGATTCGACGCATTATCTGTTTCAACTATATTGCTGAAGCCTACTTGTTTTAGTTTTCGAGTTATATTTGGATGCAATGTAATTAAATATACTTTAGATAATGTTTGCAAAATACAATGACTGATTTGTGCACAGTCATACAAATACTCGGCTAAGGAGCTGCTAGTAATGATTATACCTATATTTTGCGGGTCACAGATAATTTTCTCAGTTTGCACCAAATTTAAAATCGCAGAATTAGTCCGCTGATATAAATCTATAAAATCATGATTTATTTTGTTTATATTTAAATATACTGCCAATTGCTGATTATGCGGCAGACCCCCTGCAATCAGATAACTTGTTCCTTGGCGAATTAAGTTTGAGCTAATTAATTCAGCAACTCCGCTTCCGCATTCAGGATACAGTGCTTTAACTCCACTTTTGTCTAATAAATAATCAGCAGAGCTTTTTCCAGCAACGATTACGCCTAACTCTGGCTTTAGCTTACCTAGTAATGGAATCAAACGATCAATTACAGTTGGAGATGTTAGTAATAAATTATTATAATTATTTATTTTGCTAACTAGACTTTCTAACTCAAAATCATAGTATTTAATTACCATTAGAGGTAAGCTTTTCGCTTTAATCTGTTGCTGTTCTAGCAAATTAATCAAAACGGTTGCTTGCGGCTCTGGGCGGGTAACTAGATACATTTTGTATTAATTATCTGTGATTAGCCGCGGACAAGCGTTGAACAATTTCTGCCGCACCTTGCTTAATCAGTTGTTCAGCACATGATTTGCCTATATTTAAATAATCTTGAGGAGCGCCACTAACTTCGGCAGTTAAATACATATTAGCATTAACATCGGCTAGTAGTGCGCTTAGTTTTAATTGATTATCAACTATTCGAGCAAACCCAGCTAAAGGAATATTGCAACTAGCATTAAGATAACGCCCCATTTCACGCTCAGCACCAACCAGTGCAACACTAATATTATCATTTAGTGGGGCAAGGAGTTTTTTTAACTCTAAAGCGCCAGCTTTAATCTCAATTGCTAATGCTCCCTGCCCAATTGCCGGAATAAATTTATCATCTGCCAATATCTGCGTAATTCGCGCCTCTAAATCCAAGCGCTTGAGACCTGCTACTGCCAGAATAATTGCATCATACTCATTATTATCCAATTTTGCCAGCCGCGTTTGTAAATTACCGCGTAATAATTTTATCTGCAAATGTGGGTAATGTTGTTTTAAAATCGCAACCCGCCGGGCACTCGAGCTTCCGACCACGCTATTTACAGGCATTTCATCCAAAGATTTATATTGATTACTTACAAATGCATCATGGGCATCTTCGCGTTTTAAGATTGCTGCTAATTCGAACTCACTTGGTAAATTTGCTGGTAAGTCTTTTAAGGAATGAACTGCAATATCGGCATTTCCGGCTAAGAGTTGATATTCGAGCTCTTTAATAAATAAGCCCTTTCCACCAATCTTTTCAAGTGATTGATCGAGAATTCGATCACCTTCCGTAGTAATTCCAGAGATCAAAATCTCTAATTCAGGATACTCAGCTTGCAATAATTGTTTGACATGTAGCGCTTGCCACATAGCTAGTTTACTATTACGCGTAATAATTGTTATTGATTTCATTATTTCTTTCTTAAATTTGTCATGCGCTGGCGGGACAACTCAAAAATTGCAACAGTTGCCGCCATTGCCAGATTTAGTGACTCTGCCCTACCTGGCATTGGAATCGTAAGATGCTGCTTAATTGCGCTCAACAGTTCACCACTAATTCCATTTCCCTCATTACCTAACACTAAGGCACAATTTTGAGTTAAATCTTGCTCATAAATACTATCGTTCGCATGCGGTGTTAGCGCATAAATTTGCGCTGAATATTGTCTTATAAACTCAAAAACGTCATAATTTTGATAAATATTCAATGCGAATTGAATTCCCTGTGATGCTCGTAGAACCTTAGGATTATAGATATCAACACAATTCTTAGATAGAACTATATTTTTTATTCCGCCAGCACTAGCCGCACGTAAAATTACACCTAAATTGCCCGGATCTTGAATTTGATCTAAAATAATGCAATCAAACGGTAAACTAAAATCCAACTCACAAGCTATTGGCTGCTTAATTAGTGCAACAATTGATAATTCAGAATCAAAGATATTTATTTTTTGTAATACTTCAGTACTAACTAAGATTATTTGTTCAGTTGGAAGTAATTCAATTATATGCGAATAGCGAATGAGATTAGATTCTTCTAACAGCACATATTCAATTAGAGAGAATTTTAGTGCTTCAATTACCAGATGTTCACCATAAGCGAGCGCCTGAAGTTGCGTAGAGCGAAATTTACTATCATTACTCAAGCGACTAATTCGTTTGACTAATACGTTATCTTTGGAAACAATTGTTTTAATATTTCATACCGTTCAAAAAAATACCTACACAGAGGTAGGTATTTTAACAAATTTTGTTACTGTTCATGTATTAACAAATATGACTATGCAATAACTTATATGCATAATCTTAAGCCATTACAAGCATGTCAGAGGGTCAACATAGTTATAACCTAAATCACGCGCAACTGCATAATACGTCACATTACCTCGACAAATATTCAGACCATTCAATAGATGACGATTTTCTTGCACTGCTTGTTTCCAACCTTTATTAGCCAATTCGACTACGAATGGCAACGTAGCATTAGTTAGTGCTAATGTAGATGTTTTAGCCACTGCACCAGGCATATTTGCCACACAATAATGCACTACGTCATCTACAATATAAGTTGGGCTTTCATGAGTTGTTGGCATTGAAGTCTCAAAACAACCACCTTGATCAATTGCAACATCAACCAAAACTGCGCCTTTTTTCATTTCTTTTAGCATACTTCTTGATACCAGCTTTGGTGCTGCTGAACCAGGAATTAATACTGCACCAACAATCATATGTGCAGAACGAATCGCTTTTTCCAAATTCATATGATTGCTATAAATAGTTTTGATTCTACCTTGAAAATCATTATCAATTTTTTTGAGCAAGTTTAAGTTGCGATCAAAAATAGTTACGTCAGCGCCCAATCCTGCAGCCATACGTGCCGCATTAAGTCCAACCACTCCACCACCAATTACTACGACATTGGCAGGTTTCACACCTGGTACACCACCAAGCAATACACCACAACCACCATGATGACGCTCCAGCGCATGCGCCCCAGCTTGAATCGCCAAGCGACCTGCAACTTCAGACATTGGCGCAAGTAATGGTAAGCCGCCAAAATCATCTGTAACTGTTTCATAGGCAATCGCGACACAATCTGACTCAAGTAAACCCTTAGTTTGCTCAGAATCTGCAGCTAAATGTAGATAGGTAAACAATAGCTGTCCAGGTCTAAGCATTTTATATTCTGATGGTTGTGGTTCTTTGACCTTAACGATCATTTCACATTGTGCAAAAACTTCTTGCTCTGATTTTGCAATCATTGCACCAGCTTTAATATAATCTTCATCTCCGTAGCCAATTGATAAACCAGCATTGGTTTCAACTAAAATCTGATGCCCATGTCGGACTAATTCATAAACTCCTGCCGGCGTCATCCCAACCCGATACTCGTGATTTTTGATTTCCTTAGGCACACCAATCAGCATAATCAACCTCTTCAAAATAAATATATTGTTAACAAGTAGCTAGTTTACCAAAACTCGACGAACACGGTCGTTAAAACCAACTAAAATCTCGTAATTAATCGTATTTAGCTTATCGGCTAATTCATCTAGTAAAATTTCTTGATCGCCTTGTTGCCCAATTAATATAACCTCATCACCAACCTTAGCTTCACCGTCTGGTCCCATATCAACCATCAACATATCCATGCAAACATTCCCCACAATAGGATATTTTTTTCCACCAATTAGTACCTGACCAAGATTAGATAAACCACGGCGATAACCATCACCATAACCAATTTGAATTGTCGCAATATGCGTTGTGTCGCCTGTGTAATAACGATGACTGTAACTAATACCTTGACCTTTGGCTACTGTTTTAAAATGAAGCACTCTTGCGGTTAAACTAAAGCACGGTTTGATTTTACTTAAATGACCATGCGTAACTTTCCCTGCTGGAAAATATCCATAACTCATCAAACCTGGACGCACCATATCAAAATAGCTTTGTGGGTAATAGGCAACACCACCAGAATTTGCTAAATGACAAATCACTGATGGTTTTTGGCGTTTGATGTAGTCTGCGATATCACCAAATAATTGGATTTGCTCCTCGGTTAAAGTTGGTTCTAAGCCGTCACTTGCCGCAAAATGCGAATAAACTCCAATTAACTCTAAGCGCGGATGTTGTAAAACAAAATCAATTAATTCTTTAGCGCTATTGATACCAACACCAATACGATTCATCCCCGTATCAACACCAATATGAACTCTGCATTTAATATCTTTAGATGCACAATATTTAGCAAGTGCGTCGGCTTTTTCTTGTGAGGCTACAGTAATCTCAAGGTCATTCTCAATCAACTCAGGAATTTGCTCATCATCAAAAGAACCAAAAACTAAGATGGGTTTATGAATCTGATGTTCAACCAGCAACCGCCCTTCTTCTAGACATGACACTGCCAGATAATCAACGTATGGCTCTGCTACTTGAGATATTTCAACTATTCCATGACCATAGCCATTAGCTTTGACAGGGACACACAATTTGACATGAGGACCAATTTGTTTACGGATTGATTGTAGATTAGTAATAAACTGCTGAGTATTGATTTTAATTACGGTTGGATGCATATCAATAATTCCTTTTAGAAGAAACATTATATATCCCTAGATTATACAACTAATATCACAGCTTGCGTACAAATTAGAATAGTAATATTATCTATAAGGATCAGCAGCAAATTATTAATTAAAAATGCTACAATTTCGGTCTAAACACTATAATTATTTGAAATAAAGAACAATAAATTGTCAATCCTAAAACTTTCAAATGTAAGTCTAAAAAATACTGACAAACTAATACTTGACAATGTATCTCTAGATATCAAAGCTAGCGAGTCATTGGCAATTATTGGAGCTTCTGGCTGTGGCAAGAGTAGCCTGTTACGTCTGTGTGCTAATTTAACCACTCCAAGCACTGGAATTATTAGTTATCGTAATCAGACTTATACTCAAATCAATCCAACTAGCTTACGGCGTAAAATTGGATATTGTTTTCAAATTCCCTGCTTATTTGGTGAAACAGTTTATGATAATCTGCTTTTTCCATTTCAAATTCATGCAGAAAAATACGACACCCAAAAAGTACGACGGCTTTTTGAGCAATTTGAGCTCAATCCCGTTCTAGAAAATAGTTCGGTGACTGTACTCTCTGGTGGAGAAAAACAGCGTATTGCACTAATCAGAAGTTTATTATTTTTGCCAGAAATTTTATTACTAGATGAAATAACCTCTGCTTTAGATCATGAAAATAGCTTAATCGTCGAACGTGTACTCCAAAATATCAATGCACAGGGTGTAAGCTTAGTCTGGGTTACTCATAGCCTAGAACAAAGTCAACGGGTAGCCAATAGAATCATCACCATGAAAAATGGTGCAATCATTAGTGAACACAGAGGGGCAAGCAATGCATCAAGTTAGCCAAGTTAGTAATACATCATTATTTTTTGCTTCATCACTGATCTTAATAACGCTATTTTTCTCTTATTGGCAAAAATTAAAACTAGAGAAAGACACGATTATCAGCGTGCTACGGGCAGTAGTCCAATTGATTGCGATTGGTTATGTACTGGAGTTTATTTTTGGACAAAAAAGCATTTGGTTTACCAGTTTACTTTTACTCTTTATGATTATTAATGCAGCATATAACGCCGCGCGGCGTGGTACTGGGATTAAGCATGCTTTTTTAATCTCTTGTCTAGCCATTGGTGTAGGAACAGTTGTTACATTAACCGTGCTAATTTCTTCCAAAACCATTCATTTTAGTGCTTATCAGGTTATCCCCGTAAGTGGCATGATTATTGGTAATGCAATGATTGCGCTAGGTTTATGCTACAAGCAATTACTTAAAGATTTTCAACAAAAACGCAATGAAGTTGAAACAAAGCTGGCGCTAGGTGCAGATATTTTACCATCCGCAATAAATTTGGTACGTGATGCACTAAAAACTGGTACCATCCCAACGTTAGATTCTGCTAAAACATTGGGAATTGTTTCTCTTCCTGGTATGATGACGGGATTAATCTTAGCTGGTGCATCGCCACTTGCAGCAGTTAAATATCAGATTATGGTAACTTTTATGTTGCTTGCAACTACTTCGATAGCTTCATTTATTGCTTGCTTTTTGGCTTATCGTGGTTTTTTTAACTCACAAAAACAACTAGTTTAATTTTAGATCACTCAAAACACTTGTTAACAAAATCTATAGATTATTAACTAATAAACTGATACTGTGGTAGAATATTTCTTAAATATTTATTAACAGAGTGGGAATCGTGCAACTCCAACAAAAAACATTACACCCAGAAAATACGCTAAATACATTATTACCTTATCAAACACCAATAATTAAAGAGCTAGAAATTAATGAACTAACTTCGAGCGCCACTAATATTAACCACGAATCTAATAGCGGCTATTACTCTTAGTAGATTAGCGCAGATTTGGCTATTTTTTTCTCTGCCAAATAATTAGTTGTAAAACAATAACAAATTTTATTAGGTAGTATAAAAAATGCACAATAGTCGGCATATTAGATTAAGTATTCCACTTCTAGCAATATCAATGTTTGTTTCTGCCTGCAATAGTGGGAATAATAACTCTTCTTCAAATAACACCGCTTTACAAAGCAATCAACTACAACAATACATCAATTCATTAAGATATGCACTAACCGCATCTAAGCAACTTAATGGTGCAGGAAGCTATCAGCAGTCCTTTACTACACCTGGTGATTTAATTATTAACTCGATTGATATTAAATTTTATCTTGACAATACTTGTAGTGCTGGAGCCTCTAGCGTAACGCTGAATGGTCCCGTAACCCCCGAATCAGGAACATATACTAGCACCAATTTATCAAACAATGCACTCTGTGCAAAATATAATAATGCTACAAATAATAATAGTGGCTGTAATGGGCTTTTCACAGATTTGTCAAGTGGTGAACTACAATCAATGCAATTTATCTATAATATTAATGATGGTCATGATGGCTCATTCCCTGTCGCAGCACCGTGTATGATGAATGAAAATGCAGCATTAGGAAGCTCTCCAACAGGAATTGAAGGAATTGCAAATTGGACAGACCCAACTCACGCTGTCGCCTGTGATGGCAGTGGTAATTGCGGATTCTCACAAGCATATAATGTGTCGATTGTTCCGCCGCCTGTAATCTTTGTGAGTTCTCTTACCTACAATGGGAATTTAGGGGGGCTAGCAGGAGCAGATCAATGGTGTAATAATGATCCAGCAATGCCATCCTTTGGAGGTACATACAAAGCCCTATTAGTAGGAAATAATGCAACAACGGCAGATACAAAATATTATCGTCCGGACGGGACATATATCGCAACTGCTAATTCTGGGATGCTTGTCAACAATGCAAATGACGAACCGCTGACTAATGCTATTTCTAGCTCATCGTTCACTGTCTGGACCGGTTTTGGTGGAGACGTTGCTAATGAGACCTGCAATAATTGGACCAGTAGCTCAAACAATGATATAGGATATAAAGGCACTTCAGATCAACTTGACGAACCTTATTTAAGGTCAAACACGCCTGACTGCTCGGAACAGAATCATTTATACTGCGTCAAACAATAATTAGTTAGAGGTACGGTTAGTTTATTTTACTAAAAATTGATTTAAACTTAGCAAAGCTAAATCTTGATATAGATTAGTATTTTCTAAAATGTTTGGATCAAATTTTAAAATTTGCTCTTTAATTTTCCAATACTGCAATTGTGTATTTAATTGGTTTTTAAGCTCATTCTGATAACTTTGACGAATTTTAATAAACGTTGAGCCCATTATATTTCCGTCAAATTTTGCAATTGGTTTTTCTGTAAATTCAGGCATCCCCGCTTGTGCCAAATATTTTCTAATCATAATTCGGGCCAAACCATTTTCACGCTTCATGTGCAAAGGCAAGCGGTTACAAAATTCAACTAATTTGGGATATAGCAATGGATACTTATATTTAAAGCCATAATGACGCACAATTAAGGCGCTATCTTCTATCCTATAACAGATATGATTATTATCCACCCCAACTAACTGGCGAAGTTCAAGTTCGGCAATAGATTTAGCTTTAGGTATATAATCAGGAAACATAAAACTTGATTTGACAAATTTCTGCTTATTCTGCTGGTGGCGTTGCAATGCATATTTCTCTCTTAATTCAGGAAATTGTGCACCGAGCCAAGTTTTGGCTTGATTAGTCATAGCTGGTTTCAATAGATTATTCATTGCATAGTGTCGGTGATATTCTTGCCAAGCCTTTTTATACTGCCCATGTTTAAGCCACTGTAATAAACATAACTGTAAGTTTGCATGCCCTGACACACATTCATCACCACCAAATCCGGATAACAAAATTTTTGTTTTATCAGTAGCTGCTTTGGTATGTATAATATTTGCGCCAATGGGGAAAAGACTTTGTATTTGCCCTGCAAGAACTTCTGTAACCATATCAAGTACAGGTTGCAGCTCAAAATCATTCGCATCAATATTACTATGCTTAAAGCCATATTTCTTGACCAATTCTTCAACAAAATAGCTTTCTCTAATCCTCTTCTTTAAAGGATCATAATCTTGATCCAGATGAGTATAAAGAGTTAATGGTTTATTCAGATGGTACGCAGCTAAAATGATACTTGAAGAGTCTAAACCACCACTACACTCTGCGGCAAGAGCTGTTTCATTGCCAATTTGTAGCTTAATTCCCTCATGAAATAATTCACTAAAATGCTCCAAATACTCATTTTCATCATTATAGTAAATTGTTTCATGGCAATGGCTGGCTAAATCCCAATATTGGGTTTGAGTAATAGTATCATTGGAAATAGCAACTAAGTGATTAGGCTTAACTCGCTTTATACCATTATATAACGTTTCTTCATGAACCTCTGTTGGATAAGTCAGTACTTTTCCTAAGATTAACATATACCTTAATTCATCTTCATTAACGCTAATACTAATCTGATCTTGTTTAAGTGCTGAGATTAGTTCTGCAAGAGAAGAAGCAAAATATAGGTTTTGTTGATTGATAAAATAAAAAAATGGTTCGCAACCAAAATGATCACGTACCAACTGAATAGTCTCAGATATATTATCAATAATTACACATGCAAACTCGGTATAAGTAGTTAGCCAAAATTCAGTTTGTGGATTTTCTCTTAATTGTGCAATTAGTTCAATATTTGGTGAATAATAAGTTTTCTCACCAATACAGAATGATTGCCAATTTGATACATTAACTAGATGACGCATAATTTAATCTCAGTAAAATGAATGGCTTACTAACAAAATAGTAAACCACTCTAATATACTCAAAGTATTTGATAGATAGTATTATGCTCGCAATAAGTATAATAGCGGCATAATTATTGGACTAAAGTTGGTACATTGACATTATTATTTGCACCATTACCAATCTGACCACTAGCTCCAATGCCCCAGCAGTAGGTGCTGCCTGCGTTATCACCACTTGCTGCTATTGCACAACTAAAGCTAGCATTCGTTGAAATATAGCCAAAGCTAGTAACACCACTTGGCATGGTGACCGCAGTTGGAACATTGACATCATTATTCTCACCATTGCCAATCTGCCCATCACTGCCATAACCCCAGCAGTAAATGCTACCGTTATTTGCCAACGCACAACTAAAGTTAGGATTGGTTGACACCGCCGTAAAACTAGTAACCCCGTTTGGCATGGTTACCGCGGTCGGAACATTAACATTGCTATTGGCACCATTACCAATTTGTCCACTTGTGCCTTTACCCCAGCAATAGATAGTTCCAGTATTAGCTATTGCACAACTAAAGTTAGCATTAGTAGATATAGCCGTAAAACTCTCGACTCCATTTGGCATTGTTACAGAAGTAGGAACATTGACATCATTATTTGTACCGTTACCAATCCGTCCATTTGCGCCTATACCCCAGCAGTAAATCTTGCCATTATTTGCGATAGCACAAGTAAATTTGCTATTAGTCGAGAGCGCACTAAAACTCTCGACTCCACTTGGCATTACCACAGAAGTTGGCACATTAACATTAGTGCTAGCACCATTGCCAATTTGAGCATAAATACCCGTACCCCAACAGTAAACCTTGCCATTATTGGCAATCGCGCAACTAAATTCAGTATTAGTAGATACCGTGGTAAAGCTCTCAACACCATTTGGTATTATCACGGAAGTCGGTATATTTACACCTGCATTGGCACCATTACCAATCTGCCCAGAACCAGCACCACCCCAACAATAAATATTACCATTATGGGCAATCGCACAACTGAATTTTGTATTAGTCGACACCATATTAAAACTCTCAACACCAACTGGCATCGTAACCGCAGTTGGTACATTGACGCTGTCATTTGTACCATTACCAATCTGCCCACTATCACCAGCTCCCCAACAATAAAGATTACCTGTGTTTGCGATACCACAACTCAAAGTAGTATCTACTGATACCTGACTAAAACTAGCTATACCATCAGGCATAACTACCTGTGATGGTAGAGCATCGACTCCTTGACCATTACCCATTTGACCACCACTACCTGAACCCCAGCAAGTTAGATTATTACTCAGACTACCTGTCACACGACAGCTCGAACCAGAGCTAGTCGATATCGCAGGTATCCCTAGTAACTGTGCGCCATAGGATTCGGAGTAACCACAGGAGCTCCCAGAAGCACATGTAGTTGGCGTAGCTGGCGTTGAATAATCAGCTAATGCTTCGTAGCTTTTAGTCGCATTGTACATACACGTAGATGAGCTTGACGCTAAATTCGTATAATTATATTTATACTGGATTGATTTAAAGGTAGAGTTTTGAGCAGCGCTCAATTCAGCCGAACATCCACCAGCATAAGCATTGCATAGATTGTAGTTGGATTGATCACTGGTCGAATAAGTTCCTGCAGGTAAGGTCGTAGCACTTCCACCAATAGTCGTTACACTTGATAGACTTTCACAATGATCATCCGTGTAGTAATTCATCTCAATACTGGCTAACGTAACTGGAGCTAAAGCAGTAAACACTTGCTGATTACCAAGCTTACTCATTGCTAATGTATTCTTGGAGGAAATATTAATGTTTGTGTTTGTCGACAGTGGCTTATAATTTAAGCTTTTAATGTAACTCTGCAACGTTAAATCATTCATAGCATTATTTGCAATATTTTGATTATTAGCACCTGAACCACAACCAGTCAAAGATCCAACTAATCCAACTAGCAATAAAATATGGCTAATCATTTTATTATCAACTAGCATAAATACCACCCTGACTTTCTAGGATATATTGCGGAACTCCGCCAAGTATGTGCTCAGAAACACTAAATTCTTCTATTACAGGGCTTTTATAATCAATTTTCTTCTTAAGAGCAACACTTTCTATATGCGCTTTCTTGTCATCTACATAACTCATTCTATATGCTCCATTTACCTACAAAAACAATTGTAATATTGTGCTAAATTGTATCACACCTCTCTTTGCCTTATAAATCCAAAACGGATAATCTATCAAATTACTAATTTATTACAAATCCTCGTTTAACTCATAGTTCATTAGATACTAATCTATGCTATAATACTCGTTATAGCACCACAAACACCCCCACAAAATACACCAATAATACAAATACAAATCAAACATATACCAAGATAAACAATGAGCCAGATAGTTTAGTTCAACTGACTAACTGCGAGCTACTCGAAGATGTAAGCTACATTGCAGCGCCACTAATACACGTTAATTTTTTACAACACTTTAATAGCAAATCACCTACACAAAGCAACGAATACACTCGAAAGGTAACAATAGGAGAAAACCAGTTAACTGTTACCTATAATACTGATGGTGAGTTACTTCCTTATGGCATATACCCACGTCGATTATTTGCATATTTATGCAAGTACATTACCAGCACCAGAGCTAAAACGCCTACCATAAAAATACCAAGAAATAAATTTAATTTTCTTAAAGAAGTCTTAAATATTAGCTATGTATGTGGTAAAAATGATACAAAGTTAATCAACTCACAATTAAAGGCATTTAACGAATGTCAGTTGTCAATCAATTATTCAAATCCAAATGATAAGTCTAGGAAGCAACGCGAGAGCATTAAATTCTTTGCGGAAGATTGTTCCTGGCTTTACGATGAAACACAAGATTGGCAAGGTGAAATTAAGCTCTCTGAAGAAATGTTTGATCTCATTAAAAGCACTGCAGTACCTGTATCGCTATTAGCTGCAACTACATTTACCAATGCCCGCAAACTCGATATTTTCAATTACTTTACTTACCAAAACTACAACTTACACCTTAAACAAATGGATCATTATTTTGCACTTACCGATTTATACAACTTATTTG
>ERZ650304.207-NODE-207-length-37283-cov-6.997368_pt1 | contig 37283 bp, 50 predicted proteins | sample MGYA00376240_ERZ650304 | MGnify/ENA primary metagenome ERZ650304 (study PRJEB26733, sample SAMN07839271) | wastewater metagenome | biome: small river; feature: stream; material: water | place: USA: North Carolina | collected 2016-03-01 ... | reverse complement strand
GTCCCGCTATCGCCCGCAGTGGCAGTCCCGCTATCGCCCGCAGTGGCCGTCCCGCGATAGCCCGCCGTGGCAGTCCCGCTATCGCCCGCCGTGGCAGTCCCGCTATCGCCCGCCGTGGCAGTCCCGCGATAGCCCGCAGTGGCCGTCCCGCGATAGCCCGCCGTGGCAGTCCCGCGATAGCCCGCCGTGGCAGTCCCTCTATCGCCCGCAGTGGCCGTCCCGCTATAGCCCACCGTGGCAGTCCCGCTATCGCCCGCAGTGGCAGTCCCACTACGGCCCGCAGTGGCCGTCCCGCTACGGCCCGCAGTGGCAGTCCCTCTATCGCCCGCAGTGGCCGTCCCGCTATCGCCCGCCGTGGCAGTGTCACCGCCTAATTCGACAAGTATCCACGTTTCCCAATTGTCTCGCTTTTCTTCCGCCAGCTTTGCGCGAAGCTCGACGTATCTGCATCCGTCCGGAAACGTTTCGGCGAACCATTCCTTTCCCGTCTGGCATGCCGCGTGTTTTGTGAGCCAGTCCATGTCAATCAGGGTTTCGGCCCTATCGGATGGAATGAAACGAGCCGCACCGTCGATATTCGGCACGGCAACCATGGTAATTTGATCGTTGTTCATAATGGTGTTGATTTGAGATTTTTCCTCTCGCCCAGAAAGCCCGCTGCCGAATGATCGACAGCGGGCGTTCAATGGCGTGTCTTGAGCGTGTCCCGTGATCGCTCAAGAGGAAGCCTGATCCGTCACCGGATGGCCGAAAGCGTCGGTTTCCGTCTCGTCAACCGGAAAGCCTGGAAAGAACTCCAAGTAATGACCAATCGGCCCGGCATCGTCGGCGAAATTGGAGAGCTTTGAACATGACGTGTCCCATTCGGTTTGCCCGCGCTGGCGAACGTGCCCCTTTTCGCCATTCGTCGGCATTCTCCATTCGTCGCCCTCCGGGTTGCGGAAGTAGCGAAAAGCGGGCAAGACCGTTTCCGAGCAAGTGACCGTCGAGGCCGAATACGATTCGGATTCAGGAATTGCCGAGCGAGTCGCCAACACTTCGGCTGCCTTGTCCCTGATCCATTCCAGATCGAACGATTCAAAGTCAGGGAAGCGAGCAACGAACGATTCCGTTTCGTCCCCCTGGTCTTTCTCCGCTTGCATCGCGGCCATGGTTTCCATTAGAGCGGCCAGAAAGATCGGGTCCGCGTCGGTGATTACGAATTGCGTTTTCATGTTTTGTTTATTGGTTGAGGTTGCGCGTGTCCGCCGCGACCCGGAGAGCTTTAATTGAATTCGCGGTGATGTCGGAACGTCACCTTGATTCCATCGCGTGAAAGGCTTTCGCATATCCTGTCGATTTCCTCGACTGCCGTTTTTTTGAGCATCGCAAGGCATGGGAACTTTTCAGCGACAACGCCAGCGACGGCCCATCGGAAATTGATTCCTTCGTTTGTCAGGATCTCGATTCCCTCGATGTCCCGAAGCTCGAAATGCGCGGCCTTTGGTGTATCGTATGCCATGGCGGGACATTGCAGACGAAATTATTGCCAGTAAAGAAAAATCTTCGCATTTAAGAAAAAAGTCTATTAGAGGTCGAAAGCGATAAACGGAATCTTTGTCGCTCGCTGCTTGATTTGCCCGCCGAAATGAGTCGGGCCGAGCTTTTCAGCGCCTGAAATTCGCTCCAATTGCTGCGACCACTTCGCGGGCCATTGCGTCGAGTCGTAAATCCGCCCTAGGGCCTGATGTCGATTGGCGACGATGATACACCTTGCCATGAGGTCAACGCGGACGCCTGCACGCGACAATGCCGATTCCGCCTCGCGATTAAACGTTGCCGATTCCGGATTACCGTTGACGACGGACGCGACGATTTCGCCAATTGATGTTGTCGTATTAAATCCGCCAGCCTCGACTCGCATAGTCGCTGACAACAGATGATTGAGGCATGATCTCTCGTCGCTGTCCACTTCCTCGGCTTGGAATCCGGTCCAGTCTTGACGAGCCATCCAATCATGCGCATCCGCCTCGGAAATCGACTTGTTAGATGTGAGCGAAAACGCCCCTGCCAGAAGTGTGCCGATTTGATCCGCGCTACGTTTGTCGCCCGTGAATTCGACCGCGACACGCGAAAACGTTTCCGAGTTTTCGCGAATCACTCGCGCCAATTGCAGGCAACGCGAACGAACGCGATCCGTGAACCCTGCTTGCCCTATTGAGTCAAGCCATGCCGCTTTTATCCGCTCGAAATGCTCCGACTGATACTCTCCCGTCCGCTTGCGAAGAGTCAGAACTGTCGTGCGCGACGTGTCTGATTTTTTCGCCGCAGAAACTCCGATTGAAGCGAAAAGAAAGCACGACCTAATCAGGAATGACATGGACTTTCCGCCCGCTGATCCCTTCATGATGCTCGCCCCGGTTTCGGTCGATGCTTGTCGGGCAAGCTCAAGGATCATGTCAATTCGTTGCGATGATCGCTTGTCCTCGCCTTCCGCCTCGTCAAACACAACCGGCAACGCATCGCTTCCAAGTTCTTGCCGAATTCCGGCTTCCGTTGTGGACGACTGGACGTTGAGTCCGGTCTTACCAACCATCGGCACGACGATATTCGACATGATCCAAGATTTACCCGTGCCAGCGCCGCCCGTAAGCCAGCCGTGCGGACGCCAATGCAGCACGCCGCAGATTGGAGCGATTGCAATCCATCCGGCCAACAGTTTTCCATAAAGCGGCCTTTCCCATGATAACAATTCGCACAAGTCCCGGAGCTTTGCTGCTTCCGCGCTTGACGCCATCGGCCCGGATTCTGTCGGAATCTCAAACCCTTCGTTATAGATCCACCGGCCCGGCGAGTTGTAATGGCGGATTTTAATTTCCATCCCGTTGACAACGAGCCTGTCGCCTGCGTGAAAGATAACGTCTTGCCCGTCGATCCAACACCCGCGCCCACGAACACGTCGAGGCGAGAATTTCGGCAACTTCAATTGACGCTGAATCAGGCCGGTTACAGCCGCGTCCCAATCGACTCCGTTAGATCCGGGAAAATCGGATTCCCAGGCCTGCAAGGGAGCGAGTTGAAACAGGTTGTTTTTCGTGTGAGCGCCCGGCGTGAGTTCGCAGATTTGCCCGCCAACGTCCGGGAGATAGTAGAAAATCCCGCGATCCGATCCGAGCAAACGAAACGGCATGTCGCCGATTCTGTCGGCTGAATACGTGTTGTCGTCTTTCGGCGACTCGTCAAATTCTGTCGGTCCGTCATCTTCCGGCAAGAGAGCTTCATTGACGGAAAACCAATAGGCGACAGGGTCGAATCCCTCAATCTCCGCGTCGGCGGCGTCCCATCCGTCAAGCTTTCCCTCCGGAGGCGTTAGAATGTTCGCGTCCGGCACGCGTTCCGAGATAGCGACGGCGGCAATGTAACCGGGTTGCTCTTCCCATGGCTTCACGGTGCCGATGTCGTCAACGGTTGGCGCGTCGGCTTCCTTGTATTCGTGACGATCCCTGTCAGGCCAGATAAAGACGCGACGGCCCGCCAGCGGCGACCAGTCGGAATGACGCACGCCCTTGCCGCCGCCCGGCCATGACACGGCGACAAAGTCCGGCATGATGCGAGCGGCAGCGTCGGCGGATTTCTCACCCTCGACAACGATAACGGACGCGTCCGGCCTTTCTGCTAATCGGTCAAGGCCGTATAATGCGCGGGGAGTTGGAAAGCCTCGCATCCTCCATTTCGTTTCCCCCGTGTCTTTGTGGCGACACCATGAAAACGGAATCACGTCCTTTCCGCCGTCCGCAAGGTCATAGCGGCAAACGTAACCGATAGTCAGGCCGTCCGCTGTCTTGTATTCCCATTGACCGGACGGGAGGCCATGCGCGGGATGACGGAACGACGGGTATTTGTGGCCTTGCGGCGCGTGCGGTTGCGCGATCCAATCGGCAGCGGCGGCGCTTCCTGGTTTCGTGCTGCCATCCATGGCCGGAGCGCGTTTTTCCTCGATAGGCATTCCGAGCCGTTTCGATAACCGGCGTGCGGCCTCGCCCTGCTTGCAGTCTTCCAGATAGGCGACAAGCGCGATTGTATCGCTTCCCGAATCGTTAGAAGCGAAGTCGCACCAAACGCCGGTAACGGTGTTGATCCGAAACGATCCGGCCTTTCTATCGCCTCGCGTCGGATTCGTGGCGACATACTCGACGCCGTCTTTCTTTCCACCTGGAAGCCATTCACAAAGCAGGCTTTCAAGATGCGGCAGCGCGGCGGCGGCGATTGCGTCAAAGTCCATCATTAAATGATTCCTTCTGATAGAATTCTGAATGCCATTGCCGCCAATGCTGGACGCTGTCCGTTGCCAGTGCATCGCAATCTGTCCATGTCTCGGGCCATCCCATCAAGATTTCCGATGCGAGAGGCGTGAGCTTCAGGCGATGAGCACGCGCCAATTGCTCGCTCAAATTCCCGTCTTGATGTCCGTCTCTGATCAATGACGCCACCTTGAAAACGTGGCGCAAACCATCCGACGCTGTCGGCCTCATAAGCGAGAATCCAAATCCTTTCCCCATCGGCGCAACCGCCGATTGATTTGCCTCCCAGAACTCCATACCGCGTGTCATACCCCATCGCGGCCAAATCTCCAATGACTCTCCCGAGTCCTCGAATAGTAAGCTTTGGCGAGTTTTCCACAAAAACAAATCGGGGTTGAATTTCGCTAACGACTCTGGCCATTTCTCCCCACAAGCCGCTTCGTTTTCCCGTAATTCCCTCGCCCTTTCCGGCAATTGATATGTCTTGGCAGGGAAACCCGCCAGAAACCACGCTAACAACTCCCTTCCATTGTTTTCCGTCAAATGTTTGTATATCATCCCAAATGGGGAATGTGGCAATGCTTCCGTCGTTTTGCCGGGAAACCAGTATGTCCCGTGCAGCAGGATCTTTTTCAACCGCACAAACTGTTCTCCAGCCGAGGAGTTTTCCCCCGAGAATTCCGCCACCAGCGCCCGCGAAAAGTGCCAGCTCATTTAGTTTTTGCATCTAATTGGTTTTTGATTTGCTCGACCGCATCCGCTTCCGACCGCGCAACGATAGCGATCCCGCCAAAATCAATGACGACATTTCGCCAAGTGTTTTGCTCTGTTGAGGCTTTGCCCTTGTCGCCGTCTTTGACCTCGACGGACATAAAGACAGCAAGGTCTTTGCCGACCATTTCCGGAGTGACCGTGACGCGCTTCCAGCCGATCAAATCGCCGGAACCTTTGACGAGGCCAGCGTGAAGCGGGCGAGCGTTCCTAACGACGGCGTCGCCAGCGTTGAGCGTGATCGTCTCGGTTCGCTTGATCCACTGGATACGGCCAGCGGCGGCAAGGGCGACGTTATTTCGGAAGGATCGCACGCCGGGCAAGACGCCAAGGGCAAGCATGATTTTTTTGAGCAAAGGTGATTCCATGGATTTAATCGTTATCGTTTGCAGCGGCCCGCCTGCGATCTATGTCATGGAAAGGCCGCTGTCTGAAAAATTCGCCGTGTGCGTGTTCCTCGCCAGTCTGGATGACGGTTGCGAGTTTGAAAACGAGTCCGGCTGTGAGCTTGCGCGAAACGATCCACTCGAATCCCTCGCCATCGGTTAGCATGAATTCCGCTTCCTGGTCTTGCGTCCGGATCAATGAAAGATCCGAGTTTGCAGCGATCCCAAGAGCGACGTGCTGAAATTCCTCTTCCGATAAATCGGCGAGCGTCATCCATTCCATTTCGTCAATTCTCATGGCCGGAGCGGTTGAGGTTAGAAAGGAACGTCGTCGTCTTCCTGGAAGTCATCGGCGGGCGCGGAGCTTGCCCCTTGTGGCGGCGATTTCTTGGCCGGTTGCTGTTGTTGCCTAGACTCGCCTTGTTGTGCCCCTTGAGGCTTGGCGAGGAATCCCATTTTTTCGCAGACGATCCGGGTTTTTCTGACAGGTTTGTCCTGTCCTTGCGGCGTGTATTCCTCTTGCGACAGCCTGCCGACGATCGAAAGTTGCTGGCCTTTGACGACGTGTTGCACAAGGTTTTCAGCCGTCTTGCCCCAAAAGGTGACGTTGAAAAAAAACGATTTCTTGTTTTCTCCGAAACCGTCGTCAACGGCTAGATTTCCATCGGCAACGGCTTTGCCTTGCGGCGTGTATCGGAGTTCGGGAACGGCGGTGATTCGCCCGATGATTTGAACGGAATTCATGGTTTTGGTGTTGTTGGTTGAATGATTTAATTATTCAGAAAAATATTTCATGTTCCTTTTGCTGAACTTGTTGATCGGCCTGCTTTTTCTTCTTTGTTCTTTTCGGTTTTGGGCGGGGCGCTGATTTTCTTGTTGCTATCTCGCGCATTGTCTCAACCGCCGCGTCGTATTGTCCGCATTCGGTATTGTCATCATCCACTGCAATCGGACAGTTTCCGTTGCCGTCATAATACCCAAGCGGAGTCTCGATGAAAATGAATCCCCAATCGCATTCGGCCATTTCCTCAAAAAACCAAAGCATATCATTAAACTGATCATTGGTCATTGTTCCATTGGCTAATTTTGAAGCGTATTTTCTTACTGTCTTCAAATCCGATTTTTCTAGTCCATTCTCCCAAAAAAAATGAACCGCGTAAGGGATCTCGAATTCGTCTTTTACCTTCTTTGCGATTTCGCGCTCATATTCAATCTCTGTATCACGCGTTACTTGCTCGCCTTCGGCGTCAGCTCTTTTTCTGCATTCGATAAAAAATTTGTCCGCTGCGTCAATAACGGTTTCAGCGCGTTTCATTATTTGCAAGATCGCCAATTCGGTTTCTGTTTTTGTTAGCTCTTTCATGGTGTCGTTTGTTTTCTTTCGTTATGTGCATTCATGTCAACCGGCTGGCCTTTCGCCATGCGTTCCGCCATTTTCGAGCGGTAAACATGCGTTGCCCATCCGAGAGGATTTTTCATTTTCTTGCGGTGACCGAGCTTGATTAGACTTTCAAGCATCTTGCCGCCGTCGAAATCTTTTGGAGCGTCCGACTTTTTGCAAGACGGGCATTCCTTGGCCGTCTTCGCGTGAACGTATCCGCACTCGCATTGCGTGAAATGGTTGTCGAGCGTGTGCCCCTGGATGAGCGGGACAAGCTCGCCGTCAACAACGCGGATCTCGCGGCCTCGCGCTTGATAGACGTGATGACACGACGGGCATTCAGGCATTGGAACGTGAACCGCGAAACACTTCGGGCATTGCCGCAATTGCACAAGCTCGCCTTTTTTTTCGGCTTCCTTTTTCTTCCGGGCTTTTGCACCTTGAAGCGTCCATTCCCGATGATCTTCGGCCCGCCCGTGTTTCAGGTTGCCTACATGGTCGAGGATGATCGCGAAAGGCTTCGGGCCGGTAGCCATGGCAAGCATTCGCTGGTCAACGGTGTTCTTCGGCATTCCTTCCTTGAACACGGGCCGCAACACGCGCCCGATTTGTTGCAAGTGGAGTGCAAGCGATTCCGTCTTACGGAGTAGGATCGCGGCAGTGACAACCGGCAAGTCGAATCCTTCGTTGACGACCTCGACCGTTGACAACCCATGAAGGCGACCGTCTGACAATTCGGCGACCATGCGGCGGCGCGTTGTCGGATCTAACGTGCCGTCGAGGGTTGCCCATCGGAAACCGGCTTCCTTGAAATTTTCGGTGACTTGATCGGCGTGCTTGCGGTTGACGCAAAACGCAACGGCGGGAACATACGGGCAAACCTTTTTGTATTGAGCGACAGCGCAACCATAGATTGAAGAGTTGCCCATTGCCGCCGCAAGTTGCGTTCTGTTATAGTCGCCGCCGTTGACTTTGACGTTAGAAAAATCACCATCGTTCGGAATGAGATAATACAACGGTTGCGCAAGCCATCCGAGGTCGATCAACTCGCCAGCTTGCGGCCCGCGAATCATATCGTCGAACACGTCGCCGAGTCCCTTCCCGTCAAGGCGTTCCGGCGTCGCAGTCACGCCAAGGTTGAGAGCGTCCGGATAGGCTTCCCGGATCTTTTTCCATGACCCGGCAACGGCGTGATGCGCCTCGTCTGTAATGATGAGGTCCGGAGGCTCGAAATCAGCAAGCCGGTTTATGAGCGTTTGCACGCTGGCGACTTGGACAAGGTGATTGCGATCCGGCGTCCGCTTGGCGGCAATCAGGCCGTGAGGAACGCCGAGTTCCGACAGTGATTGTGACGACTGATCGACCAGTTCCGAGCGATGGACAAGGATCAATACGCGTTTGCCCTTAATCATGGCGTTCCGTGCGATATACGAGAATACAAACGTTTTTCCGCCGCCCGTCGCCATCACGAACACCGGCGCTTTCTTCCCGGATTTCATGGATTTCCGCACTCCGGAAACGCCCGGTTCCTGGTAATCGCGGAGGGTGATTTTTGTCAGACTCACGGCGGGAGGCTGATCCGAAACCGGATTGTCTGGCAAGCGGAAAATCAAAGAAAATCAAACTTTATCCATTTCCGTGCATTTTCGGCTTGCGTATCGTCAACCATTTTCCATTGTCCGCGCCGTGCCAGCGAAACCGAAACCGAAAAATCCAGAGAGCAAGGCCAAGGCCCGGCCCGTGAAGTCCGGCAAGCCAAACAAGCGCGACGCCTCGCAAGTGCCGGTGACGGTGCCGACTGACAACCTGAAAGCCGAGCGGAAGCTTTCGGCGATGTTAACCGGAGGCGAGCGGCCCGTTGAATATCCTTCAATGGTCCTCGACATGCCCGCCTCCGAATATCATTCGCGCCGTTCCGAGATTTCCAAACACGGCCTTGACCAATTATCGGTTTGCCCTGCGAAGTATAAATACAACCTCGACAACCCGAGCGAACCGACAGCCGCAATGCGGATTGGATCGCTTTTGCATCTATCCATTCTTGAGCCTGACGAGTTCAAACGCGTTTCGGCATTCGTTCCAGCCGACGCGCCGCGCAAGCCGTCACAAGCGCAACGTGATGCGAAGAATCCAAGTCCTGAATCCATCGCGTCAATCGCGTGGTGGGATAACTATTATGCGGAAGTCGCCGGGAAAGAAATCGTCACGCCGGACGAATACGAAATGCTAACCGGAATGGGTGACGCCGTCCGCGCCCATCCCGCCGCTGGCCTGCTTCTGAAAAAAGAGGGATGGACGGAAGCTTGTTTTTTCTGGATCGACCCGACAACCGGCGCGAAGTGCCGCGCTCGCATGGATCGCGTAATTCCCGAGCTTCGATTGATCCTCGACATAAAGACGGCGGAAGAGGCCAGCGCCGCGAAGTTTTCCCGCGCCTGCGGAAACTTCCGTTACGGCGTGCAATCGGCGATCTATCCGGACGCCGCGCAAGCCGTTCTTGGCGATGATGATTGGCGATTCCTTTTCATCGTGGTTGAGAAAAAGAAACCGCATTTCGTCGCCGTGTATGAGGCTGATGAAATGATGCGTGATCTTGGACATGCCGAATACCGGCTCGACCTCGCGAAATATCAAGAGTGCGTCCGGTCAAACAATTGGCCCGGATACACCGACACAATCGAACCGATTTCCTTGCCTTCATGGATGGCGAGCAACGATCTTGAGGAAGCCTGAAAATGAAACGACTCTATTTTGACACCGAAACGACTGGATTTCCCGCCAAGGCCGGGACGCCGCTCGACCGTTGCCCGTGGATCGTCCAGATTGCCGCGATCCTGGTTGACGATGAACACGGCGAGGTTGCGTCGATCAATCAGATAATCAAGCCCGCTGGTTGGACTATCCCGGACGATGTCGCCGCCATCCATGGAATCACGACGGCCAAGGCGGAAGCGTTCGGAATCCCGGCCCGCGTCGCAATGGCCGCGTTTTCTCAAATGGTCCGCGTCTCCGATCAAGTTGTTGCGCACAATATCAATTTCGACCTCAAGCTTGTAACCTATGAAGTCGAGCGTGCGGGCGCTGAAAACGTTATCATTGCAAAGCCTCGATTTTGCACCATGGAAGCCAGCACGGGAATCATGAAGATACCCGGCGCACGCGGTTACAAATGGCCGAAACTCATTGAGGCGCACACGACGCGCTTGTTGATGTCCGCGCTTGCCATCGTGTTCACCGTCACTTAATCGACAACAATCTAATCTAATCGCCATGGAAACGAAACCATACACGGGAAAAGTCAGCGGAATGAAAACAAGCCCTTGGCTCGCGTCCGAGGATCTTGAAGGACTCGGAAAGGTTGGCGGAAACGTCCGAGGATCGGTTAGGGTTAAAATCTCCGGAGTGTTCCGGAATGAAAACGTCACCCTCGACGCGGGCCGCGTTGAAAAGTGCCTGTTTTCGGTTTCGTTCCACGGCGTTGAAAAACAGATGATCCTGAACGCGACGAACCGCAAGACGTTGACCAAGTCTTTCGGCGCGGACACAAAGAAATGGATTGGCGGCGAGATTGAATTAGTTGCTCAAGACGGAATCCAAAAGCCCGGCGCGAAAAAAGGAACGCTCACAACCGGCTTGCGGTTTGTCCATGGCAACGCGACGAAACCTCGCGATCTCAACTCGGAAATCGGCCTGCAAGAGAAGCCGAAGCCACCGCCATCCGTGGAGGCCAAGCCGCAACCGGAGGCGACGCCAGCAAGTCAGGAAGAGGAAGAAATTGAACTTGAAGAAATCGACCATGGAGACGACTGAAACACCGCTAACACCCGCCGAGCTTGTCGCCAGATGGGACGGGAGAATCAAGGAAGCCACTCTTGCAACATGGCGCTGCAAGGGAGGCGGGCCTGACTTTGTGAAGATTGGCGGACGCGTCGTTTACTATCCATCCGCCGTCGAGGCATACGAGCAAAGCCGGACCCGAAAAGGCGGGGAAAAATAATTTTCTGAAATGCAAAGATTTTTCTTCCAATCGTCCGAAATTCTGCAAAGGTCAACGCATGTCCAATACGAGCTTCCAATTCCGCCAACTTCAAGACATTCGCAAGGAATGTGCCGAGCAAGCCGCGACTTTCGCCGCCACTGGCGCAATTGCCGAAATCGGCGTTGTCGAGAACGCTCCAAACGAATTCACCTTAAACATCTTGAATGGCCCTCGTAAACGCAACTTTGAAAACCGCGTCTTTGAAAATGAGATTTCCGCAGTGAAGTGCTACGCAAGCGTCAATTTCGAGTCGGGGAAAATACGCCGAAATGGAGAAGGCCGCTACCTTGTATTTTCCGCCTAAACATCACAATCCGGGTCCAATCCCCGGCGCAACATCCAACATCATGAACATACTCGACCAAATCACCGAATCGCAAGTTTCCGAATGGATGCTTGCCAAGCTCGCCAGCCTCCGCAAATCCGACAAATCGTTTACCTCGATTACAATTGAGGCGATGCATTACAAGTGCATGCCCGATTCCGAAACGACCGTTTATATCCACGCCGACGAACAATGCGTTGTTCACGAACCGGATTTTGAAACCGCAATCAAAAACATTTCCGCCAAACTCTATGACGACGCGGCCAAGCGCGCCGCCAGTCTCCGCAAGGAAGCCGAGGCCATTTTGCAAAAGGCCAGCGAGCTTGAATCGCGAACCTCCGACACATAACCGCGATGAATGCACAAGAGTTATTCAGAGCCCTTTCGGTCATTGCGGAGATTCCGCTAGGCGCGAAAGAGCAACTTGTATTCGCGGCCATCGCCACCGAAACGCACGGGACGGGGTTTGACGCCCTGCTTGTCCGGATCGGTGGGAATGCGCCCGCCCTTCGTCAATTGCTCGACCGCTTGAAAAGCAAGGGAGTGATTGAAACCAGCCGCGATGCGTCCGACGCCCGCGTTTACAAGCTTTCCAGCGAAGGAAAGAAAACCCTCAAGAAAATCACGAAATGATCCGCCCTCCATCCCCATCGAATGCCTACAAGCCAGCGCATGGCGGGCGCGTTCATCGTCACGTTAGCGAAAATTGCGTTTGGCCGCGATGGAAAGCGGCAACGCATCTTCCAGACGCAACAATCATGAACCTTGGCCGCGAGCTTAACGATTGCAAGCGAGCGCCACAATTCCCGCGCCCGGTTCATGAATTCCATGGTGCCGAGTGATCCAGATCCCGATTGTTTCGCACTCGCAAAGGACGCTGAAATTGAGGCCGATTTGCGCGAACTCGAAAGAATCAACGCCGAAAGAAAAAAACAAGGTCTTGCCCTTCTAACTTATCCCGAATATGACCCCAAAATCCACCGATAACGTTTCATTAAAAAACGGCATGACGGATTCAGAGCTTTTTTATTATCGCCATTGGAGAAGCTGCGGAATCGCGATCATCATTGCGATGGCATGCGCCATCATTTCGGCGTCTTGCTTTCTGGTTGCGTGCATGTTTGCCCGTCCCGGATATGCCATCGCCTGCGGATGCGTGATCGCTTTCGCGTTGTTCGTCGCCAAGATCAAATGCACGGACGCGGAACGCTATCACAAGCTGGCGTTCCCGCGTGGCGACACGGACGGCGTGAAGCTTTGATCCATTCATTCCAACAACACCCGAATCATGAAAGAGGCATTCATCACAAAACGATTCAATTCCGCGTCGCAACGCCTGATCGCAACAATCAACCAGATCCTCGCCGACTATGCCGAGGCCGGTTACGACCTCAGCTTGCGGCAGTTGTATTACCAGCTTGTCAGCCGGAACATTGTCGAGAACACCGAAAAGAGTTACAAGAACGTCGGCAAGCTCGTTTCGGACGCCCGCCTTGCTGGCCTGATCGACTGGGATATTATCCGGGACCGTGGACGCGTCACTGTCGGGAACTCGCATTGGAGTTCACCAGCCGACATTGTCAAAAGCGCCGCTTATTCCTTCCGAATCGACCGTTGGAAGAATCAGAAAAATTACATTGAAGTCATGGTCGAGAAACAAGCCCTGGAAGGTGTTCTGATTCCGGTTTGCAAGGATCATGACGTTAGATTCACGGCGAACAAAGGTTACACGTCATCCAGCGCGGCGCGTGAAACCTCGATTCGTTTCAACGATGCGATGAGCGACGGCAAGGAAGTTCATGTCATTTACCTTGGCGACCATGACCCTAGCGGAATCGACATGAGCCGGGACGTTGACGACAGGTTGAGACTCTTTACCTACGGCGTCGGCGTGACGGTTCACCGGATCGCGTTGAACATGGATCAAGTGAAAACGTTCAACCCGCCGCCAAACCCGGCGAAAATCACCGATTCCAGAGCTTCCGGTTATATCAAGAAATTCGGGAAAGAGTCATGGGAACTCGACGCCATCGAACCGAAAAAGCTCGCGCAACTTGTGATCGACAAAATCAATTCGTTGACCGATCCGAAGAAATGGAAAGCGTCCCACAAGATCCAAGAGGCGGGCCGGAAAGAGCTTCACAAGTTCGCCGACAGCTACGACGAAAACAACGGCAAGGGCAAAGGCAAGCGCAAGAAATGAAAGCTCTTCCGATCTTCCAGCCTCTTCCGCCCGAGGTTGACGAGGCCAAGCTTGCCGACGCGCTCAAAGAATCGGCCATGCCCTGCAAGGTTGTCAGGGATGGCCGGTCATCGGTGAAAATTTCGCCGACGTGCGAAAAGATCAATCATGATGCCGTCCGGCATTTCGTGGCTGGTTTTGCGTCCGGATACCTCGCATTCTAGCGCCGTCCCTTGCAGGCCGTTTCATCCATCGTTGAATGAAGCAAGCCGATGACAATCACCCTCGACAGGAACGAACGGCAACCGCTGGCGACTATCTGCTTGCGGTTGCTTTTCGCTGTTGAGTCAAGACGCATTGCGGACCTACCATCGCCGCAAGGCGACTAGATCAAGATCATGAGCGAAACCGAAAAGACCGACGACGAATTGCTTGCCGCAATCGAAATTCTAAGCTCGCCAGCCTATCGCGGGTTGTCGAAATTCCACCGGGAAACACTCGCCGATTACGAGCGGGAAGCCCGGCGTCGCGGCCTGAAAATTCCTTAAACTTTTTTCTTTACGGCAAAGAATTTTCTGCGAATCTCCGGACATGTCCCACGCATTACAAATCCCCGCCGCGTCCGCCCCCGTGATCGCCATGAACCGCAAAAGCGGCGATTGGCTCGAAAATTCAGAGATTCGCGGCCTGTTGAAACAAAATCTCGGATACACCGCGAAGCAAGTTTCAGTCCGTGCCCGGCATTCAAGCCAGTATGTCACCATCACGATCCGAGACGCATCCGTTGACATTGCCCGCGTCGAGGCTTTCGCGAAGTCTCTCAGCACTTGGAGCATGGGAATGGATGACGTTGTAACCGGCCAGTCAATCGACGTGACGACTACCCGTGAGGTTGACGCCGCACACGCCGCGCCGTTCCTGGAAGAGGCTTTCCAGATCGCGTTTGAACTCACGGAAGCCGGACGGGTCAAGACCGCAAGCAACGGCGTTGACGTGATTTCGCAAGGCTTTGATTTCATCGTGCAACGCGGATCGGGCCGCTACCGTTACGCCGGTTCACGCGACAGCGTTCTTGACAAGTCATCGTTTCAACTTGCGCTCGCCATTGCCCGCGCATGATTGAAAAACGGTCTTGCCCGTTCTAACCGCATGGGCAAGACCGACTAACGGCCTTTCACTTTCGCCCGCGCCGCGCTCGCTTCCAGTGACGCGGCGCGGTTCCATTTCCGGAAACCTTCCTCAAGCGAGCAATCGGCGATAACCGGCTTGCACGCGCCGCGCTCGCATCCGATGAATCGACAGCCCGGCTCGTAACGATGGCCGGGCTTGTCGCCGCAGTGATGGCAGGAAACCGCGTCCCTGGTCAACGTGAGGATGGCCAGTTGCGTTTCAAGCTCGATGTCACGCGCTCCGATCATTCCCGAGTTGCCTGGAAGTGCATCGCGTCGTATCCCCAAAACGCACCAGCTGAAATCCAGCCTTCACGGGCAAACGCGGCCATGATCTCAAGCGGCATGTCCGCATTCAGCGGCCAAGTGTCGCGAAAAGTATTATCGTCGGCGTCGAGGTCGATTGCAGCGCCGTAAGCGTGCAAGGAATAGGTCGATCCGCCGCGCTTCATGCGGAAGTTGAAACAGCCGCCGTAATCTTCGGCATCTTCCATCACGCCGCGACTTTGGCCGTAGCTCTTGCCGATCTCGACCAGCACGCGCAAAAGCGAATGAGCGCATTTTTCATGCACGCGAGTTGTCCGCACAAGCTTGCCGTCGTAATACATCGGGAACGGAAACGTTACCGACACAAGGCGCGATTCGTCTCCCGGCTCGCCGTAGAACTCGCGCAAGCTTGCCTGATCCGATTCAGGCCACGGCGACGGCGAAGGCATGAGGCCGCGAAGATAATTCCGGCAAGCATCTTTCGAGCGCTCGCCCCATTTGCCATCTTGCACTGTTCCGACCGTGCGTTGCATTTCGATGATTTCGGCGGTGTTCATGTTTTGTTTTTCTAACGTGAGAGATTAGCGGTTTTTCCAAACGCATCCGCCAGCGCCGCAACCTTTCGACATGCGCTCAACGTCGTCTTGCAGCTTGGTAATGATCGAATTTTGAGACTCGATAATTTTATCTTGTGCATCGATTCTGGATTTAACGAAACTCCACATGATGCCTGCAAGGGACGCGATGACCGTGCCAAGCGAAATGATCGTTCCAAGAACCCACGCGATAGGGATTTCCATTGATTCAGATAGGTTTGATGAATCTCGCCGCAATGCCCGGCACGAACCGGATTAACAGATAGGCGAGAATGCAAAGGACGGCAGCAATGGTGACGATCCAGAAAGTGCGTTTCGCGTAGCGGCCAAGCGCGGCGTCTTCGGCCTGCTTCACGACTTGCGTTTTCAAGACCTCGACGCCCTTGTCATGCGTGATCGCGGTTGCCTCTAATTCGGCCAAGACCGATTTTGACTCATTCGCTTGCGTGCTTGCCTCATCGGCGATAGCCGACACTTCCTCGATACTCTTTTCGTGCGTCGAGGTTTTGACCGACAGGCTGTTTACCATTGTCCAGAGCGCGTCGAATTCGCCCGGCGCAATCCCGCTGTCGAGCTTTCGGAGCCGGTCAACCTCGACCGTCGCGGCCATGACTTCGCGGGTGATCTCTTGCGCTTCCGTCCGCGCCTCCGCAACGCTCGTTTTGACGCGCACGGCGGACGCTGCCGCCGTCGAGGCCGTCGCCCTGGCACGGATGACAGCGGGCGCGATTGGCTCGACAATGACGGCCTTTGGAGCGCAAGCCGACAGCGCGAAAATCAGAGCGGCAAGCAAAGGTTGAAATTTCATGTTTCCGAGAAATCAAGTGTCATACCTTGACCCGAGAGACAAGCCGAATCTTCCGAATTGCGGCGCTATCTGCCAGTCGCAAGGCGATAGAATGAAAAGAAATCAATGTGCATCGTTTTCGTGACGGTCAGCATCCGGATGCCAAATTCACTGCTAAAATCAGTCGTAGCATTCAACCCGGTTGCAAATTGCGTCCATGCGCCGCCATTCAACGATCCTTCGACAACGCCGTTCGACAAGCATCGGAATTCCGCTTTCACCCATGCGGTTGATGCCGAAACCCCCGTGTCGGTGTAGCTTGTTCCGTCGGACCATCGCCAATTCGCGCTAACGTCGGAAAAGTAGCGCAATCCGAAGTTGGAGCTACCACCCCAATTATTATATGCGCCGCCATTATTAAGGAATCCGACGCTAGCCCTGACTGATGCTACTGAGTCGAGTTTGAAGCAAAAACACGCATACCAACGGGTTGCGAGAAGATTGAAAAACGCTGGATTGTTTCCCAAATAGAGCCCAGAAAATGCCGCGCCGGTAGGCATGGCGATGACTCCGACCCGATCGACTGCGTCAGCGCTCGATGATTGCGTAAATGTTCCAGACGATCCATCGCGCCGCCAACCAAGTTCGCCATATTGCGCTGTTCCTCCTGGGCAATTGGCGAATTCATCGCGCAACATCACGACCGATGGAGAAACAATTAAGGCCAAATTTATAGCGCTGTTTTCGGTAGATACCGACTGACCAGTCAATTCCACTTGTCCAGAAAAGGTCTTTGCCCCGGCGACCGTTGCCAACGCCGCTAGTTTTGCCACGATCCACGTCCATAGACTCGCAAAGCTCAACAACTTTGGAGCGTTACCCGCCTCGCTATCGAGTATCGAAATGTTGTCCGCGTCAACCGGCATCCCCTTCATTGTCGCCGCAGCAAGAGCAGCGCCGACATTGACTGTCGTAACCGTCGCCGAACTTCCTTGCGGACCTTGCTCGCCTTGTGGCCCTTGCTCACCTTGTGGCCCTTGCTCACCTTGTTGTCCGGGGCGCGGAATGACAGCTACGTCCGACGCGAGAGGCGTAGGGAAAATAACCGTGGCCGATTCGGCGACGACAGGAAAAATAACCTCGATTGATTCGATCATAATATTTGAGTGATTGGCGTCGAGATTTCGATTTCTCCTGAAATGAATGGCGGGATCTTGTTGCCGTCCGGATCAATCAGGATCATGTCCCATTTCAAGAGGTCTTCCGTTAGTTCGGCGGTTGTCTCCCATGCGATTTTGGGAATCGTGATGATGCCGAGCGCGTCGTCGGCCTCGATAACCGGAGTCAGATCAAGCGCAAGGCCGCTGTCGTTATTCTTTCGAGCCTCCGCTTTTGCCGAATAGCCTGCAAGGGGAACGGCAGCGCCGTTTGCATCCTTGCACAAGATTTGATACGGCCCGAATGTCGTTCCGCGTTTGATTGTCAGGTTGACGATGTAGCTCATAGGTCAAATGGTGATTGAGTCGGCAGCGATGAAAAGAGCGTCAACGTCCGCGTCCGACAAGCCGAGCGCGGCAGCAAGAGCGGAAACAGTCGCGCCCTTGCGTGCGAGCGATGCGTTGCCGTTCCATGCGGCAGCGATGACCAGCCTGTCAGCTTCCGGCATGGCTTCAATCATGGCGTTGATTTTATCGGTCAAGCCCATCTTTCCAAGCACGGCCTTTGCCCGCCAGTTGAGGATTTCCCGAGGGACACGTTTCGGCGGTGCTTCACGTTCCCAATACGCGCCAAGCTCGCCGTTGATGAGCGGTTGCAACACGGAAGCCGGATCGTCGCCGCACAAGGCAAGCACGCGCTCCGCGTGTTCGTCCATCGTGTCACCGGAGGCCGGGCCGAAATCTCCCGGCCCGTAAAGCACAAGCGGAGCCGGGCACGGTGCCAGATAGGCCAGCAAATAGCGCCGGACAGGATCGACATGGACAAGCAACGGAAGTTCCGGAAACTCCCGGTCTTGTCGCTCGTATGGCTCGACCTTGCCGCCAGCGGGAACGACACGCTGACGCGGGAACGGCGAAACGTTAAGCGACAGCGTGACAGGCTTTGGAAAGCGGACGAATGTTTGTGAGGCAATCATATAATGAATTTCGGTTAGCCAATCACCCATTGCGTCCCGTTGGAATAGACCGGGCAAAAATTAGCGCCCCCTCCGGTGAACGATGTCGATCCGACGTTTGACGGCGCTTGATTGCTGTCAGTGACATACATTTGACGGCCTGCGCCCGCTTCGATTGGATCGGGAAGCGTTGCAACTGTTTTCACGAAAGCCCTTGGAACTTCCGGGATGAACTTCCAGAAATCGTATCCGCAAGCCTCAAACTCAACAATCCCGTCATTTCTTGAAATGGTGGTGACGGTTGCGCTTCGGCGAAAATCGGTGACAGTTGAGCCAGCCAATGTCACCACGCCGGACGTGACAAACGCCCAAAATCGCATTCCCGGAGTAGGATCGGGAAGCGTGAGTGTTCCGACCGCGCTCGATAACTGGAAGCTGACACCGTTGTCGTTAGGTCCGACTACGACGGCGGAAGTTCTGGCGTCTAAGTATTTCATGCCAAGAAAAACCGTTCCGTCCGCGTCCGGAAGCTCAATAGTCCGATTTCCGGTGTAAGCGATTGGCGCGTAAATTGTAGCTTTGAATCCGGAATCACTGTAAAGATTCAAGATGCCGGATGTTCCGCCGCTTGAATTGAGCGTCAATTCATGGATTCCGAGGCCGTCGCCCTCGACCTTGAGTAAGTCCACAAAGAAAACCAGCGTCGAGGGGAACGGCGGAGCAATGGCCGGATCGTTTCCGATAACGTCGTCAATGACCGTGCAATCGGTCTGCAAGACAGTCCATGTCGTTGTGTCCGCGATGTCGTAAAGCTCGACCTCAAGTTTCGCCGTCGCTTGTGAAGCGCCATTCAAAAGCTCGATCATCGCCGCCGTGTTCGTGTTGAGGATTCCGGCCCGGCCCTTCGGAACGACAAGGCCGGTCATGTCAATTGTCATCGCGCCGATGTCGCCTAACGAAATGTCGAAATTGAGCGTGAACGATGGCCAGTCTCCGGAAACGATGACTTTGCCAGCGCCAACCGTGGAAAGCAATTCGAGAGCGGCCTGCAAGGTCGAGGCGTCGGCGTCCCACGGAATGCCTAACGTTTGTTCGCCGCCGATTTCGAGCGTGTAAAAACCAGAATAGGGCAAGACCGAAAAACAAAACGAGAGAATCGCGCCGACAGATCCGGAGCCGGTGCGGACCTCGACAATCTCGGAAGCCGCAACCGGGAAGTCGTCGGACAACTCCGCGTAAGCCGCTGGAAGGACTTCAAGGCGAGCAACGACAATCTCGCGAGTCGATCCGTCACCCTCAACCGAAACGTGAATCTCGACGCCCGCAGACGGATAGATTGCCGCCGCGTCCGCAGTGATGGCCGTCCGAGTGCCCGCCGTGTTGAACACGATCCGGAACGCTCCGGTTGTCGCCCTGGTAACGACAACGCCGCCCGCCGCCGTGATCGACGCAAGGGCATTCAGCGCCGTCTGGATGGCCGCGCCGTCCGCGTTGTAAGCAATCGCCGCCGTCGTATTGCCGCCATACGACAACGTAAACGTTCCGCTCGACGCCGCGCCCGCTGGATTGCCGATTGCAATCCGGACTGTTTTCCCGGTTAGATCGACTTCCGACCATGGATTCACGGAATTGTTGCCATTGCTTTTCAGCGGACGGAACGAAACCGGAATCGAATCGCCGAAAACGAATCTCGGAAGCGTCGCTTGCAATGTCGAGAGAAAGCCTTGCACAAGACGCCCCTGGTCAAGATCGGCGAAAAGGGAGAGTTCACGGGTTGCCATAAATTTCGGAAGAGTTGATTTTTAACGAATCGGTGTCAATGCGGAATCAGGGAATCAAGCCGACCCGATAACGCGTCAATCGTCCGCTCAAAGCTGGTTTTGAAATCTGCGGGAGGAATCCACCCCGCCCGCTGGATTGCACTGCCGTCGAGGGCATAACGTAAATCATGACCGGGCCGAGAAGCATGGTAATCAACCGGCTCAACTTTGGCCGGAATGCCAAGACGGCCCGCGACCATATCAACTATTTCCAAATTTGAAATCTCCACGTCGCCAGCGATATGCCATCTGCTAGGCCGGTCGCTTTCAGGGTAGGAATCTGGGGTTAGATTTCTCAGGATGTAAAGAAGGGCGTCGGCATGATTGTCGGCATGAAGCCAAAATCTTGACCCGGAAACAAATGTTCCGTCATCAAGCCTTGAACCATGAACGGCAATCGACTCGCGTGCCATGATCTTTCTAACGCAAAGCGGGACAAACTTTTCCGCGTGCTGCGATTCGCCAAAGTTGTTCATGGTGTTTGTTATTACAACCGGGACGCCATATGTCCGCCAATAGCTGATAGCCAACGCCTCTTGTGCGCTCTTGCTTGCGCTGTAAGGGTTGCTTGGAATGTGGCATTCCCATTCCTTGTGTGCATGATCGCCAGCCGCTGGCCCGTAAACCTCGTCGGTCGAGATTTGCAAAAATACCCGAGGCTTTACGGATCTAGCATATTCCAAAATATGAGCCACAAGAGCGCAATTGGCCAAAAAGAATCCGACCGGATCGGAAATTGACCGCTCAACGTGAGATTCGCTGGCTATGTTTGCGATCAATTGAACGGGTCCGATTCGATCTATGAGCGTCTGATTTATGGGGGCGCGGAGATCGTGCCAGAGAACACGAACTCGGGACGGGTCGAAACCGTCCGCCAAGGCTAGTCGGTTTGCGTCGCCTGCATAGGTCAGGCTATCAATGATAACAATGTTCCAATCCGTTTCGCGTAAGACCTTGGAAACGAAACTGCGGCCAATGAATCCAGCCCCACCCGTGATAAGTATATTTTGCTTCATGATGATTTTTATTTTCTGAAATTTGCGTAAAGTTGATTTTAAATGAATAGGAGTCAACCAGAATCAGGGCAGCCACGGAATGCACCATTGCCTCAAGTGCCCGTTATGCTCCGGATCGTCGGCGTGTCCGGTAGCAACAAGGACGTGCCCGCCGTTCTCCTTGTCCCTGATAACGTGATCGCAAGGGCAGTGAGGAATGCACGCGATTTTCAAGCCCGCTGGATACCAGCGCCTGAAGTTGATGAATAAATCTTCCGTGCCCTTGCCGTCATAGCCCGTGAAGTCGCACAAGGCCAGCGCCCGCCGATTCATGAGCGTGCATCCGAAGCCGATCCAATCGACCGGCACGACCGATCCTCGACCGATTGCGGGATAAGCGAAGTCAAACCAGCCGCGTTGCCGCCAGCGTTTGCCGTTGCACGCGAAAACGTTCTCTTTCGGAGGGACGGATCGAATCTTTTTCTCGATCTCTTGAAGCTCTTCACGGGCTTTCTGTTTTTGCTTTTCCGTTCCCTTGCCTGTCAGCTTTTGAAGCGATTCCCGCTTTTTCGTTAGCTCCTCCGGAACGTCTTTTTCATCCTCGTAAAAATCGGGAAAGATCGGGTTTTGCGGCGTTCCTCGACCGCCGAGAAATGCGCCGCCTCCTTGCGATGGATACGGGCAAAACGCAACCGAATAAAATCCGCCGTCGAATTGTATCATGTCGATCATGCTCCGGATCGCGTTAGGCGGCGGCAACACGTCGGAATCTAACGACAAGCAAAGATCCGCACCCCACGCAATGGCAAACGAACTTGCGGCCTGTCGCATCCATGCAATCAAGAGTTGCGATTCCTCCTTGTAATTCTCTCCACCTTTCCGGTCCGTTAAAATGGTCTTGACCGATATTCCCGCCGACTCGTAAACGGCCTTTGCCGGATCGGTTTCGGCATCGTCATCGGTGACGAAAACAAAGACAAGATCGGTGATCCTCGATTCAAGCGACAGCCCGGCGATGATCCGTTGCGCTTGAGCTTTTAAAGCCATCCCATAACCGATTGTCGCAGTCGTATACATGCATAGTTTCATGATAATTTAACGTGTGGAGTTGATGAAAAGTAAAAAGGAATCTCGCCCGCGCCCGTCCAGTTCGCGGTGAAGATCGGTTCAATCTGAAAAACGATCCCCTTGCTTCCTGGAACGGTGAAAGAAACGGTGCCGTTGCTGCCGCTGGTCGAGTGCGTCGCCGAAGCCGTCGATTGCCCGGCGCCGTATTCCGTCCATTGCGCGTATCCGGAGCGGGCGAACACCGTGTAAGGATGGCCAAGGTTGTTGTCGCCGACAGCATACCCGCCGATGAGTTGAAACGATTCTTCCGAGTGAATCGAAAGATTGTCTTCGCTGAAAAATGTCCCTCCGATGGATGAGACGCCTGCAAGGGTATAGGTTGCGAGCCGACTTGTCACTTGCGAGGCCGTGCCTCTCGATGTCGTCGCCGTGGTGGTGCTTGTCCATGTCACCGCGACTGTCGCCGTGCCGATTGACGAAAGGCCCGCCACGTAGCTTGCACGCGCCGCGCCTGGCATGTCGAAAGTCAATCCCGGATCGACAGGATACAACGTGACGCCAGGATAAGCCGAGACGGTAGGAAGCGCGTTGAATTGGATCGACTGTCCGGAGAATGCCGAGCCACCGACAAGCCCGGCCTCGACCGTGAACTTGACCGCCAGCGTCGAGGCGTCAAACGCGCCGCCGAATCCGGCGTAACCGTAGGGCAAGACCGAAAACCGCGCCTTGTCCATGCTTTCCCAGATCCCGCCCGTGAATTGATAGTGATCCCATCCGTCCGGAGTTGTCCGGAGTTGAGGCAAGGCCCGGTATTTCGTGAAGTTCGTCACGTTGATTGCCTCATGCGCGGATGACGTTTCGCCATTCGCGCCGCCGACAAGCGAGTAACTGGAAACCGTTGTGAAGTTCCGCGCTTCCTGGTTGAAATGCGAATCGTAAAGGCTTTGTGAAGTCGTCGTCGCGAAGCTGTAAACCCGAGTCGTCGCCGTCGAAACTTTCCCGAGAAAAAAGTAACTCGTATCGGTTCCGCTCATGTATGACGAATACGAATTGATTAGAGCGGCGTCCGTCGTGGTGGATCGCAAGACGATGTCCATTGACGTTGTCGTCGATTGCCACAAGGCGAGCCGGGTTTCGCTGAATGAAGAGCTTGCGAAATAGTCGGTTTGCGTCTCCGATGTCCAAGAAAAATTCGTGTCGTATCCGGTGAGTTGGATCGTGTGAGTGAAGATCGTTGTCGAGTAAGTTTCAGTCCCCGCCGTCCATGTCGAAAGCGATGTCCCAACGTCTCCGATAGAAAACGTGTGATTGACGGTCGAGGTGTTGGAAGCGGCAAGGCTGATTCCAGTCGTCGCCGCCGTGCCCGTTGCCGTGCCCGTGCCGGTGACAATGGTTGTCGTGCATGACTCGTATTCGCTCCATGCCGCGCCGCCCTTGGAATAGACCATGACGGTTGCGCCGGTCGAGGCCGTTCCTGTCGCCGTGCCCGTCCCGGTGATGGTCGAGGTTGTGGACGTGACGGTATTTTGACTGAATGCAATCTCACTGATCGCAATCGAATTGGTCCGATACTTTTCGTAATCCGACAACGTCACCGTCGCCGCTCCTGTCGAGGCGAAAAGATCCGAGAACCTTCCAACCGTCGAGGCCGTGTCGCCAAGAGCGGAAAGCGTGAAGTGCCAGAGCATGTCGCCAAGGTTGAAATCATTCTCGCCGCGCCCGCCGTGCATGAGCAAAACAGTGTCGATCTTTTGCGCGTAGGCGTGCCCGGTGACAGTCTCATTCGTGACGGGAACGGTGAACGTTCCACTTGTCGCCGTGTTCGTAGTGGTCGAGGTCGAGGCGTGAACGGTTGTCCTGTCGCCCGCATAGGTGACGGGCGTTGTGATCGTGTCCGTCGTGCCCGTCGTGTTTTGCGTCAAGCCCTGCGAAAGCGTCCACGTCGAGCTTGACGTTGCCGTTTGCGTCGCATTCGTGGAAATCGTGAAAGAGCCGCTAACCGTTGTCCAAACGGAATTCCCGAAAGTCCCTGTCGTCTCTGTTTTCGTGGTCCACTCGTCAACCGTTTGAACAAAACTTCCGATGAACGTTGTCGCCCCGTTGTGCGTGTAAGTCGTCTCGTAACGGGTCGTCGTGTCGGTATCCGGTGGATCGGTGAAGCCGTTGACCGTCCGGCCCGATGCTTGCTGATAGGAACTAAAAGCCGACGTGTCGTTAGTGACTTGCGCGGTCGTCCCGTGAAAGCTTTCCGTCGATGTCGTTAGAAGCGTGTAATTCAACGTGACGGTGATTGTCGCCGCTGGATGCGTTCCGGCAGTGTCGGAATACGAGCCCTGGTATTCGGTTTGCGTTGATGGGTTGTAATGATAGAAATCCTGAATGCTCTTGCCCGTGTCACCGGTGTATTTCATCCCGTAGGAACTCGCCGCGTAAACCCACTCGGAAACGTTAGACGATTGCGCGGTTTCCGTCCTGTCGGAGGTGTAAGCCGTGTTTCCAATGCTGGAATGCGCCGATTGAGACTCGACAACCGAAATGACATGCGTTCCGGCCCGCCACGTATCCGGAGCGGTTCCGCCATTGCTTTGGATGTAAGTCCACTCATCCATTGTATTGCACCCATCGCCACCAGCGCGAATAAGGCTCGCCACCAACGGCGGGCGCTGTTTTCGTTTCCCGGAAAACCTCTTGCGCGATCATGTCGAGATTCACGGTGACGATCATTTTCCCCGTCTGCTTTCCGACAGCGCCAAGCACAACCTTGAACTCGACCGGAGGCGTATCCTTCGCAATGGAATCCTCAGTTGGCGCGGCAGTGTCGAGGCTGATCGTCACGCCGGTTACTTTTCCGGATTCAGTCGTCACCGTGATGACGACAAATTTCAACGAATCGTCGGAAGGAAGCGTGAACTTGTCATTCCAGTTTCCAGCCGGAACATTGTTGACCGTCCCGAGGTTGAATCGGCACTTGTAAACCGGAGCCTCCGGAGTCCCTTCGGTGAAGAAAGACGGCCTCCAAGGGACGTAGGTTGACGAGCCGCCGCGCTTGGCTTTCCGTGGAGGCGTGATGACCGTCCCGCCGAAAAAGTGATTGATTCCACCGCCAGCAATGCCCGGCGTCCGGCGTTCAATGGCCGCAAGCAAGCGCGGATCTCCCGGCGTGCCAAGATCCGGGAATGCGTTTGCTTTTCGGTGCCGTTCCATCACTTGTAAATCTTTGTCGAGAATCCGTTAGGACCGCTGCCAAGATATTGTTCCGTGCATTGGTAGAAACTCCCGATTTGACGATACGGGATGTCGAGCAAAAGGAAATTCTTCACGTCGGAAGGTTTGCGAAATCCTGGAATGCTGGCCTTGATCGACATGCGTTTCGTGAGACTCGGAACGCTCGATTGCCAGTATGTAAGCGACACCATCGTTGCCGGGACAAGGTAATGCGCCGCGCCGAAAAGATCCTTGATTGCCTGATCGTAAAACCCGAGGAATTCCCCCGTATCGTCGTCAAACTTCGCGCCGTTTTTCGGACTCGCTTTCGTGCCCGCGAATTCCTCAAACAACGGATGCGTCTCGATTGGTTCCTTGTCCGTGTTCGGCATGTAAGCAAGAACCGGCTCAGTCTTGTTTGAAATCAACCCGAAGTATGAAGCCACAAGTTGAACCTTGCGGAGCGGCAAATACGTGATGTCGCGGTTATAGATTTCGCAACGCGACTCGCGAGGATGCGGCGCTTTCATTCGCGGAAGATTCGCGAAATAATCCATGTCCGTTAGAAACGTGACGTTTCCTTCAATCGTCCCGTCGTTCTTTTCGGTCAAAGAATAATTCGACTGGATGACGACGCCGTCCGCGTAATGTTCGGTGGCGTTTCCATGTTTCTTGATATTGGAGCTTGCCATTTCGTTAGATTGGTTCCGGTGGTTTCGATCCTTCCGAGCCTCCCGCCGTGTTGGCGGCGATTTGAGCCAGCAAATCGACCATGCGGCGCTGTTGATCGTTGTCCATGAGGCGAGCGCCGCCGCCGCCGCCAATGTCCGCCAGCGAGCTTGTCGCGATGGTTGGCACGGCCTTTTGCGCGTCGGCGAGCTTCTTTTGCAAGTCGTCATTCAGGCCGCGTGTGATGTCGTCAATTTCCCCGGTCAATTGCTTGGCCTTGTTGGAAAATTCGAGACTCGATTTCGTGTCGCCGCGTGATTTCGCGTCGCCGGAATCCTTGATTGCCTGGGCACGTTCTTTTTTAAGGAACTCGCGCTTTTCCCGATCATCCATCCCGGCAAGCTTGTTTGTCCGGTCGATCTCCGCACCCTTCTCGGTCAACGTCTTGATCTCTTCCGCCGATTTCTTCCGCTTGTCGTCAAGTTCCTTGTCGTTCGTGGCTTGCTCTTCACGGTATCCGGCAATCTCTTTCTCGACTTCCAATTGCTTTTTCCGAGCCTCAAGAGCTTTCGTTTCATCCTCGCCAAAGATCGCGTCGGCAGCGAGTTCGGCCCGGCGTTTTTCGGCGTCGAGGATCTTTTCAGTCAGAGACAGGGAATTGATCCTTGCTTCCTCTTCTAGTTTTGCGATGTCTTCGGTTAGCTTTCCTTTTTCCTTCTCAATTTTAAGTCGCTCTTTCGCGCTTTCCGCAGCGGCGTCGCCGTTCGCTTTTGATGTTTTTTTGTTGGGATCTCCATGAACAATCGCATCCATTGCGCTTTCAAAATTTGCATCCGCATTCGGATCTCCCGCGAGTTTGTCAATCCACTTGTCATGATAAGCGCCAGCGATTTTCAGGCCGTCGATAACGTTTCCGAGCCATGCGACGCTTTTCGACTTAAGCGCGTCGTATGCGTCGCCGATCTTGGCCATCGTCTCGATTTGCTCATTTGAGGCAACCGTTGCCTCATCCAGCATTGCCGTGAGTTCTTCCGGACCTCCCGCAAGCATCGGAATGATTTCCGCGCCGCTCTTGCCGAGCAACTTCATGATTGCCGACAGCGCCGCGCCCTTGTCCGCACTGGCCTGGTAGCCTCGCGCAAGTTCGATCATTTGCCCTTCCGGCGACATGCCTGCAAGTTCGGCAAGGTTGACGTTCAAAGTCGCCGCCGCGTCGGCGAATCCGTCGCCGCCCTTTTTCGCTTCCGCAAGATTCTTCGTTAGAATCGTGAGAGCCTTCCCGACGACTTCCATGTCACCGCCTGAAAGCTTGCTCGCGTAGGAAAGCCGCTGGAAGCTTTCGGCGGACATGTCGAGGCGCTTCGATAGATCGTCAATCCGGCCCGCCGCGTCGAGCGTAGCCGATACCCAAGCCGTGATTGCGCCCGCGCCGAATAGCCCGGCAAGCTGGCTTTTCGCCGACGCGGAAAATTGCTTAACGTCACTCCGCATTTCGTTCAACGAACGGCGGAAAGGCGATGTGTCAGCACCAAAAACCCATTTAAGCATCTTCCGGAAATTCCTCAGTTAGATCTTGATCGAAAAGAAACCGCAACGTCGATCCTTCGATTTCGCTGATTTCCGCGCTCAACCACTGCAAGCGGCCAAGACTCATGTTCCAAATCTCTTTTTCGGTCATGCCCGTTTTCATGATAACCGGAACAACCAGCGTCAAAACGTCCGGCCCGGTCAACTCCCTGGTTGCAGGCCCGCCCGAAACGATTTCCCAAAAACGCGGCCCGCTGGAATGGCTCGTCATCCAGCGGGAAAACTTGATGATCTCGCGCTTGAAAAGCGCCGGATTGCGATCCATCCGGAGACGCCAGAGAAGATCCCGAAACGTCGGCTTGAGTTTGACCGGCGATCCGAAGCGGTTCCGACATGCAGCAATGGCGGCGAGCAAATCGGCGGGACGGTTGACGCCGTCCGGATTGATTAGCGGCGAGTCAATCGCACGCAACAATAGATAATGAAATGGAGAGAAATCATTCAGGGCACGCCCGCAAACGCGGGCGCATCCTGGAAAGTAAGCGGTGAAGAAACGGTCGTCCACGTTAGGGAAGCGTGATGTATTCCGAAGTCTCCACGTCGTAAGTGATGATTACGAAATCACCGGCTTGCTCCGCACGTCCAACCTTGTTGATTTGATACTTGATCGCGTTGAACGTGATGACGGAAAAGACCGTTGCGACCGTGTAACCGGAGCGGATCTTGAGCGTGATCGTGCCAGTCGTGGTCAAGTCATCGCGGGTATCCTCGATCTTGTTTCCGATCTCGTTGACGGTAACAAGCTTGTTGGCGTGCTCGCTTTCGAGGTTCGTTGAAATGACGGTTGCATTGACGATAACGCCGACGCCGCCAGTGATGCCGTGAAGGTGCGCGGTTCCTTTGGTTTGAGAGGCCATGATGATTTACGGGTAAATGATTTCTAGTCGGCGAAAGGTATTGTTTTCAAATCCTGATTGTCAAGCATCCAATAATTCGCATGTCACGTCAAAAACCAGATTCTCGACAAAATCGGTTTCTTGCCTGTCGCTTGGATCGTCGGCGGGCGTGACATAGTGGAAGTGAATTTTCTTCACGGCCCGGTTGTCGGTCCCGACAGGCTTGTTAAGCGCGGCCTGCAAGGCTGGAAGGTCATCGGTCATCGCGAGTTCCAGCGCCCCGGCCCATGCGTCCAAATTCGCCCTGGTTGTCACCATGGAATCCGCCCGAAGCTCGAAACGCAAACGCACGATCCGGATTCCAACCTCAGTCGGCATGTCCGGATGCGGAGACGAGTTTTCGGCGTAGATAATGAGCCAAGGCATGACGGCTTTTTCCGCCTTGTCATGGCCTGGATAAGCATTCAGGCCCGCGATATTCAGGACGCCCGGAAGCCATGACGCGAAAGCCTTTTCAACTTTGATTTTCGTTTGTAAACTCATTTGAGTGATCTTGATGCTTGTCTCATTTTGCGATCCATCATGCGCTTGATAACCGACGTGACGGCCTTTTGCCGATGCTCGATAGCGCGAGCCTCGCCGTGTGCGTCAAGCGCATCCTCGATATACTTCACGTCGTTCGTCATCGTGACTGTCAACGTCTTGCCGTCCCCCGTCACGCTGCCAGCGCCCGGCGCATTCTGGCGGGTAGCGAATCCCGGAATGCCACGGACGCCGCCTAGCTGCCGCGCTGCCGCCGCGAATCCACCCTTGGCAAATCCGACGAGTTTCTTTTTCTCGCGAATGTATGCCTCAACTTTCGGATAGTTGATGACGACGAGCCGCTTTTCAACGCGCCTGGAAAATTGTTGTTTCTTGTGAAGCTCGCCGCCGTCGAATTCGCCGACGGTGTAGCTACTCGGAAAAATATCATTCAGCATCCGAGCCGCGCCCGCGTATTCCTTTTTCTTGATCCGTGCGATGAACGCTTTTTTCAATCGCTCCTCTTTCCGGCCTAACAAATCGGCCATCATTCCGACGCTGGCGTAAACCCATCGAATCCGATCCTCGACCTTCTTTTGCCCGTCCTTTTGCGCGGCAGCGGTCTTGCCAATTGGCCGCGTGTTGAATGCCAGATCGGCAGCAAAGAGGCGCATTTGCGCTGGCAAGACTTCGCGGGCCGTCGTTCCAGCCGCGTCGGCAAGTTTCTGAATGGATGAATCCAGTTCAGAAATATCCGAGAAACGTAATGTTACGTCGCCGTTGCTCATTCGTTGCGCCTTTCCGGTTCAATCAATCGAATCAAAACCGTCGCAAGATCCTTTCTGACAGATCCCGGATCGCTCGAAATTTGCCAAGTTTCACCACGCGCAGAAACGGTCATGCCCGATTTTAACGCGCCTGGATACGCGCTAACTGGAAATTGAGCGGAAAGCGAACGCTCGTTATTTGTCGCGGCGATTCCAAGAGCATTGCTTGATTCCGCTTCATTCAAAATCGCCTTGATCTTTGTTGAGCCAATGGTGATTTCCTCATTCCCGAATGTCGGCAATGTGGATTTCACGCAAGACGATAGAAATTTCGCGATATTCATTTTCAGGATCTAAAGAAAACGGCCCGCCCTCTCAGAAAGGACGGGCCGCTTATGAATTCCAACAAACAACCCGGTGCAATTATCCGAGAAGAACGGCAAGGTGTTCGGGCTTGATGACTTTGACGCCCCAAGCAATAGAGACCTCGTAAGTCATCATGCGGTAACCGGGGTAAGCGGCGATCTCAAACGACAGACCGGAAAGCGGATCGGTGATCGTTTCCCGGCTAGTTGCCAAGTCGCCATCTGGTCCGATTTCGGGCAAGCGTGTTGCAAGCAGGATCGAATTCCTTGCCAAGCCGATGTTGCGAGCCGCCGTCGCGATGACTGTGATTGCCCTGGTTGCGGCGGATTGCGCTTTTCGGAGGCCGGGAGCGGCAAGCGTGATGCTGTCGCCGGATGCCGGGTTTGCGCCTGCAAAGGACACGGATGCAACGACATACTTGTTGGTATCGTTGGCAAACGTAATCACGTCACCAGCGGCAACGACTCCGGTTCCAGCCGTGGCAAGCGGGATGACAGTTTGACCGACCGTAAACGCCGCGTTCGTGGAAGTCGCGGAAGCCATCGCGCCAGCGGTGACAGTCGGAACTTGAGCGGATTCACGGAACTTGAAGCCGTTCACGTCAAGGATCATTCCTTGACGTGTCATGTCACCATTCAGCGAAGTGTTCGCATTCAGCGGATTGTTGAGCAACGTCCGAAGGGCCGCGCCCGCCGTGGTATCAATGACAAGGCTTCGGTCACTCGCGGGAGCGCCGTTGTCGTCGAGGATCTTCTTGAGTTGAGCGGAAGCGGCAAGATCGGTTGCAAATGGAGTCGTTCCAGCGGTGCCGTAAGCGCGTGATGCGCCAACATAGGCGGCAGCGCCAATGTCGGTTTCCAACTCATTCACGGCGGCACGAATCGCTTGCGCAATCTGGCCTTGGGAAATGGTCAGAGAACCCGGACCATGATCGACGCTGTATTGTTCCTCGCCAGTCCAAGAAAAAGGAAAAGCGCGGGATTTCGTGATGGAAATTCCGGAGTTCGCAATCGTTTGATCGGAAGCGGCGGGAAATGCCATTGCAGCAGTGATGTCACGCCCGGCAGTATTTGCGGGAGTGCGAGGAACGCGGACGGTTTGATTGAGCGCAACGCGATCAACCCCGGCGTCACGAAGGACGGACGGAACGAATCCGACGAGTTCACGGGAAACCACGTCAAGCGCGGCGTATGCGTCGGGAATGAGGCCAGTTAGGACGTTTGGCATATTGTTTTTTTATTCGGTGTTTATTGAGACTGCTTTGGTTGTGATGCGGATGTTATTCGGTGAGCTTCCCGCCACCTTTGACGTATGCCATTCTTGCAGCGGGAGTCATTGCGTTGAATTCGGCCATGGTCTTTTTAGACACGGACTCGTTTTCTTTTCCGGATTCCGGAAGCGGGTTTCCGCCAAGGCCAGCGAAGCGAGCGGCAGCGGCCTTTTCGACTTCGGCGTCAAACGTGGCGAGCTTTTCGTTAGCGGTTTGAAGCGCGGCGTTTGCCGTTCCAAGATCGGAGGTTGCTTTGTCGAGCTTTCCTTGGATTTCAAGCTTGTCCGGCTCCACCTTTTCAAGAGCCTCGACGGCTTCATTGCGTTCGGTGGTCATGGTTTCAAGCTCGCCAGTCAAACGCGTGATTTCGGCGTCCCTAGTCGAAATCGTTCCGTTAGCTTCGGAAAGTTGCCCTTCCAATTCGGTGATTTCGGCGATGGCCGCCCCATTGAGATAAAATGATTTCTTTGGCATGGTGGTTACTTGATTTTCATTGTTTTCGGATCGGTGCGGTAAATGAATAGGGATAGTCAGGAAATGTCAAGCAACAAACTTGCGGCGTCTTCCTTCGTGCCGATTCCGTCAATCAATCCGAGCGCGTAAGCTTTCTCGCCCGAATACCAACCTGCTTTCCAAACATCCGGATCAAGAGTCGCCCCGGCATTTGTTCTTCCCGCCTCGACGTGAGCGCGGAACGCCGCCCCGGATTCATTGATGCTCTCTTGCAGGAATTGCAATTGCTCGTCGTTAGGCTCGAGATGAAACGTTGATTTGAGCGTTGCGTTTTCGGAGACGATAGCCTTGAAGTTGACGCCCCATTTTTGCCAGAACTCGGAACAATCGGCCCATGAAAGAATTGTTCCGATATTTCCAACAATGGCGGACTTTGTCGCAATGATAGATGACATTCCCGCCAAAAGCTTGTAGGCCGCAGAGCAAGACAGGCCATCGCAGAAACCAACGGTCGGAATTGGCAGACCGGCAATCAATTCGGCAGTCTCGACATTTCCGACAACGGTTCCGCCCGGCGACCTGATCGAATAAATGATTCCTCTTGCTCCGGATTCAACAAGCGCATTTGTTTCAGTGGCGATTGTAGAATAACGAATTGCCATTCCGACGCGCTCGTAAATCGGCTTTGTTTCAAGCATGAGAGCGCCCCTGATCTCGATATGGCCAATGCCGTTAGAATCAATATGAGCGGCCTTTCTGATCGTGTAATAATCGGCAAGCTCGTCGTCCGTCCACATGGATTCCCTTGATCCAAGTTTCTCGGAAAGTTCCAGCGCGGAAAGCGCCAACTCAACGGCGGATGATTCATGAACCATCCAGAGGTTTCCGCGAAGTGCCGCCAGCATTTTCAACTGGCTTACGGTAGGTGTAAAATTAATCATTTTTATTGCTGGTTGTCGGGTGCTGAAACAAAGTTAGGATCGGGCATTTCGTTAGGCGTGAGCATGTAGAACAAACGACGGTCAATCTCGATTCCGCGTTTTTCTTCCTCCGCAAGAATCCGCTCTTCGCGGTTGAAAACCTCGTCAATGCGTTCCATGTCGAAAGCTTCGATGTCGCCGCCGCCCTCTTCCGCAATGATGCCGGTGCGGTTGCGCAAACCGATCTTGTAATCTTCCCGGCGCTGTTGAGCGTCGCGGCCTGGATCAATCGAAAACTTGCGCGGCATGACGAATCCGAGTTTCCACCAATCGGCGGGATTTTTCGGACGCGGGAGAATCCCGATGTTCATTGCGACGGCGACGGCGTAACGAATCTCGAAAAGAGCCGGTGACTTGATAACGTCTTGCCGATCCTCGACGGATGCGCGGGCGCGTTCCTGGATGTTCCGGACAAGCGCGGAGTTGACGCCTTCCGACTTCCAGAAAAGCTCATACGGCCAATTGACAGCGGCGGCGTGAGTGCGAATGACGCGGTCTTGAAACCGATCCCACATATCCCCCGGCGTGTTGTTCTCAACGGCTTCCATCTTGCCGCCTGAATTGCTGCGGAAATACTTAATCATTCCGCCTGCAAGGGATTCGACTGTCGGCGCTGCCGCTGTCGTCGCGGTTGCGTCACGTCCAACGGTAACGGACGGGTCCGTTAGATCCGGCCCGCCAGTTTCGTTGTATTCAACCAACGCGTAACTCGCCCGGATATTCTGATTCATTTGCTCGCGTTCCGTCGCGGTCAACGATCCGTAAATCAACTTGATGGCCGCAGATCCGGACGGAATACCGCGAACCTGATCGTGCCAGCGAGGATCGAAAACGTGAATGCAACGATCCGCTTCAAGGTCAACGTCTTCGGCGGGAGTGTCGCCAAGAACTCGATACGCCATCGCCCGGTTGAACTTGTCCCGAATGACGCCGTGCGAAATCCGTAAGCCTTTGTATTTTCCATCGGTAACGATGGTGTATCCGCTTTGCCCTTGCGACGTGACACCCGATTGACGCTGGCCAATCCGGTTGACGGAAATACGTTGTGTCAGCGGGTATCCGCTCGCCGCTTTCGTTAGATAAATTAGGAAGTCGCCGTCCCTGTCGATTGCGACGCTGTCGAGCCAAAGCCGGGTTTTGAAATCCCATGCCCGGCCTTTCACGTCGCAGTTGCCATACCATTGATTTTTCAACCAGTCGATTGCGAGCTTTCCCCATTCGCGATCCTCGCCCCAAAAATTCGGGTCCCATGCGCGGCCAATCGCGTTATCCGCCTTTTGCACCATCGGCGTTGACCACGGCCCGAAGTTTTCAAACAAGCGCCGCGATCCGGAAACAATAAATTGCCGGTCGAGGTCTGGAATCAGTTTCTCGAAATCCTCTTTGAAATTCCTTTGCGGAGGAATCCCGCGATCATTCCGGGAAGCCGCGCTTGCGAAGTTTTGAGGCGTCGCGATGCTGGTTGGCGTCACTTCAAATGGGTTGCCGTATTGGTCGAGGATGGCCATGTTAGACGATTCTTCCGTAGGTGCGAGACGATGGAGTTAGACCGGCGTCGAGGTATTGCAACGCGTCGTCAAGGACTTCAAACCAATCTTTGTTTGTCATGACGCCGCCGCCTAACGACTTCGCGAAAGACATACCGTTGCCGCTTCCGCTCAAGATGTCGCCGCCCTTGTTTTCTGCCAAGTCCGCCAAGGCTTCCGCCTTCCAGTCCTGGAGTTGCTTCCGGTTGGATGCGGATTCAGCGCCATAACGGCGCAACCTTGCAACGAACATGATCCCTGGATGCGCCATGATTCCGAGAATTAGGGAGCCTGCTTGATGATGTCGGAAACCGGGATGACGTAGGTTTCCCCGCCTTGCAGCGTGGCCTTGTCGCCGTCGATTTGCACAAGGTAAATCGGGCCGGTCTCTTTGCCGTCAACGGTTGCGAAAACGTTTGTCCCAGCCTTGGGAGTGAATTCGGATTTTGTCGCCATGCGCGGAGCAAATCTTGATTATCCGGAAAAGTCAATCTTCAATCTCGATCCGGATTACGCCGCGAATCGTCTCCATGACAATTTGCATGACCTCGCAATCCCATTCGTGGTTGTCGTAATGGTCCTTGATCTTGCACCAGCGATACACGCCAGGCGAAATCTCGCGCTTGACCTCCGCTTTCATTTGTTCGCGATAGTCCTTCGACACGTCAACGGGAATCCCGAAGTGACCGTCCGGCAATCCCATTTGACCGACAAGCGCGTCTTTCGCCCGGAGGTTTGAAAACCGGATCGTCCGGAATCGGATTTGCGAACTCGTCGTTCCGTTCTGGTATTTCGAGAAGATTTTCCAAACGATTTTCGGGCGCTTTGAAGTGCCGATGTCGTATCGGTATCCCTTCGCCTGATCCTCGCCGATTAGGATCATCCACCATCCGGCAACGTCCGGCCCGCAGTGAAGCCGCACTTGCTTGACGACCTCGTCAATCTCATACCGACCGTCAATCGCAACGTCCGGATTCTCGACGCCGAATCGGTCTTGAAGCTCAAACAAACCTTGCCACGTCGTCACCTTCCCTTCCCACAAAAGACGGCTTGCGCCTCCGATCTTGAACGCCCGGATGACAGCCCAAAAGTGTCCCTTTTGAACGTCAATCGTCATGAACCGATAATGCTCGCCGTCCCACTTTTCGCCATTGTGGAACGCCTGCTTTCCGTAAGCCTCGCCGCCAGTCGTTAGCGTCGGCGCGTCGCTAGGCTCTTCCCAAAATTGCCCGAGGTCTTTGTTGATGAATTGTTTCAGCGGTTCCAAGTTCCCGCGCTTGGCCTGGTCATTGGCGATGATCCAAAGTTTCATGACCGACGCCCATGTTTTCGTCCATACCGTCATGAACGTCCAAGAGAACGTGACGCGATCCGGGAAATGTTTGTTGCCGTTCCAGACGGGTTTGCACTTCGACCATTTGCGCCGATTGGAATCCGTGTCCGCGAACTCTTCACCGCAGGCCGGGCACTTGTAACGGATGCTCGCAAAGATCGCAGGCCAGTCGTAATCGCCGGATTCATCCCTAACGATTGTCCGATTCAAGTTGTCCATGACAACCGGATTCCATTCCTTGCATTCCGGGCATTGATGGTGCCCGTCATGCCACTTGCCGTTTTTGCAAAACTCGTGCCATTCGGTTCCCTCGTTTCCGCCCTGGGATTGCAAGAGCATCTTCCGATTCAGCCGGTCATGGTGCCTCTTGAGGAATTCACCGATCATCCCGTTGACCCACTTCCAGACCTCGTCACCGAAACAGTAACGCATGGACTTTTCTTGAGTGTTCGACTCGTTAGCACCTCCCGTAAACATGGACATGTGACGGAAGATGATCGACGTTTTCTTTGCGTCGTTCCGATCCTTTCCGGACGGAATGAAAATCTTTGTCCATGGCGATTTCCGGAGGACTTTCAAAAGCCGCGATTCCATCCAGTCTTTTACGAGCTTGTCGTTTTGTCCGAGCATGAGCAAGTCACCCGGATCTTGCGCGATGGCGTAGGATGCGCAGACCTCGAAAATCGTTGTCTTGCCGAATCCGGTAACGGCGATGTTTGCGATTTCCTTGATGCGAGGATCTTTGAACGCGTTCAAAACGAACTCATGAGCGGGCACAACCGACAAGTCGTATTTCGCGCCATACTGCGAACCGGCCAAATAAACGTTTCTTGTCGCCAATTCCGAAAGCGGCAACCGATCCGGAGGCTTGACGCCGGACAGGAAGCCGGCTTTCCACGGCCTGCTTTCCTTTTCCTTTTCCGCGATCATTCCGTTTTCCCTTCCTCGCTTTCGGCGAGTGCCGTTAGGATTCCGAAAGAGTAATCTTCGCACTTGGCGACGGCGTCGGGATAGTCGAGGCCGACCAGCATTTGCGGAAGCTCCGCAGGAATTTTCAGGACAAGCGCCTTGATCGTTTGCCCGGTTGCCATGCCCTCGCGAATCTGACTTTCCTTCGTTACGTAGTGCCCTTGCTCGCGAAGTGATTTCAACACGTCCCGGACGCCAGCGATTTGCATTCGGATCGTCCTCGCTCCTTCATAGTCCCGAGCCTTGAGAAGCTTCCTTTGGAGTTGCTTCAATTCGTGTTCAATGTCGAGGTGATCCGTTGCCGGTGGTTCATCGCCTGCAAGGGTCGGCGTGTTTTCTGGCGGCGCATCCTCGACAGCGGGTTTGCGTTTTCGCGGTGCCCGTTCCTGGTTGCGCAACTTCTTTTCCAGTGCAACCGGATCGTCCAACGGATAACCTTTCGACCTCCACACTTTCACGCATTTTTCCGTGACGACACGGTCAAGCGCAACCGTCAATCGGGCCGCAATCGCTCTTAATGATTTGTCGCTAGGCTTGCCCGCCATGATTCATTTCCGTGCCAATGTTCGGACCTAATTAAAAAAACTCAAAATCGGAGCTAGATACCAAGAGTGGAGACAGC
>ERZ650304.206-NODE-206-length-37303-cov-10.022713_pt1 | contig 37303 bp, 56 predicted proteins | sample MGYA00376240_ERZ650304 | MGnify/ENA primary metagenome ERZ650304 (study PRJEB26733, sample SAMN07839271) | wastewater metagenome | biome: small river; feature: stream; material: water | place: USA: North Carolina | collected 2016-03-01 ... | reverse complement strand
CCGGCGACAACCGGACGGCGCAGCCCAACGCGGGCACCGCCGCGATCACTGGCCTCGCGCCAACGCTGGTGGTCACCGCGAACATGGTCGCGTCGGTTCCGGCCGGTGTAGCTGCAATCACTGGCCGCGCGCCGACGGCTCTCGTCGACTTCGTGGCGCGCCCCGGTGCTGGCTCAGCCCAATTCGCCGGCCTGCAGCCGACGGTCCTGGTCGAGGTATTCGTCCGCCCGGGTGCGGGTACTGCCCAGCTTGTGGGCCTGGCGCCTTCGCTGCTGATCGCCGCGATCCGCCAGCCAGGCGCCGGCGCCGCACAGTTCTCGGGTCTGGCGCCGACTATTCTGGTCGACTTCAATGCGCGGCCGGGAGTAGGCAGCGCGCAAATCGTCGGTCTTCAGCCTGCCTTGCTGGTCGACCAGATCGCCAAGCCGGCAGCGGGCAGCGCTCAATTTGTCGGTCTCGCGCCTGCCGTAGTGCAAGACTCGGTACGGCAGTCTGCTGCTGGCTCCGCGGCATTCGTGGGTCTCCAGCCGGTTGTCGTCGCCACGGCGCACGTCACGTTCACGCCTGGTGCCGGCCTCATCACTGCCGCCGGCCAGCAGCCGGTGGCCGGTACCGGCAACAACAAGACCGCGCAGCCGTCGGTAGGAAGTGCGGCGATCACGGGTCTCGCGCCGACCGTCAAGCTCGAGTTGACGGTATCGCCTGCCGCCGGCGCAGCTACCTTCCAAGGTCTGGCGCCGACGGCTGTCGTCAATGTGGCCCGCGTGCCAGGCGTTGGCGCGGCGACCTTCACGGGTCTCGCGCCGTCGCTGCTCATCGCCTATGCGCTCACGCCTGGCGCCGGCAGCGCGGCATTCACCGGTGCCGCGCCGACGGTCAGCATCACCGACAATCGCGCCGCCGCACCAGGTGCGGGCAGCGCCGCGTTCACTGGCTTGGCGCCGGTCGCCGCTGCCACGGACAACCGCACGGCAACGCCGGCGGCGGGTGACGCCGCTTTCTCTGGCCAGGCGCCGCAGGCCGTTCGGACGGCCAACGTCATCGTGCAGCCGGGCGCGGGCCAGATCGCCGCGAGCGGTCAGCCACCTGTCGCCGGAACCGGCAACAACCGGACCGCACAGCCTGCTGCTGGCGTCGCCGCGTTTGCCGGCCTCGCGCCGACGCGCGTCGTCACCGATAACCGCACGGCGTCGCCGGCGGCCGGAGCCGCTGCGTTCACGGGCGCCGCGCCGACGGCGTTGGCCACCGACAACAGGGCCGCAGCGCCAGGCACTGGACAAGCCACATTCAGCGGCGCAGCGCCGACGGTCGCCGTGTCGGATCTGCAGGCGCGCCAGCCCGCGCCCGGCCAAGTCATCATCACCGGCTTGCAGCCGACGGTTCAGCGCACGCTGAATCACGTCATTGCGATTCCCGCCGGGCAGATCAGCGCGCAAGGCGCGGCGCCGCAGAAGGTCGCCAACGAGTTCGATCGACCGGCTGCCGGCTCGGCACAGTTCGATGGCCTCGCGCCATCAGTGTCGATCGGTCAGACGGTGTCGCCTGGCTACGCCGAACTGGGCGTCGTGGGCTACGGCCCGCAGATCGAGGTCACCGGCAACGTCTTCATCGACATCCCGTGCGGCCAGATCATCGCCAGCGGTCAAACGCCGGCGTACTTGCGCACCGGCATCCCCGTGTACGGCGGCATCTCCGCGAAGCGCGCTGCCCGAAACGCTGATGCCGGCGGTCAGCGTCGATCGAAACAGAGTACCGGCCGGCGCAGGCCGGTCGACGGCAGCTAACAGGGGTCAGCAGACATGGAAGCAGAAATCGTGGTCGACGTCACCGGCGAGCAAGTCTCGCTGGTCGACGCTCGCCGCCACTGCAACATCACCGCCGAAGGCAGCCCGCTCTTCCACGAGGATGACGCGCTGCTCGAGGACATCCTGATCCCAGCGGCTCGCGAGTGGTGCGAGGAATACACCGGCTTGGCCTTCGCGACGAAGACTCTGCAAATCAAGATCGACGCATTCCCGGAGGACGGTGACATCCGCCTGCCGATCGGGCCGGCACTCTCCATCGAATCCGTGGTCTACGTCGACGACGAGGAAGCCGAGATCACGCTCGCGCCAACCGACTACACGCTCGACGCAGCCAGCGTGCCGCAGTGGCTGATCCAGGCCAACGACGTCACGTGGCCAGTGGCCAAGGAAGTCGCCAATGCCGTGACCATCCGCTACCAGGCCGGCTACAGCCTGCCGAACGAGAGTCCGGTTGTGAAACCGCTGCCGAAGACGTTCCGCGTGGCCATGCTCATGCTGATCGTGCATCTGTACGAGAACCGCGGCGCCGGCGTGGAGAAGGCGCTGAGCGAGGTTCCGTTCGGAGTCAAGTCGATGCTCGACTGGAAGCGTGTGCGCAGGGGCTGGGCATGACCACTTCCGGCGAGCTCATCCATCGCGTGCGCATCGAACAGCGCGACCCGACGCTCGGCGCGCTGCGCGAACAGTCCAAGCAGTGGGTGCCGGTGGTCGAGTTGCGTGCCCGCTGCTACCCGCTGCGCGGCCGCGAGTTCTTCGAAGCCTCGCAGCAGCAGTCCGAGATCACGATGCGCGTGCGCATCCGCTACCGCGCCGGCATCACCGACAAGATGCGCCTGGTGTGGCTCGGCGAGGGCAACAACGAGCCCTACGACATCGCGGCGCCGCCGATCATGCTGGGCGGCACGAAGGTCTGGATGGACCTGATGTGCAAGCACGGTATTCGCGACGGCAGGGGCTGACCGTGTTCACTCTGAACCGAGCCGGCCTCGACGCACTGCGCGAGGCCTTGAAGCAGCTCAGCCCGACGATTCGCCGCAAGTTCATGCGCAAGGCATTGCGCAAGGGTGCGGCAATCGTGCAGAAGGTGGCCGCCACGCCGATCAGCGTCGTGCCGGTGCTGGCCAAGCCGGTCTACGCGCACGGCCGCCTGATCCGGCGGCCCGGCACGCTGCAGCGCAACATCATCGTGCGCAACAGCAAGGACCAGGCCTCACAGGGCAACGTCGGCGTCTTCATCAACGTGAAGCCGGCGCGTGGTGCCGCCCGCGGTGCCAACCAGCCGGATGACCCGTTCTACTGGCGCTTCGTCCACTTCGGAACGAAGAAGATGAAGGCCAGGCCGTTCCTGACGATCGGCGCCCGCGAGCTCGATGGTCCGGCGCTGCGGGCCATCGAGGCTTCGCTGGGCCCTGACATCCAGAGCCTGAACCAGAAGCAAGGGAGCCTGCTGTGATTGGTTGGGACACGATCTCAGCGGTGCTGCTCGGCAGCCCACAGACGGCCGCCGGCGTTCAGATCCGCATCGACTCGGCGAATGACGGCGATGTCGTGCCGTTCGTCGTCGGCCACCGCGTTGCCGTGAAGCGCGAGTACGGCCTCGACAACACGCTGCTCGAGCACCAGGAAACCTACCAGCTGGAGTGCTGGGGCGAGACCCGCGCCGAAGCGGAAGACCTGAGCGACGAGTGCGTGGCGCTGCTGTCGGCAGCCGGCTTCCCGCCCGATGAGAGCCCGCCGGACGGCGTCGACCCAGTGGTCGACGTGCGCTGTGCCGTGCTCTACGTCTCGCTCTGGTTGGACACGCCAGACATCGAATGATCTTCGCGTAGCGACGCAAGTCGCCGCGCCTTCCACGGCCCGCCTCTGGCGGGCTTTTTCGTTTCCACACCCCGCCCGGTGATCCCGGGCTTTCTTGATAAGGACTACTGTCATGGCAGAAATCGTGAAAGGCCGCGGCGTCAAGGTCGAGGTCGGCTACACCGAGGGCGCGGCTGTCGCCATCAGCGCCGTTTCCAACGCCAATCCGGGCATCGCGTCGCGACCGTCCCACGGCCTGCTCGCGGGCAGCGTGGGCTACTTCGACAACATCGAGGGCATGGATCCGCTGGACGGCCAGGCCATCCGCGTCGCCGACGCCGGCTCGCCGAGCGCCGACAACTTCGGCCTCGAGAACATCGACACCAGCGAGTTCCCGGACTTCGCCAGCGGCGACTACGTGCCCATCACCGCATGGCGCACGCTGTCGCAGTCGACCCAGTACCAGCTGGGCGGCGGCGCGCCGCGGACCGAGGACGTCGGCACGCTGCTCGACACCACGGAGAAGGTCGAGACCGTCAAGCTGGCCGCGGAAACCGTGACCATTGACGTGCGCTCGCTCGAATCCGACAACGAGGCACTGAAGAAGGTGCGCGAGGTGGCCCGCAAGGCTGGCTCGATGGTCTTCCGCATCACCCTGGCCAAGGGCGCGCAGCGGATCTTCCGCGGCCAGCCCAGCATCCCGGGCGAGTCGCTGACGCAGGGCGCCACCGGTACCGGCCAGCTGACCATCACGGTCAAGGGCCAGATCGTGTACCTCGACGCACTGGCCTGATCGATGGACACCAAGCAACTGCTGGCCAAAGTCCGCCAGGCTCGACAAGGCACCGTCGATCTGGGGGACGGCATGAGCGTCACGTTCATCCGTCCTCCGGAAGCCGACTTCAACACGCTGCTCAAGTCGCACGCCGATGGCGAGTCGACGTGGGAAGTGGGACTGCCGCAGGTGAAGAAGTACGTCATCGGGTGGAACGGCTTCAAGGAGTCGTTCTTCCTCGGTGCTGGCGTCGGCTCGGATGACGCGGTGCCATTCGATGCGGAGCTCTGGTCCGAGATCATCGATGACCGCGGCGAATGGGTCGGCAAGGTCGCGCGGAAGATCCTCGACGCCGTCGTGGAGTACATCAACCGCAAGGCTGAAGACTCGGGAAACTCCGCGCCCGGCTAGACACGCAGACCTCTGGCGTCGTATGGGAAGGCGAGGAGCTTGAACTCTCGCCAGAACACGATCAGGCGATCGTGGTCTACAACTTCCTGTGCGACGGCATGGGTGGCGTGAACTGGGCCGGGCTCGAACTCGTGACGGGCCTGCTGGGCATCGAAGACATCGAACCGCTCATGTGGCGGCTTCTGACGATCAAGCTGCACCAACCACCGAAGGACGACAGTGAAGCAAGCGCATAATGCCTATCGCAAAGGCTCGGCGCGGCGTGTCAGGGTTCGGCACGGCGTGGCAGGGCGATGCGCGTCATGGCATGGCATGGGCCGCTCAGCGGCAGGAATCGGCACCTTCGGGTGCCGCTTCTCTTTCTGGGCAGGGTGAGCCGTGGCAATCGCAAGCTTGACCGTCGACTTGTCGGCGGACTTCAGCAAATTTGAAGGCGATCTAGGCAAGGTCACGCAGATCGCGACGCGCGAATCCGAGAAGCTGGAGCGGTCGCGTCGACGCCTGTTGCAGGAGCTCGAGCGCGAGGCGCAATTCGCGGGCAAGAGCCGGGCCGAAGTCTTCGCATTGCGCGCCGCATACCTCGGCGTGACCGAGCAAGCCGAGAAGTACCTTCAAGTAATTTCAAGTGCTGATCGCGTGGCGTCGCGCGCTGCCGGCGCCGAAGGCATCATCGCGGTTGCCAACGCTGAGGTCAGCGCCAACGAGAAGCGACGCAACTCGCAAGCCGAACTCGTCGCCAGCATCGGCGCCGTCAGCAAGGCCTACGTCGAGCAGCAACAGGCCATCCTGCGGTCGCTCGTCGCCGGCGAGACCACGCCCGACGTGGCGAAGCAGCAGCTCGCCCAAGCCGCGGCCGCGCGCACGCTTGCGATTCAGCAAGTCCGCGACAGCCAGGCGCAGCAGGCCGCCATTCAGGCGGTAGCGGAAGAGGAGCGCCAGGCCGCCGAGTCGCGCCGCCTCGCCGCGCAGAAGATCATCGACGTCCAGAACGGCCTGACGTCCACCTACCGGAGCCAGTTGGCGGCGCTGCGCGCACTTCGTGATGCCGGCGACATCAGCCCGGCGCAGTTCAAGCAAGCCGGCGCTGAGCTCGTCGCCAAGCAGCCCGTCCAGCAGCAGGCGGCTCAGCGCGCCGCCGAAGAGGTGGCGGCCAACGAGCGCCGCCGCGCCAGCGCGCAGCAGCTCAACGACACGCTCGACGGGCTCGGATCGACGTACCGCAAGAACCTGGCGCTGCTGCAGGAGCAGCTGAAGCTCGGCGAGATCAGCCCGCAGCAGTTCCAGACGCGGCTGGGCACGCTGAACGAGCAGCGGCCCGACATCAAGCGCTTCAAGGAACAGCAGGCAGCTGCTGAAGCCGCGGCCGCCGCCGAGATCGCCGCCGCCGCGCGCGCCGCCGCCGCACAGGAAGAGGCGGGTGCCCGATTCATCCAGCAGCTGCGCGATCGCGTCGCCGCCATCGGCCAGACCAGGGAAGCGCTGCAAGCGCTGCAGGCGGCCGAGCTCGGCGTCGCAGACGAGGCGCGTGGCCTGATCGTCGCGCAGGGCCAGCGCGAGTTCATTGTCGGCATCCAGGAGGAGATCGCCAGCCTGAACCAGCTGTCGGCCGAATTCGGCAAGACGCGGACGCAGGTGCTCGAGCTGAAGGCTGCGAAGCTCGGCGTGTTCGGCGTGGCCTCCGACGACATCCGGCAGCTGCGGATCGCTCAGGACCAGTACGACCGCCTGGCGGCCGCCGCGCGCCGTGCCGAGGAGGCCAAGGCCGCGGACGCCGCCTTCATCGCCAACATCAACGAGCAGGTGGCGGCGCAGCAGAAGCTGGCCGACAGCTTCGGCAAGACCGCCACGGAAGTCCTCACGCTGCAAGCGGCGGAGCGCGGCCTGGGCGAGCAGACCGCGGCAGCAATCGCGCGTCTCGAGCAGCTGACCACGGCGAACCAGAAGCTTGCCGCCGCGAAAGCCGCCGCCGACACGCGCACCGCCAACCAGACGCAGTTCCTGAGCTCGCTCGAGGGCACGACAACCGCCATCGGCAAGACGCGCGCAGAGCTGCTGACGCTGCAGGCGGCGCAGCTTGGCGTCAGCAAGGAAGCCAGCGGGCTGATCGCGAAGATCGCCGAAGCCGATCGCAACATCAACAAGTTCGGCACGCAGACCGGCGTTACGAAGTACCAGCTGCTGACGCTGCAGTACACGATCTCCGACGTCGCGGCTTCTCTGGCCAGCGGGATCTCGCCCTTCACCATCCTGCTGCAACAGGGCGGCCAGGTCGCTGACGTCTTCGCGAACAACGGCGGCATCGGCGCGCTGTTCCGCACGATCGCATCCGTCTTCACGCCTTTCCGGGTAGCGGCAGCCGGCGCGGCCGGCGCGCTGGGCGCCATCGCCTACGCCGCCTATCAGGGCGCCGAGCAGAGCAAGGTACTGGCCGATGCCGTCGTGCTCAGCGGCAACGCCGCCGGCGTGACGGAAGGCAAATTCAACGCGACGGCGAAGGCGATTGCGGCCAGCGGCCAGGTGACGGTCTCGGCTGCCCGCGAGTTCCAGCTGGCGCTCATCAAGACCGGCGAGGTCGGGTCAAAGGGCCTGGACGTCGCCACGGAAGCCGCGGCGCGCTTCGGCGCTGCCACGGGCAAGAGCGCTGCCGAGGTTGCTGGCCAGTTCGCCACCCTGAACAAGGACGTGGTCTCCGGCGCCGCGCAGCTCAACCAGGGCCTCAACTTCCTGACCGCTGCCCAGCTGCAGCAGATCCGCACGCTGCAGGAGCAGGGCCAGTCGACCGACGCCGTGTCGCTCGTCTACACGGCGCTGAACGACAGGCTCAAGCAGCTCGAGCCGAATCTCGGCACGCTCGACCGCGCAATCCGCGCCGTCACCGGCACGTGGAAGGACTTCTGGGACCGCGCCTTCGACATTGGCCGTGCGGAGACCATCGAACAGAAGATCGACAAGGCTCGTGCGGCTGCTGAGCGTGCGCGCAGCATCGGCACGGAGCGCGTCTCCCAAACCCAGCTGGACCCGGAGCGCCGCGCGCGTCTGTCCGCCGCCAATGCGGCCGGCGCCGGCGCGGCCGACGTCGCTGATGAGAACCTGCGCCTCCTCAACCGTTCGAAGGGAGCGCAGGAGGAAGCCGCCGCGGCTGCAGCTGAGCTGATCCAGCTGAACTCGAAGGCAGCCAAGGCTGACGAGTTCGTTCAGGGCCAGGAGAAGCGGGCCAAGGCTTCGGAAGGCCTGGCGCGTGCGCTGAAAGAGGCCAACGAGGCATTCGCAGCGCAAGACCGACTCGCCGCGAAGGACGCCAACTACAAGCCGTCGACGGCCGAGACGCGCGCCGACATCCTCAAGAAGATCCGCGAGGACTTCACGGACAAGCCGGCCACGACCGAGGCCAACCAGGTGGCCAAGGCGGAGCGCGACAAGGCCATCAAGGCCGTGCAGGACCAACTCAAGGCGGAGCGCGAGGCCTACGACTTCCAGAACCAGTACCTGCAGGGCATCTACGGCCAAGGCCTGGTTTCGCTGCAGACGTTCTACGCGTCGCGCCGAGCTGCGACCGAGCGCGACACGCAGGAACAGCTCAACGCGATCGACGAGCAGATCGCCGTGCAGCAGCGCTACCTCGCGTTCATCAAGGGTCGCGATCCCAGCGAGGCGATCAACGCTCAGAAGAACATCGACACGCTGAACGAGCAGGCCGCCCAACTGCAGGCGGAGCGCCAGCGCAAGGCCGTGCTGGCCAACGTCGAAGAGGCGGCTGCCGTCAAGGCGCTCAACGATCGGGTCACGGAATACCGGGCCAATCTGCTGCAGCTGCAGGGCGATGAACTCGGGGCAGCGCGGCTGCGCACGGCGCAGACGATCCAGGCGGCGCGGATCCTTGCTCAGCAGTCGCAGGGCGGCGCTTCGGCCATCACCGAGGAAGAGATCCAGCGCCAGGAGCGCGCGATCGACGTTGCCAACCGCTTCGCCGAAGTGCAGCGCCAGAACTCGATCGTGTCGGCAGACGCCAACCGCCTCGAGGAGTACTACCGGCTGCGCGCCACGCAATCCGGCGCCGAGCTCGAAGACACGGAGACCGGCGTCTACCTGATCCGCCAGCGCTCGCTCGAGCAGCTGGGAGAGCTGGCCACGGCGGCCGCACAACTCGCGGCCGTGTCGACCGACCCGAAGGTGCAGCAGTTCGCCGCCGACCTGGCGCTGCAGTACGCGAAGGCCGCCGATGTCGTGAACCCGACGATCGTCCGGCTGCGCGAAGGCGGCCAGCAACTCGGCGACTCGTTGGCCGAAGGCTTTGGCCGCGCGATCAAACAGGCCACATCCTTCAAGGACGTGCTGCGCGATGTCGTCGAACAGGCCAAGGGCTTCGTGATCGACTTCCTGATCACGGAACCCCTGAAGAAGACCATCGGCGGCTTCATCCGCCAGCAGATCGATACGGGCGGCTTGCTCCAGCGCTTCGGCGGGACTTCGACGGACAGCACGTCGCGCAACTACGAGAACAGCTTCGACCTGGCCTCGACTGCAGCCGAAGGCCTGAAGCTGGCCACGATTTCCAGCCAGGCAGCCACGACCACGCAGACCGCGTCGATCATCACGAACACTTCAGCGATGACGGCGCTGTCGGCCGCTGCCACCACTGCGGCGTCATCGCTCAACGCGATCACGGCGACCTCCATTCCAGGCGGTGGTGCCGGCTTCAGCAGCATCTTCGGTGGAAACGACTTCCTCGAGAACCCGTTTGCTGCCGTGGCGCTGGCCGATGGCACGAACTACGTGCCGCGTGACGGCCTGAAGGCGACGCTGCACAAGGGCGAAGCCGTGGTGCCGGCCAAGTTCAATCCGTACGCCGCCGGCGGTCGATCGGGCGGCGGCGAACGCATGTCGGTGAACGTCTACAACAACAACGGCTCGCAAGTGAAGACCGAGCAGCGTGCGGATGGCGGCATCGACGTCATCATCGACGCGGCCGTCAGTGAGATCGAGCGCCGTATCGGTGCCGGCGGCAGCACCGATCGGGTGCTACGTCAGACCTACGGCATGGGCCGCACGTTGGCGAGGCGGAATTGAGCATCCCCAACATCAGGATGCCGCTGGGCACGCCGCGCTTCCAGCTCGACGGCCACGGCATCGACGAACAGCCGGCATACGGCCAGGTCGACTACGCCGTCGGACACAGCCGCTTGCGCCGCGTGACGTCGGTCACTGAGCGCGTGGTGACGGTCGGCCTGTTCCTCAGCAAGGAAAAGCTGCAGGCCTTCGATGACTGGTATCACATCGCTCTGCGCGCCGGTGAGCGACAGTTCGCCGCAGAGGTGAAGAACGAAGGCCCCGGCACGCTCTGGTGGACGGCGCGGTGGATCTCGTACCAGTGCGAGATGAAGACCAAGAACCGCGGCCGAATCACGGGTTCGCTGCTGCTGAGCGGAGAGCCGTCGACTGTTGCGCCGTCCGGCTCTGCACTGTCGATGACCGTGCGTGTAGATCTCCGTGACATCCGATCGAGCATCAGCCTGCCGACCGATCTCTCGATGACCGTGGCGGTCGATCTCATCGAGGCCTACGCGTAGCCATGGCAATCGATTACCCGGCATTCCTGCCAACGCCTCAGCGCAGCACAGTCAGCCCTGCGGAAGGCCGCCAGCTGTTTGAGCAGAACCTGCCGAGGTTCGCGCGCGCCATCAGCACGGAGAATCGCCAATTCGAGAGCCTGCAATGGCCGGCGATGAGCAGCGCCGATCACGAGGCGCTGATGGATTGGTGGAAGAACACGCTGATCTACGGCGGCGCCTGGTTCAACGCCACTTGGCCGCTGCCACGCGGCCGCATCGCCGCCGTTCGTCGCATGACGAGGCCGCCGAAGCGCGAGTACGCCGGCAAAGGCATGTGGCGAACCACGGCAGTTTGCGAGGTCAGGGGACTCAGCCAGCCAGCACAGGAGGGCACGCCGGACGCTGGCACTCCGGTGATCGGCTGGTTCAACCCGGTCACGGATGGTGGCTCCGGAATCCCGGCGCACGCGAACTCTGGAACCGGAGAACTCAGCGACTACTCGGGCGTCCCGACGAATCGCATTTATGCCGGTGTGGTGGGCTACGTCGCGCAGACCGTGACGTGGTCGATCGTGAGCTGGACGTCGGGATCCGGCCACGCGTCGCCCTACTTCAGCTTCACCACTGACGCCTACGTCGAGGTGCAGTGGCTGAACCTGGATGGAAGCGGCGCCCCGATCACCACGCCGTCGCTCGGCACCTTGATCATCACGGCAGTAGTGGATGGCGTGCCGATCTCTGTTGGGCAGCGGCTGGTCGCGGCGAGCGCGGCGCCGACCAGCGGCGACTACGCGACAATCGCATGGGGACCGGAATGAGCATCACGGCGCTGACGGTCGCGCGCGAGGCCATGAACTTCGCGATCGTCGGCGTGGAGTCCCGCTGCCTCTATGGCAGGCATTTCACGCGTGCCGCCGACGTGCAAGCCGCCTGGTTCGAAGCAATCGAGCTCGTGGAGACATCGCACTTCTTCTTCATCGACGACGACGACGACTTGCCGGCCGATCACATCGAAGTGTTGGCGCAATGTCTTGAGGCGGGCACGGCGATCGCCTACACCGATGAGATCGTCAACGGTCAACGCAGGCAGCGCGCCCCCTACAGCCAAGAGGCGCACCTGAAGGATCCAACGCTCGTGCATCACCTGGTGCTCTGCGAGACGGATGTCGCCCGCGCGGCGCTGCGAGATCTGCCGCGTGGCCACTTCTGGCCGGAGATGCAGCTGTACTGGGAGATGGCCAAGCGTGGCGGCGCGACCCATGTGCCGGAAATCGGCTACGTCTGGAACAGAGGCGACGCCGGCCTGCATGCCGAGTGGTTCACCGTCGTCGGCATGTCGAACTCGACTGCTTGGTGTGCGGCAAACAGGTAGCGACTCGGTCCATATGGAAGCAACGAAAGCAGGCAGATGGCGGTAATCACCAGAAAGGGCGTCACGCTCAGCGAGGCGTGGCAGTACGGCGTCGCATCGGCCCCGATCGGCCGAGTGATGCTCTACGCGTACGAGCTCTGGCATGAGTCGTTCACCGAGCCGATTCGCTTCGTCGACGACCTGGTCCCTCTGTTGGCCACGATCGAGTCCGGTGCGCCGCGAGATGCGCTGACGGAAGTCGAATTCATGGCATGCCCGCTCGAAATGACGCGTCCCGAAGAGTCGGACACCGCTGCCACGCCGACGGTCACGCTCACCAGGCCGGACGTCGCCGGCATCGTGAAGGCTGCGCTCGACGCGGCTCGAGGAAGCCTAGTTCCTTGGACCATCATCGAACGCGTCTACGCCAGCGACAACACCAGCGCGCCGGCTCTGACGCCGCCGCAGACGTTCGAAGTCACGACCATGGAGATCGCTGGCGGCTCTGCTCGCATGTCTGCCTCGTACGACGACGAGATCAATGAGAGCGTGCCGCGCATCACGTTCAAGCGCGAAGAGTACCCGGGGCTCAAGCGATGAACTGGGTCCGAAGGAACTACGTTGGCCGGCCGTACGAGCCTGGCGCCGACGGGCCAACTGCATTCAGCTGCTGGGGCTTGGTGCGGCACGTGTTCCGCACGCAAGCCGGCGTCGATATGCCGATGGTCGCGGTTCACACCGAGGATGCCGCGGCCGCCGACAACGTGGGCGCAATCAAGAAGGCGGCGCGTGTGTCAGGCATGCGGCCTGTGGTGGATGGGAGCCCGCCGCAACCCATGGACATCGTCGTGATGTACGGCGTCGGCACTTTGCACTGCGGCGTGGTGGTGAAGGTCAACGGCCGCCTGCACGTGCTGCATGCGGCCCACGAAGCCGGAGTCGTTTGCGAACCGTGGCAGCACGCCACGCAAGGCCTTTCCGTCGAACTCTGGAGGCAGATCAAGTGATTCAACGTCAGCCGTTGTGCGGCATTTCGCGGAGCCCGATGCTGGCGCTGCGACCGTGCGACATGCGAGAGGTGGCGCTGGGCGTGCCCATCGCTTCGCTTGCCCCAAAGGCTGAAGGCGTGTTGCTGTGTCGAGTGAACGGCGAGTGGCTGCTGCCCGAGAGTTGGGATGACACGCGCTACGAGGACATCATCGAGTTCTACGATGTGCCTCGCGATCGCGACACCCTGCGGGGCGTCTTGCTGATCGGCGCGACGCTGTTGCTGGGCCCAGCTGGATACGGACTGCAGGGACTCGCGCTGGCTGGCGCGTCCTACGCGGCGTCGCTCCTGATCAACGCGCTGTTGCCACCCACGGCCCCGGAAGTACAGCAGAACCCCGGTCGCACCGGTGAGAACTTCTCGGCGAGCCTGTCCGGCAACGAGGCGAGGCTGGATCAGCCGATTTGGAAGATCTGCGGCCGCCGCGAAGTGAATCCGCCGTTCGCTGGGCAGCCCTACTACGAGTACCGCGCGCGTGTCGACGGGCCAGACCCGAACATCGACCACGATCAGTACTTCTACGCGCTCTACGCGGTTGGCGTCGGCAATCACGAGGTCGTGGCCAAGATCACGAACACGCCGATCAACCGCTTCTCCGACGTGCTGCGTGCAACCTATCTTCCGCCAGGCACGCCGCCGGCGATTGTGCAGGCCAACGTCACCACGGCCTCCGAAGTCTCCGGCCAGGTGCTCGAGTCTGGCCGCTACGTCGGCGGCTTCGCTGCATGTGCGGCTCAACGAACTTGCGCGGCCATCGGCATCGACATCGCTACGCCGAGAGGGCTTGGAAACGGCGGCGGTGCGCTCACCGTCTCCTGGCGTGTCGAGTACAGGCCGATCAACGATTTCGGTCAAGTGCTTGGCGCCTGGATGGTGCTTGGCGAAGAATCGCGAACGGCATACACGGCGACTCCTCAGCGCTGGTCGTACAAGTACGAGTTCGGCACGGGCTCACCATCAGCAGCACCGACGGCGCAACGCGTTGAAATTCGTGTCGTACGCACCGACGTGCAAGACACGGATGCCGGATCGCTTCACGAACTCTCGTGGATTGGATTGCGCGCCTATCTCGCTGAGGAGGCGCCACTCAACGCCGACACCGCTCACTTCGAGGTCGTGATGCGTGCGAGCAGCCAGCTCAGCAACCTATCGAGCCGGGATCTTCGCCTCATCACCAAGGCCTACGCGCGCACGTGGTCGCCGTCAGGCGGCTGGGGATCGGAAGTGCACACGCGCAACCCGATGTGGTGGGCGCTCGATCTGCTGAGCAGCAGCAGTTGGGGCGTCAACAAGCCAACGTCGCGCATCGACATGCAGTCGTTCTACGACTTGGCCATTCTGGCGGAACAGCGACAGGACCGCTTCGATTGGACCTTCGAGACCTCGATGAGTGCATGGGACGCGCTGCAGCTGATCGCGCGAACGTGCCGAGCTCGAGTGTTCCGTCGAAACGGCGTCGTGTCGATCGCCCGCGACGAGTTGGCGGACACGCCGGTGACTGCCTTCACTCCGCGCAACTGCCAGGCCGGCATGGTGATCCGCGAAACCATGCGCACGCGCAGTTCTCCCGATGGCGTTTGCATCGAGTACCAAGATCACCGCACCTGGGAGTGGACGCCGATCTACGTGCCGTGTCCCGGCACCATGACGACGTTGAACCCGATTCGCAAGCGCATCGAAGGCATCACCGGAGCCACGCATGCACACCGCGAAGGCTTGTACGAAGCCTACAACCTGGTCTACCGGCCGCGCATCGCGCAGTTTGTCACAGAGATGCAGGGCCTGCTTCCAGCGTACATGAGCCCGGTCGACTTCGTGGCCGACATCGCCGGCTATGGCAGCAGTGGCGACGTCACCAACGTCACCAATTCCGGCCTGACGCTCGAGCTCAGCGAAGTACCGGACTTCAGCGTCGGCGAGCTCTACATCACCTTGATCCGCCGCGATGGCACCTGCACTGAGCCGATCCTCGTCGCACCTGGCACCAACGCCAACGAGGTCGACCTCGGTGCGGCGCCGGACTTCACGGTGATCTTCGAGGACGGCACGCAAGAGCGAACCAAGTACCTGATCGGGCCGAAGGACATGGCCAAGATCATCTCCATCGAGGACGGCGGCAAGACACAGGATCGAGTGCAGCTGTACCGGCTGAGCGCCGTCATCGACGACGAGCGCGTGCACACCGCGGACATCGGCCTGCTACCCGGCCCAGACGAGATTCAGGATCCCGTCGGCGATCCAAACGGCGAGGATAGCGATAGTGGCGGCGGCCTGCTCGTGGTCGTTCGCATCGACGACGTCAGCTCGTACGCCACGAGCTTCGAGACCGGCTACACCGGCGATCTACGCGTCAGCGTGTCGTTCGGCACCACCGGCCACATGATCTACGACGGTGAGGGTCAGAGCATCACGCCGCCCTACGGAGGCATCTTCCCGGTCACCGCGCCCCTGCAGTGGAATCTGTACGGCGACATCGAGCCGACGCTGGCCGCGCTCTACGAGATCCGAGCGACGATGGTGCTGTCCGTCGACGGCCCCGAGGCCGACAACACCTTCACGGGAACCATGAATACGTGGCAGGCGTTGGACACGGAAAGGACTTGGCAGCTGCTCAACGTCTTCACCGGGCCGACCGACAACCGCGAGGGAATTCGCCAGGTCAGATTCGAGATCCGCGAGACCGCGACCGGCATTGTTCAAGACGCCGGCGTGATCGACTTGCGCACGTTCTTCGACGCAGGCCTCGGTGGCGGCGGCGCTTAAACGGACACCATCATGAGTCAGTTCACGAACTACGGCGAGAACAAGATTGCCGACCTTTTCCGTGCAGAGGGCATCACGCTGCCAGACAACTGGTATCTGGCGCCGCTGAGTGCGGCATCTGATTCGTCCGTCACCGAGATCACTGGCCTTGGCCTGTCGCGCTTCTCGATGGCGCGTTCGCTGACCAACTGGAGCGGGACGCAAGGGCCGGGAACGACGATCGCCAGCGTTGGCTCGAGTCATGCCACGTCGAACAACATCGCCGTGCCGCTCGGCACCGCGAGTGGCAGCGGCACGCTGGCGGCGATCGGCCTCTTCGATGCTGCAGTCGACGGCAACTGCTGGATGGTCTGGCGCCTCGAGACGCCGCTTTCCTTCGGCGCTGACGACGATGTGGAGTTTGCCGCCGCCGCGATCAAGTTCACGTTCGGCCTGTCCGGCGGCGTCTCGAACTACCTGTCGAACAAGCTCATCGACTTGCTGTTCCGCTTCCAGCCGTACACCTTCCCGGTGACGCTTTGGCACGCGCTGTACGTCACGCCGCCCAGCAACGCCGGAGGCGGCAGTGAAGTTGGCGGCGGAGTCGGCTATGCCCGCGCGTCGCTGGTGTGCTCGCTGGCCAACGTATGCGGCACGCAGGGCGCTGGAACAACTGTTGCCAGCAGCGGCACGTCAGGGCGCATCGCCAACAACATCGCCGTCACTCACCCAGCGCCGAGCGGGCCATGGGGGGTGTGCACGCACGGCGGTTGGAAGGATGCGTCTTCAGGCGGCGAGCTGCTGTTCTGGCGCGAGCTCGATGCCCCGATCACGCCGACGCTCGGCAGCCCGGCTCCGTCGTATGCGGCCGATCAGTTCGAAATCATCATCGCTTGAGGGCCATCCCATGACACCCGCCGAACAGAAAGCCCTGAAGGCCGATCTGGACGATTTTCGCAGGCGCCTCGACGAAGGCGACGATCGCTTCAAGAAGCTTGAGAAGAGCATCGAGGAGAACACGACGCTCACCAAGAAGATCGACAAGTCCACCGAGGAGATCCGCGATGCGCTCGTCGCCGCGAAGGTGGGCACCAAGCTGATCAAGTGGATCGGTGCGCTGGCAATTGCAGCGGCCGCCATCTACTCCTTCTACTACCAAGTCACTCACGACGGCCGACTGCCGCACCAATGACATGAACATCGAACAGTTCTCCACCTACCTGCAGGCGCTGGCGGCGAGTTTCACGGTCGGCGTGATCATCCCGCTCGTGATCCTGTTCGCCATGATGTTCTTCATCTGGCGCATGTTGTCCACGGCGCAGCGCAACCACGAGTTCCGCATCCACGAGATCTTCTGCGACGAAGCAGGCAAGGCTTCAGCAGCGCGGTTCCTGATGCTGATGTCCTTCGGCTACAGCTGCTACTACCTCACGGCCGGCCTGATCGCTGGCAAGCCGGATCCGCTGTTCTTCTTGGGCTTCCTCGCGGCGTTCGCCAACTCGCTGGCGTTCGTGAAGCTCGCCGAGAAGTGGGACGGCCAACTGCCGTTCACGAGAAAGCCCGACGGCAGCTGAGTTGAGTGATCACCTGTACTTCACCCGTCTGCGCTGGGACGGGAGCCGCGGCATTGCCAAGTTGCACGGTCGCACGGTGCAGCTGACGCGCGCACCAGATCTCGGCATCGAGTTCACCAGCATCGACTACGTGCCCGAGGTGGCGTGCTGCCTGATTCGACACGGGTTCGATCGCGAGATCGACATGACTCCCCCCGAAGTCGCGGCCTGCGACTCGTTCCTGCACTCCCTGTTTGGAGAATGACATGGCTGAGATTGACCGCCACATCGCCCGCCTGAAGGCCCGCGGCTACAACTGGCCGATCCCGTGGGAAGTCGTCGAGCTCATGGGCCGCGCCGAAGACTGCATCCTCGTGTCGTACCTGTGCCCGTCCAAGGTCTGGACGATCGGCTGGGGAGAGACCGAAGGCCTCACGCCAGGCTCTTCGATCGTGCCGGGCATGAAGTGGACCGAGGACCAGGCCGACGCGCGCTTCTACCAGCAGGTGGTGAAGTACGCGCAGAAGGTCGAGGACATGCTCGAGGTGCCGGCCAACGAGAACCAACTCGGCGCCATGGTCAGCCTGACCTACAACATCGGCTTCCGCCGCGACAAGCCGACGAAGGGCGGCTTCTACTGGTCGAGCGTGCGCCGCCTGCACAACGCCGGCGACACGATGGGTGCGGCGCGCTCCTTCGGCCTGATCAACAAGGGCCGCGATCGCGTGACCGGCGAGCTGACAGTGCTGCCCGGCCTGGTGACGCGCCGCGCCGCCGAAGCCGCGATGTACCTGCGGCCGGTGGAAGGCACGCCGCAAGAGCGCATGCCGCAGGCCGTCGAGGGCGAGTCGAAGCTGACGTCCAGCCCGATCGCGCAGGGTGGCGCCATCACCGCCGGTACCGGCATTCTCGCCGGCGCCGCGCAGGTGGCCGACCAGATCAACGAGCACAGCGGCACGCTGGGCACCGTGAAGACGGCGCTGGCCACCGTGAAGGACTTCGTGCACGGTGTCGCTGACTTCGTCGGCGTGCCGCCCGGCGCGCTTCTGGCGCTGGTGATGATCGGCGCCGGCGTGATCATCATCAACTACCGGCGCAAGCAACGCGCCGAAGGATGGGCGTGATGCTTCCGCAGTTCGCCGTCGTCAAGGCGCTGCTTGGCGGCGTCAGGTGGTATGTCTGGGTCATCGCAGTCGTGGTGGCGTGGGGCGCCTGGAACCGCCACCAGTTCCGATCGGAGCAAACCGACTTCAACAACGCCAAGATTGCGGCCGCCGCCGAGCGCGCCGCCAGCGCGGCCGAAGTCGCAGCGGAGAACGCGCGCCGCGCGCGCGAGAAACAGGAGATCACTGATGCTGCAAACCAGAAAGCTGCGCGCCTCGAGGCCGCTCTGCGTGATCGCACTGGTACTGCTGACAAGCTGCGGGCACGTCTCGCCGCTCTCGACGCCGAGCGCTGCAGCGGAGGTGCCGCCGCTGTCGAAGGCAGCGCGTCAGCCGCCGCGGCCGGCGATCTGTCAGCCTATGTGCGCCGACGGCTGGACGAGGCTCGAGAACGAACTATTGAATTTGCCGACCGTGCCGCTCTCGCCGGAGAAACCTGCGAGCTCGAGTACGACTCGCTGAAGAAGAAGCCGCCGAAGTAGGGCGGCACCAGGCGCTGCGCGCGCCTCACTTGGAAGCCAGTTGGCTGTCGCCGGGCCCCACTGCGCCCGGCGGCGCCAAGCTCGGTGAGCCCCAGAAAGTCGAAAGCCCCGGGTTGCAGCCCGGGGCTTCCTTCTGTTTCGCAGCAGGGGGTGGACTGTTACCTGACCAGCGGCTGCGCGACCACCGGCCCACCCACGAGCGTAAGGTTCCGCTGCAAGATGGCGCGAATGTACGACTTGTCCACAGCGTGCGCAAGCGCTGCGCGCATCCTGTGGACAACTTGTTTCGGACGGCTTGTCAGCGAGTCCTGTGCCATCGTTCGCCGCACTGTATATCCACCAAAGCCGGTATCTGGTGGATATTCGCTCGTTCCGACATACCTTCGAAACGCGCTAAGTGCTTGATTAACTTGGCTCCCCGACCTGGGCTCGAACCAGGGACCTACGGATTAACAGTCGGCACTCTGAATCTGACTGCAGGCCGCGCCAATGCTCGCTGTAGGCGTATGGTCGGTGGATATTTTCAGTATCGTTATACCGATATTAGCGTCCAGTTTGATCAGACGGACTGCTGTATATCCACCTGCCTCAAGCGACGTCGACGCTGTTGGGCTGCGCCGTGACTCTCCAGCGCGCCTTGATGTAGCGTTCCGTCGTGGTCTTGTCGGCGTGGCCGCACAGCAACTGGATCTGCTCGATCGGCGTGCCGGCCAGCCACATATCCGTGGCGCCCTTGCCCTTGAGGTCGCGCAGGCCGAACGACGGCATCTTGGCCAGGGGCCCGCCGGTCTTCGCGTGAGCGGCACGCACGCGGTCCTGCGCCTGCTTGAGCATCGCGCACAGCCCGTCGTACGTGTAGGCGTCGCCATCGTGCCGGTGCAGGATCGGCTGATGCAGCTGCGGCACGTCGCCGATCGCCTCTGTCACCAGCGCGCCCAGCCGGCCGGTCAGCGCGATGTCGAGCAGCCGCTTCGTCTTGGACTGCCGGAAGTGCAGCACCTTGGCGCCTTCCTTGTTGCGGACGTTCGCCGGCGTCCACGCCAGCACGTCGACCTCCGGCCGCTGCAGCGTGCGGTAGACCAGCTCCATGGCCAGGCGCACGGCACGGTTGCCGGCCTCGTAGACCGCCAGGTACTCGTCGTTCGTGACGTAGCGCTCGCGCGCCGTCTCGGCATTGCGCTGCACGCCGCTGGCGCGCATGCACGGGTTCACGGTCAGTCCGGGCACGCGACCCGTTCGGATCAGCCACGACATGCACGACGACAGGCCGGCGCGCTCGCGGTTGGCCGGCACCGGCCGCGGCGGCACGAGTCTGGCGTTCACCTCGAGATAGCTCTGCACGTGGTGCGGCAGGATGGACTGCGGCAGCATGCGACCGAAGTAAGCGACGAGTGGGCCGTTCTCGTCGAAGTAGCCGCGGTAGTCGTCGACCGTGCGCTGGCTGCGCGTTCCGGCCTTGACCAGGGCCTCCATCTCGCGCAGGAACTCCTGCATCCAGTAGGCCATGGTGCCGAAGTGGGCGTCAGGCGATGCCAGCCGCTTGGCGGCGCGCTTCGCCTCGTCGACATCGGTGCCGACGTACTCCAGGCGCCGCGGGTTGCGGTGCTCGTAGTAGAACTTGCCGCAGCGCACGCGCAAGCGTGTGCCGGCCAAGCCCAGTGGGTCACCGTCCTTTCGGCTTCTTCCCATGATTGCGTCTCCCGCTTGCCCAAGCCTGCAGCCCGACGACGTTCGCCGAGCTATCGGTTGGGCGATTGTGCACCTGGCCGCCGGCCGCCGCCGCCCCTAGGACGCGCTCGGCTTCGGAGCGCAGCAGCAGCGCGCGGCCGCTGGGCTTCTTGGCCACGGCCAGGCCAAGCCCGCGCAGGTAGCGGATCTGCGCGGCCGGCTGCTTGAGCGGCGCCGTCAGGTCGTCGATCTCGGCGTCGGTGAACCAGGGCGTCTGCGGCTCGTTCATGGTGCGCGGGTGTTCCTCGTGAAACATCGGCTGGCCGTTCATGCCGCTTCGGCCTGCATGCACGCCGCGTACTCCGCGCAGTCGTGCATCTGGCCAGTAGCTGGATCCACGAACTTGGCCCAGTAGTCCGAGACCTGACTCACATCGATGAAGCCGGCGGTGTCCAGGCCGGCCGGGAAGCACTGCCGTGGAATAGTGGCATCGCTGACGATCCATTGCTCGCGAATCACGGTGCTTCCCTCAGAAGAGCTCGGGCTGTTGGACGGCGCGCTCCGCGGCGTGCCGCGGGCACAGGTGCTTGTCGGGGCCGATCGCCACGGCGTGATCCAGGCATAGCGGTGCGTCGCAGGTGCCGCCGTCGGACAGCTTCCAGTCGCAGAGGATGGTGGCCATCGCGCAGCACTTCGCCGGCTTGCCTTCCACGTCGATCGGCGCCACGCAGTGCCGCGGCGCGTGGCGCTTGGCATTGCCGCTGAGCTTGACGTGCACCATGCCGAAGGGTGTGCGGTAGAACGGCATCACGCGAATACCTTGCCTTCGCGGAACCGGGCCACGATCGTCGGGTGCACCAGCAGCACGTGACCCTTGCCTCCGACGGCGCCGGCGGCCATCAGGAGCGCGGCCGGCATGTTCACGAAGCCAAAGCGCTTGTTCCACTTCTTCTGGATGCGCAGGTGATAGCGCATCTTCTGGCCGCGGCGCTGCACGTGCACGCGCGCTGGCTCGCGCTTCGTGGCCATGTAGCTCTCACGAATGGGAACGCCGAAGAGCGTGTCGAAGGACTGCGGCCGCCACGGCTTCAGCCTGGGTGCCTCAAAGAACATCGCCTGCGCTTCGCCTGCAAACATCGACGGCTCGGTGAAGCTCTCCAGCGAGATGCGAATGTGCCTGATGCGCTCCGCCAACCGATCCATGTTCAGCGTCTCCGCCGTCGACGTCGAGGCTGTCGTGGTGGCGCCTGCCATACCAGATTCGAAGCTGCGATTCATCATCGCGATGATGCTTTTGTCCATGTCGCTCATCACGTCCTAGGCATCGGGAAGGCGGCGCGGATGGCCGGCGCCGGGTCAGCGGCCGCGCTCGGGTAAAGAATCGCCTTGCGGTCAACGATCTGCGCGCACTGCTCGGCCACCAGGGCGGCAAAGCGGGCGAGCGATTCAGCATTGCACAGCACCGTGCCGGTTGGGCGAGGCGGGTTCGTCATGAATCGCACTTCACGGATACCAGCCTCGATGGCCAGTTCTTCAATGGTCTTCATGGCAGTTCTACCCAGTGGCCGAGCCTCGATGTGACGTAGGCGCGCATAGCTGCGACAAGAACTGTCGGGCCAGTTCCATGTGCGAGGCCGTCCATCCCGTCGTTCGACATCCAGCCTTGCACCCATGCGGACCACTTCGTGATCGAGCCATAGTTCTCGTTGATGACTGCAATCTCTTCGCGTTCGATGATCGACCCGCCTTCGCACCAATCCGAGCTTGGCTGATATGCGTCGTATCCATTTCGAGTCAGACGATCGAACTCATCGACGTCGGCATCTTCATCGCACTGTGGCCACTCGATCCAGTACATGCCTCTTCGTTCGACGACGGCCTGCCCATCAGCCTTCGCCACTGCTGCATCCAGCAGCGCGTACTCAAGCTCGTTGATCGCGTGCTTCATTTCTGCTTGACCCTCGCGAAGGGCCCGTGAATGGCCTCTATCGATCGGATGTTCCAGCCATCCGGAGAAAGCACGCCGTCTCGCTCGTAGTCGGTTGTCCGAAGCTCGTAACACGTGAAGGACTTGTCGACTTCGACGAAGAAGAAGTGGAGCGGCCCCTGGATGACGTAGATGCCAGGCCTGGCCATCATGTGGTCGATGCTTGTGTGTGCCATCAGAACACCCATTGGTAGCGCCGCAGCCCGGTGCCGCGGCAAGACGTGCACGGCCCCCAGCCGTACTCGTCGCAGTCATCCCAAAAAATGTCGTCGACCTCTCGGTACGCTTCACCGCCGCAGTGCGTGCACGACAGGCCGTCCGGATTTTCGTAGTCGTCGTCTTTGAAGTAGGCCTCTGGCTCTGCATCTGGTGGCACCCACGGCGCCACGGCATCGCCAGGCTCGAAGCAGCCCAGCAGCTCGAGGTGCCAGAGCGCGCGGCCTTCGTGATCGAGGGGGTGAGGATCTGCGGTCATCACAGCTTCCGGAATTCCACGACCCAAATCCAAGGATTGTCGGCCCAGCTGCCTGCACCGTTGATCGACTCCCAGAGTTGGCCATAGGCCGCCATGGGATCACCTTCGATGGTGCCGGCAATCAGTCCGCACCGCTCGTAGAGCCAGATCGCGCGCTCCAGCGCATTCCTGACGTTGCTCATGGTTCCCTCCGCTTGTTCCTTGCTGTCCACTGCCAGCGCAACACTTGCCCCTGTACGGGCGCCTCCGGTGGCAGCACCAGGCACGTCAAGGTCTTGCCCCTCACGCCGATCACCTGGTACCGCCTGCCGCTATCTGTCACAAGCTCAACGCCGATCTCCGGCACGTCGCCATGCTCGACGCGAAGCTTCACGTCGGTCCATGGCGGTGCCGAAGGTCGCATGGCTCACTGGAGCACGAGGCTCGGGCAGTAGGCCGATGACGTGCCGTTGCACGCCGACTCGCGATTGAAGTCGACGATGGTTGCCGGCTGGTTGCCCTTGGTCCACTCGCCTTCCTTGAACACCGGCATGCGCGGCACCAGCATCGATACGCCGAACACCACGCCGTCCTCGTCACCGGCGCGCGCGTTCAGCAACGCCAGGGACTTCGCGTTCAGCTTCATGACGATGTCGCCGGTCGGAATGGCCACGGTGTACGTGCCGGCCAGCGTGACGAGATCGTTGTCGGCCTTGGGCTTGGACGTCAGAACGAAGCCAGGCCCGTATCCCGCGCAGGTGTTAGTGCCATCGTAGCCCTGCACCAGCGTGAGGTAGGCTGTGCCGCTCGACACGTAGCCGAAGCCGTTGCCGGTGCCGAGCGTCGGCAGCACGACCTTGGCCACGCTGAACTTGCCGGCCGGAACCTTGAACGCGATGCCCATCGACCACGTGTAGTTCTTCGAGTCCCACGGCACGAGCGGCGTGTTGCCGACGCGCGCCAACAGTTGGCCCTGATAGGCGTTGTCGTTGCGGTAGGTGATGGCGCAGTCCGCCGCCACGTAGGACTGGGCCGCAGCCTGGCCGCTGGCCATGGCGGAGAGTAGGGCGACCGCAGTCGCAAGTCTGGTGATCATGGTGTCTTCCTTGTGGTTGTCCGCTTCCGCGCCGCGCGGCGCCGGTAGCTCTGATAGAGAGCGATCGCGCGCGCGACCGAAAGCGTTGGCAGGCCAGCCTCGCGGCGACGCTTGACGGCCTTCTCGATGGCACCGCGCACGCCGTTCGCGTTGACGCTAAACGACGTGCGCTTGTCGCCGTAGGACACGTAGACCACGGTCGATCCGTAGGCCTGGCCGAAGTGGATGCCGGCGATGCCGCTGTTGTTGGTGACCAGGCGGCGGCCGAGAGTGCGTGAGCCTCCGCGTGACATTTCAGCGCCCCTTCTTCACGGCCGGCGACTTCGAGCGATCCAGCAGGCGCGGCACCGTCTTCTTCTTGGCTGCGCGTGTCGGCGCCGGCGGCGCTTCCTTCTGGGCCTTGGCTTCGTGCTTCTTGACCATGCGGTACTCCGTTGATTCGACGCCGACCGGGCGCGACGTCGACACGTGAAGGTTCTGGTGGCCGTCCCGGTAAGTCCACAACACCTCGGATTCAGTTCTTGCCATTGGCATGTCCATTTCTCGTGTGAAAGTCCTTCCAGAGCCTGGCTGCCAGCACCCCGGTCGGATCTTTGACTGTGACCGTGCGGTCGACAACGGAATGCTCCCAGCCGCTCGCCTGAATCAGGTCGGCAATTTCTCGCGCCTCGTTCACTTGCCGCTGCATGTGAACGGCGAACTCGGCGACGGCCGTAGAGTGCGAAGCAAGCAAGTCGCGGATGCGGTTGATGGTGGCGTCGACGAAAGCTTCAGCCTGCAGCCCAGCGATCTCGTGTTGCGCCTCGTAATCTTCTTCAGGAGATAGCTGCGCGTTGATCGCTCCGCACCGTGTGCACTCGGTGTGCGTGAGGGCCGTCAGCGGGCCCTTCCACTCGACCACGCCACCGCACTTCGAACACTTCATGCTCATGATCCGCCCCAAGCCTGCGGCCGCCTGGCGATGTAGCCCTGCGGCTCATCGTCTTCGCTCTGCAACTCGGCGAAGCGACGGTCCGCGAGCCCGCGATCGGCGAAGCAGAAGCGCCGGCTCCAACCGTCTTCCGTGCAGCCCAGCACGATGGCGCGAGTGGTTACGAGCTCGACAAGGCCAGCCACGCTGCCGTCTGGCAGCACGCGCGTGTTGAGGTAGCCCCAGTCGCGCATCTGCGCGGCCAGGTCGGCGGCCGCCTTCGATTCGACGTCAGCGCGTTCCATACACGGCCTCGCACACGCGCCGGCAGCGCTCGAGATCGAAGCGGTCGTTCTCGTCGCGTACGCCAGTCTCCATGTCGATCCAGTAGTCGCTGGCCAACTGCTGGATGTTCTCGACGTGGCGCAAGACGTTCTCCGGCCGCAGGCCGCCGGCGTAGCCCACCATCAGGCTCTTGTACTTCTCGGGCGGCGCCGGCCAGGCCTCGGGCTCGATGCCGCGGCCGCCGCTGGCGTCGAACAGCCACGACGTGGCCAGCGAATCCGGGAACGGCCCGCGGCACTGCAGGATCGGCTTGACGGCAACCGAGCGCGCCCATTCGGCGACAGCCGCCGGCCGCACGTGCGGATCGCTGGTGTTGATCTGGGCACGCCAGAAGCGCGCCTTGATCAGCTCGTCGTGCTCGCAGCGGCCCTCCTGGATCACAGCGCGCGCATGGCCACCGCAGAGATGCGCCGACAGGTCGCCGATGCCGTGCACGAGTTCCTTGATGAACGACAGCGGCGGATAGCGACCGCTCCCCTGCCGCGCCGGCGAGAACAGGATCCCCCACTCGACGGGGTATTCGTCTGACAGGCGCGACATGCCGTCGATCGACGTGTGCTCGTCGGCACCGGTGAACGTGATGAAGCAAGGCTTGTTGTTCATTGCATTCCTTTCGACTTGCTTGGCTTGTCGGCTGGCATGAAGCGGCCATTTGCGTCTCTGCCACGGCGCTTTGCATGCTCGATGGCGTGCTCCGAGACGGTCAGCACCTCCAAGTTCTCGGGCCAACGGTTGTCAGAGCGGATCTCGTTCTTGTGATGTACGAGTTCGTTCTCACGAAGTTGCCGCCCAATTGCCTTCTCGGCGATCAGGATGTGTTCGTAGGCGTACCTGACCACCGGGTGCGCGCCCCAAGCATGCGGATGAGTCGGCTCAACACGGACAGCCACATAGCCCTGCGTCGTGATGAAGCGGCCGCCTCGATGCCTGGCGTTCTGTTCGCCCGTAGCGTGATTTAAGTGCTTGCCGCGCATGTCTATGCCGCGGGATTCCGGGCCGTACTTGCGCACCTTGGCCTCCTCGCGGTACTTGCGATTCCGCGCATTCGCAGCAGCCTTGTCACGAGGCATTTGGAAACTCCCTGACGCGCAACTCTTCTGGCCACTCTGTGGGATCGCCGGCCTTCTTGTCGATGAAGCTGAGGCGGCCCCAGAAGGGCGGCTCTGCGATGCCGTCATCCGGTTGCGACCAGACCGCCTTGGCGCCGAGTTGCTTGCAGAACACCGGCGTCTTGGCTGCGCGGCACTGCGTGACGATCGACTTGATCCAGGTGATGTCGGTGTCGCGGGCCTTCGGGCCGCTCTCGCCGCCGACGATCACCCACTCCGGAAGCAAGCCGACCGGGATGTCGCCCAGATCCTCGAGCAGCGGCTCGCACGACCAGAAGTGCACACGCGCTGGCACGGCCGCGAGTTTCGGGCCGTCCCGAAGCAACTCCTCGCGGTTGACGATCGTCGCGCCAAGCCAGACGTTCGGGTAGCCGTCGCCCCAGTCGTCGGGCAGCATGTCCTTGGCGTTGCCGATGCGCTTGGTCAGGATGAGCCAGTCGAGCGCCGGCGTCTTCTTGATCAGCTTCCACAGCCGATCGCGCTCACCAGGTGGCGCGTTGTTGTCGAAGACGTCGGCCATGCTCGCGCAGAACACGCGCGACCGATCGAACGGCTTGCCGAAGTTCTGCATCGTCCGCTGATAGGACTCGGACTTCCCGTTCCACCGCAACGGCTCTTCCCAGTGCTTGCTGTGGAAGGTGCGCCGATCCGAACCGACGCCCCACAGCACCTTGTCGGGCGCGAAGCGTGCGGCGTCTCGCTCGGCATAGCAGTTGTCGCAGCCCGGCGAGACCTTCTGACAGCCCCACCACGGGTTGAACGTGTGGTGCGTCCAGGCGATTGCGGAGTTCTCAGCCATTCATGGCCCCTTCGATGCCGGCCCCCTTCGGGGTGTCCGGCACGTCCATGCCCACGGGGTGCATGCCGACGTGCAGCTCGATGCCGTCGTCGCCGGTGCGCGCACTGTCCCAGTCGATGGGGCCGCCCTCAACCCCAAGGAACCGGAACCGCAGGCCACAGTGCACGCAGCTCACGGCGAAGCTGGCCACGTAACGGCCGACGTCCGTCGCGTACTGGAAGTGCACGTGGCCTTGCGGCTCGTGAATGCCAGTCAGCTCGCAGTTCACGTCCGCTTCTCCGGAGCCTTGCACTGCGGAACGGCACCATCGGCGCAGGCGGCAGGCGCGGGCGAAGCAACGGGCTTCTTGGCGGCCACCTTCTTCGGTGCCGGCTTCGCGGCCGCCGGCGGCGCGGAGGCAGGCGCGACAGGGGGCAACGGCAGCGCGTAGGTGATCGGCGTCGGCGGCGGCGGAGGTGCCTTGAGCACCTTGCACTCGTCATGCGAGTAGTTCGGCATCTTGACCGGGCCGGGCTGGTAGTCCTTGAGGTACTTGGCCACGACCAGGTCTTCGATCTGCTTGGCCTCGCCGTACTGGCAGGATTCGACCTTGGCGTTGCGCAGACGGATCAGCGTGCAATCGCTTGTGTCGGTCTTGGCCGCAGCACGCGAGTAGGCGTTCCACGCCACCAGCTCCGAGTCCTGCGTGATCATGGCCGACGCACAGTCCACCGGTGCCATGGGCGGCACCCAGGCCGGCGGCGGCAGGAACAGCGACCAGGCGCTGCTGTCGACGTGCGACTGGTCGGCAACGCTGGCCGCGGCCGGCGCGCTCACGTCGATGCTGTTGTCCAAGGCGTTCGTGCCGGTGGCGGCGGCACCGGCCACCGCACCTGCGGCTGCGCCGGCCTTCGAACTCGACGTCGAATCGGCCTTCGCCGTCGGCGAGATCGTCGTGGTCTTCGCCGGCTTGCCGGGCTTCGAAGGCTTGCCGGGCGGCGTGCACGTCGGCCAGTCCTTGGCGCCGTTGGAGCACGTCGTGGCGTGCGCTGGGGCTGCCAGGGCGGCAGCCAGCGCCACGCCGGCGGCGATACGGATCATGCGGAAGATCATGGTGTTTCCTTTGGGAGAGAAGAGGCGACATCCGCCTCGATGAAACCGGGAATGCGGCGCAGCTTCTCGATCGGGATGCCGTCGGCCTTCAACGCCTGGCCACCGATCCGTTTTCCGTCTGCATCGAAGCCGCGCCACGAGGACAACGACAGCGAGACCTTTTCGAAGTGAACGCTGCGCCTTGCGGCGCGCGGAAAGTCCGTGGTCTTCGGCTGCACCAGCGGGTACGAGAACTCGAGGGCGTGTTCGGGGAACGGCAGCGTGCCCAGCAGCTTCGTTGGGCTGCAGCAGCATCTGACCTCGACACGCCTCACGATGTCGTCTCCTGTTCGCTCACGACGGCGTCGACGATCTCGACATCGATGCCGAGCGCGCGCGCCACCGTGGCGCAGGCCTCGCTGTGGCTGGCGCCCAGCGCGACGGCGCGCGCGTAGGCGCTGGTGATCTTGCTGCGTTCGACGATGCTCATTTCTTGGGGCTCCATCCGTAGCCGCAGATCACGAGATCCGGGGCGTGTCCGTTTCCGTAGTAGCTGTCGCGCAGCGCTTTGATCCGCGACTCGCTGAACTGCATGCCGGCGTACTGCGGGTGCGCGAGCTGGCGCTTGACGAGCTCGTCGGCACGCTCGCGAGTCAGGTCCACCCACACGCGCTGGCCCCAGTGCGGGACGTGTTCAGGCACGCACCAGTCATGCGCCATGTAGGTGTGCGACAGCGTCGGCGCGCCGCATGTCGGGCACGACGACGTGAAAGGCGTGACTCCATCGCGGCTGTTCCAGATGATCTCGCGGTGCAAGCACGACGTGCAGCCGTAGACCATCAGGCAGAACGCCTCGACGTGGTTGTACTTGCGCACGGCCGCGGCCATGCGCGCCGGCATGCCCTTGGCACTGGTGAAGTGAACCATCGGCGACTCGGTGTCGCTGGTCTCGAGGAAGGCGAAGTTCTTGTCTGTCACGATCACACGCCAGTGCCGGGGTTGGCGCGCGCCGCCGCACAGATCTGCAGGGCCAGCAAGTCGTAGACGGGATCGCCATCGACGGACCACTGCAGCACTTCGGCCGTCGCGGTGCCACTGATGTCGACTTGTGCGATTTCTCCCTGCACATTGCTGCAGCCGGTGACGGCCAGGCGTATGCGGCCGACAGGCTTCGTCGTCGCGAACAGCGCATCGAACTGCCGGGCGCCGTTGACATTCGTGTAGCCGCGCAGGCTGGTGGGCAGCATCGTCCACGTGCTGCCGCCGGAACCTTTGACGGTTTGGGCCGAAGCGCTGGCGGCGAAGATGGCCAGCGCGAGTGCAAATGCTTTCATGGGTTGGTCCTCGTTCTCATCATGGTCAGCGCGTAGTGCCAGCGCCAGGCGAAGTAGCGCTCAGCGTCGATAGCGTTTACTGCGGCCTCGATTTCCCTGCGACGCTTGGAAATCGCCGCGAACGCGGCTTCAGCAATGAGGCAAAGCTCGTCGCTTGGCCTGGCGAACTTGTCGTTCATGTAGTGCTCGATCGCCTGCATCGAAGCACCGGGAAGATCTGCATAGCCAGGTTGCATCTCAAGCGCCGCTTCCCGCGAGAGTGGATCGGGGATCTCGAAGCTGGCTGGATGTTGGAACCAGTGCGGGATCTCTTGAGGCGCGTGTGCCGCGAAGTAGTCCATCAACAGCATGCCGTTGCATTCCGGGCCCTTGCCGCCTTGGACAGGGAATGCCAGCTGCTTGAGGTAGGGCGCGTTCATCGGCAGTCCACCCGGTTGACGTTGCACGGCGGCGCCGGCGGATGGATGTGCTCCATCTCCTCGTCGGTGTCGCGGCCGCCGCCGCACCCGGCCAGGCCAATCACGCCGAGACAGATCAGCACGACCATGAGCAGGCGAGTCCAGAACAGCTGGCGCTCCGTCCACGGCTTCGATTGATGGCCGGGGTTGGTGTTCAACACGCCCAGCAGGAAGACGCACAGCATCGCCAGCATGAGCACGTAGAACAGAAGGGTTGCGAATCGCATGCGGATCTCCTCAGTCGCTGCTGTCGATGGCGAAGGCCGCGCCGCACTTCTTGCACGTGTGCGTGGTCTCGCAGTTGGCCGTGGTCCTCGAGTCGAACTCGTGCGCGCAGGCGCCCCACTTCCAGTAGCCGATGTCCTGCGCCTGGCCGCGGGGCCCGCTGTAGAACTTGGCGACGACGAAGCCGCCGTCGATCAGCTCGGCGACGTCGGCCAGGAACACGAGGACCACCGCCGAGCTGTCGCCGATCCGGTGGTTTCCGCAGTACGCGTTGGCCTTGAACCCCCAGCACGTCTGCAGATGCCAGAAGTCGTGCGCCGTGCACTCGCGCATGTTCGGCAGCGGCCACGGATTGGCCTTCCGAACGGGGTCCGTCGTGGCTGCCCACGCCAGTTCCTCGAAGCGCTGGCGCTCTTCCTCGGTGCCGTCTTTGTGGAAGCGGATCAGCATGTCATTGCCTCCACTTGCCGATCGATGTCGGTGCGACTTCGGACTTCAGGCGCGTGGTGGCCGGCCGATGCAAGTCGACGTAGACCACCGGGTCATCCTCAAGATAAGGCGCCAGGCCGACGCGCAGGATGTCGCCGGTGCCGTCGGTGAAGCGCACCGGCCGGTTGGGCTGCGCCAGCAGCAGGCGGGCGAGCGTGTGCGCCCTCACGGCTTCACCTCGCCGCCGCGCGCGTCGCCGGCGTCATCCATGGCCGAACTCACGAACACGTCGTGGCGGCCGGCCAGGATGCGGCGCGTGTCGACGCGGCCGCTGCGCTCGATCGGGATGTCGCGGCTGGTCCAGCGGCGCCGCTCCGGGCCGGGATCCGGCCACTTGATCAGCATGGGCAGCGTGGGCGACCACGAGATGGTCGAGGCGGCAGCCGTGCGCCGCCGGAAGATGCGTTTGAACCAGTCGAACATGGCGGGCCTCAGTGGGTGACCGGCGGCTTGGCGCCTTCGGGCTGGGATGCGACGAAGGCGTCCGTCGCGTTGTCGGGAGTCTTCGTCTCGGCTTTCGCGCCGTTCGTCCCGCCATTCGGCGCCGGCGTCTCGCCGGATGCGCCATTCGTTCCAGGGGCGCCGCTGCCGTTGCTGGCGTCGATCACCGGGCCTTCGGCCTTGACCGGCGCGAACAGGCTGATGGCGACGTTCTCCTGCGCGGCCTCAGACCAGCTGCCCGCCATCTCGCCGGTGATGTCGGCGGCCGACGACACGCCGAACTCGATCTCGGCGCTGCCGCCTTCGATCGGCGTGAACTTGAAGTCCTTGAGCTTGCACAGGTTCAGGATCTTGTCGGCGTCGCCACCGCGGCCGTAGTCGCGCACCAGCTTGTAGCCGGTGAACTCGTAGTCGCTCTTCAGCGGGTAGCCGATGTGGGGCATGCGCACGAACGGAAGATCGGACACCGGCAGATCCATCTCCGCCTGGCCGTCATCGCCGTCGACCGACACCGGCGCCTTCGTGCCGGGCGGCAGCGCGGAGAACAGGGCTTCGCGCATGTCGCCGCCGTCGAACATATTCAGCGCGATGTTGTTGGTGACCCACTTGAACTTCAGGTCGATCGCCAGCACCAGCGCCTCGCCGTGATGCTCTTTGCGCGTGGACACGTGCTTGAGCTGGAGCATCGTGGGCTTGGGCAGTTCGAACTTGTGACTCATGGGATCCTTTCGTTGCGGTCAGAAGAAAAGAGGGTCCGCGAATGCGTGCAGGCCGGAAGCGGTGGATGGGAGGAGGGAGAGTCGGCCTACATGACCCTGTGAAACTGGTTCAGCTGTGCTGCGACACGGTCGCCAGCTGTTCGTCGAGGCGCCGCGTGTACTCGGCGATCGCGGCGACGTATTCCGGGGATCCGCTGGCAGCCAACAGGCGCGCCGCTGTCCACAGCGCCAGCAGATCAGGAGCGAGGTTGCGCAGCAGCGTGATCAGCTGCAGCGTTGCATCCATGTGAGGATCCCGGAAGTACGGCGGGAAGTGCGCTGCCTTGCCGACACGCGCCACGAGCTCCCACGGGTAGGTGCGCTGCGGCGTCGCCGACGTCAGCACCTCCAGCGGCAGCCTGTCGTCGGTGAACCACGGGCCACGCATGGCCAGCTGCTCGATGCGCTTCAAGTCTTCGATGTGCACGGCGGCCTCCATCAGTCGGTGCAGCTGCGCCGCTGCGGGCATGAGGTACGGCCGGCGCACTGCTCGGGCCGATAGCAGAAGGCGGGCGTGACGTTGCCCGTCGGCTGCACGTGATTCGTCAGCCGCGGCATGGCCGGGTACGGCAGCCGGCGGATCTGCGTGACCTTGTCGCCGCGCAGCTCTTCGGCCAACTTGATGCACTCCGTGACGCCGGGCGCCTCGACGCACGCCGCCGACGTCTTCTCGAACGTCACCCAGAACGCACCGTGGTGCACCGGTGCCGCCGCTTGTTCGTCAGCCATTGCTGTTCTCCCCGCCGATCTCGACGAAGTTGAAGGGGGGCGCCACGCCGGCACTGAAGCGGGATGCCGCCTCGAGGCCGGCCGTCAGCACGGACTTGAAGAAGTCGCGGCGGATCTCGGCCATCTCCGCGCTGCCCACGGTCCACACGCCGGGACTGGACGCAGGCGGCTGCCGCTTGTGCGCCTCGTACATGGCGCCCATGGCATAGGACACACCGCAACCGCAGGCCTCGAATGGCTCCGTGCTCTCGCTGACCTGGAAGTCGTCGTAGACCGAGAACAGGTGGCCGCGGAAGCCAACGAGAAACGTGCCGCCTTCTTCGCGGCCGTTCTGCGTGTGCATGTAGCCGCCGTTGCGCAGCGTCGTGCGGATTGCCGGCACGAGTGCCTTGACGGCGTACTCGTAGGGCTCCTGCTTCTCGATGATCGGCGGCGGCGTGAGCTCGTACTGCAGCAGCTGGCCCATGCGGAACGACGACGTGAAGCCGAAGATCAGCTCGCCGTTCTTGAACACCTTGCGGTCGGCGCGGATGCGCAAGTCATAGCCGCCGACGCCGGCGCTGTCCGCGCCCAGCATCACGCGGCCGTCGAACGCGATACCCACGATGCAAGTCATTGCTGGTCTTTCCTTCAGGCAAGCGATCCGCCGAAAGACGGGTCGTCGGTTTCATCCCACTGCGGAGGTGCGCCGCCGAAAGACGGGTCGTCGAACTCATCCCACGCGCCGGCCTTGGCCTGCGACTCGGAGACGTAGATCGCGGCATCTCCGTAGGGCAACGTGCACCACGGGTACGTCTTCTCGTTGATCTGCACGGCGGCGCCGCAGCCCTCGCAGTTCTTGCTGCCGGGCTTGATGGCGGCGCCGAAGTAGCGCGTCACGCCGCACTCCTCGCGAAATCGAGGTCGATCTCTGCCTTGATGGCGGCAAACTGCTGCGTCGTCCAGCTGGCGATGCGCAGCAGTCCGTCGGCGTCGACGTACTCGGCAACCATGCCGGGGATCGACATGCCGCTGGGCAGCGGGATGTAGTGGCTGGTGCACACCATCACCAGGCCCAGATAGGTAAACCGATGGCCGACGGCGACCGGCCACTCTGTCGTGGCAGGCGCATTGGTGCCTGTCATGTCCTGCAGAACCTTCATCGCTGCTTCCATCCGGTCGATGTTCGGCTTGAGGCGCTTGAACTCTTCGCTCCTGCCGCCCAACTTGCCGAGATAGAAGCATACCGGATAACCGATAAGAACGAGCAAAAAAATGAACAGGGCTTGATCGGCGTTCATCAGGCGACTCCCCCTTCGTCGACGTCGTCGAAGATGCTGCGCGTGCCGTCGGCGTTCATCAGCGTGCCGTCGCCGGCGTAGTAGCCGCCGCCCGGCATCTGGATGCCCCTGACGGAGTTGCGCAGGCCTTCCATCAGGGTCGCCGGGATCAGCCATTCGGCGGCCGCCTTCGTCTTCGGCTTGGCCGCCTTGCAGATCTGCGCGGCGGCGTTGAGCAGCGCGTAGTGCGCGGCCATGTGGCGGTCATCCTCGACGTCCTGGCCGCCATCATCCAGCGGCAGCGCATCGCGGATCACCTCGATGGTCTGGTCGGGCCCGTCGACGGCCGGATCGATGGCGATCACCACGGGCTCCGGCGGCGCCGGTGGCGGAGGAGGCGGCTCGGGCCGCGGCTCCATGGCGCGCGCCAGCTTGCTGTTGAGCCTGGCCAGCGTGCCGGCCTTGGCCTGCTCGGCGATGCCTGCCTTGTCGCCGAAGCGCTCGGCGTCGACGACGACGGCCTCGACGGCTTCGATCGCCGCGCGGATCTGGAACTGCTCGTCGGGCACGCCGGCGAAATCGACGACGGTGAAGGCTTCGAAGTTGCGGGCGATCTCGGCCTCGCGCTCGCGGCGCACGCGCTCGGCCTCGCGCTCCGCTTCCTGCTCACGCTTCTGGGCGGCCAGTTCGGTCAGCTGCTCGACCGCGGAATCGCGGGCGTACTCCCACTGGCCGGCAAAGTCGCCGCAGTCGATCGGCGCCGAGATCTCGCGAACTCTGGCGATGATGTTCAGCAAACCATCGGCAGTGGCTGTGATGGCTCGTTGCTGTTCCCGCTGGATCTGGCCAATGGTGTCCTGCACGGCACGCATCTGCGTCTGGCGACGTTGTGCGGCCTCCTGCTCGAGGCGGCGCTGCTCGGCTTCTGCAGCCGCACGGCGCTGGGCTTCGGCGCGCTCCGCGGCTTCGCGCTGCTCACGCTCGGCCTTCTCGCGGGCTTCGCGCGCCGCGTTCTCGGCGCGCAGCTGCTCCAGCTCCAGACGGTTGCGCTCAGCCTCCTCCGCCTGGCGCTCGCGATCGCGGGCCTTGCCCAGCAGATCCGCGAGCTTGGACATCGTGTCGGCCTTCGCCGCCGTCGCCGCCGTCTGGAACTCCTCGAAGTCCTCGCCGATCTCGATGCGGCCGACCAGCGCTAGCTTCGCCTCGATCTCGGCGGAAGGCAGATCGACGGCGCGCACGGCCACGCTGGTGATGTCGTCGACGCGTTGCCGCAGGCCGGCGATGCGTGCCTCTTCGCGCTGGCGCGCTTCCTCGCGTTCGCGCTCGCGGCGTTCTTCGTCGGCTCGGATTGCGTCGTCGATGGGCGTCTCAAGTGCACGTACAGCATCGGTCAGGATCTGCGCCAACTCGTCTCGCTTGGCGATGCGATCGGCGACGCTCTCGCGGTCGCGGCGATTGCCGTCGAGCCGGCGGCGCTCGATCTCGGTCCGCGACGTGACAAGCAGTTTGCGCAACTTACGCGCCGACTCGTTGTCCTTCGTCTTCGTCAGATCGAAGTGCACGCCGTGCGCCTGCCGATACATCTCGAGCAAGCCGTCGCGGAGCTCAATGAACTCCGGGGACTGCACGATCAGTTCGCCGATCTTCTCGGCCTCCGGGATCACGACCTCTTCGGCCGTGCCCACGCTGGTTTCGCCTTCTTCGCCGCTCATTGCCATTGCCTTTCGTTTCGTTGCCTGCCTTGTCATGCCGTGCCGCTCCCGGCCTCACCTCACGCGGCCTTGAGTTGCCTCGCCTGCCGTGCCTTGCCTATCGGAACCCAACCGAGCCCCGCCTGTCCGTGCCTGCCGTGCCTTGCCAGTCGTCTCCCGGCGTCTCCCGGCCTAGACTGCCTCGCCCCGCCATGCGACTCCGCACCGAGCCATGCCTCGCCTGCCGCGCCTTGCCAGTGCTCTCAGCGCCACACGTGTCCATGCCTTGACTGCCGTGCCCGACCGCTCCATGCCGTTCCCAGCCGTTCGCGTCGTTGCCATGCCTGCCCCGCCCCGCCTCGCCGCTCCCGTCCACTCCCCGCCTGCCTTGCCCCGCCGAGCCGTGATGCGCCCCGCCGAACCATGCCTTTCGTGTCCTGCCTCGCCATGCGTCGCACCGCCTGTCGCTGCCATTCCGTGCCCATCCCGGCCTGCCTTGCCCCGCCTGTCGAGGGGTCTCCAAACCCGGCGTTTCCTAGCCGTGCCCGGCCTGCCTTGCCATTCGATGCCATTCGCCGCCCAACCAAGCCTTTCGTGGCCAGCCATTCCCCGCCGATCCATGCCACGCGTTGCCGGCCTTTCCCCTGCGTGCCTGGCCGTGCCATTGCTGGCCTCGCGTGTCCTGCCATGCAGCGCCGCGCCCCGACTCAACATGCCTAGCCGTGCGTTGCATGCCTTTCCAAGCCGTCTCCATGCCCCGCCTCACCTTTGCACGTGTTGCCTGCGTTACCGCGCCCGGCCACTCCCGGCCCAGCAATTCCATGCCACGTCGCGCCTGCCGTGCGCCTCCAGACCTCACCCGACCTATCCCGGCCCCGCCTGTCCTTGTCGAACCTGCGCTGCCCCGCCTAGCCGCGCCGAGCGGTACCTAGCCACGCCGTGCGTTGCCTGCCACACCTCGCCGCGCCATGCCGTGCCGGGCCGCTCCTCGCCATGCCTGCCTTGCCTCGCGCTCCCGTCCACTCCCCGCCTTGCCAATCCGGGCCTGCCGTGCCGCGCCGCGCCGCGCCACGCCCTGCCGGGCCGAGCCGTACCCGTCCGCGCCAGGCCTCGCCTGCCAGGCCTCGCCTGCCATGCCTCGCCAGCCGTGACACGCGCAACCAATCCATGTGTCGACATGCCGCGCCTGCCCCGCCATTGCTCGCCACGCCTATCCGGGCCATGCCTGCCTTGCCCAACCCTGCACATCCGCGTGTGGCCTTTACTGCCTAGCCCCGCCGATCTGCGCCCAGCCATAACGAACCATGCCGGCCGTGCCGTGCCGTGTCTTGACCGGCCTATCCTGGCCCCGCCGAACCTGCCTGACCCAGCCCGACCGCGCCACGCCTCACCCTGCCTCGCCGTGCCTGCCTCAGCTGGGCTGTGTCGACGCCGGCTCGAGCACGCGATCGCGCACCCGGTCCACGTCGAGAATCAACCCGTCGATCTCGCCGGCGACGTCGAGCACCGCGGCGATCGCGCGCGCACGCTTCAATGCCGCGCCCGCCGCGGCGAACTCGGCGACCACACGCTCTCGAGCCATGTCGGCGTCCGTCCTCAGTCGACGCATCGACACGTAGCCCTGCTCACGCGGGCCGGCGCTCGGGTCACGCACAAACAGCGGCGTCTTGTGCGTGACCTCGTGCCGAATGACTTCGATGCGAACGCTTCGAATCACGGCGCGCGCGCGATCCATGAGGTACTTCTCGAAGCCCTTGCTCACGTTCCACTCGAAGAGCGGGTTGAGCGGACTGCTCTCGTCTCG
>ERZ650304.205-NODE-205-length-37320-cov-8.981323_pt1 | contig 37320 bp, 51 predicted proteins | sample MGYA00376240_ERZ650304 | MGnify/ENA primary metagenome ERZ650304 (study PRJEB26733, sample SAMN07839271) | wastewater metagenome | biome: small river; feature: stream; material: water | place: USA: North Carolina | collected 2016-03-01 ... | reverse complement strand
GAGGGACTCGAGAGCGTCGACGACGTCCTCGATAGAGCGGCAGAGAAACCAGGGCGCGCCGATCGAGCGACACCAGTCGCGCCAGTCCTTTTGCTCCTGGGTGAGCCGGCCGCTGGCGCTCTTGAGCTCGATCCAGATAAACGGATGAAAGCCCAGGATCAGGACGTCGGCCGCGCCTGGCTTAACGCCCATCGCCTTTAGCTTGCCAGCCGCGGCGCGGGCGCGGAGCTCGCCGTTAGGGATATGCAGCCAGCGCAGCGGCGCCGGGAGCGCCAGGTCGAGAAACTTCGCGACGGCAATTTGCAGCGGGTTTTCCGCCGGCGCGTCGCGGGAAGGTGTGCGGGGCTTTTCTCCAGGAGCGCCCCGCTGGCGTTTCCGCCGCTCCCCTTTGGCCCGGCCGGCGGGGGAGTTGCCGCCGGCCGGGTGGATCTCCGGCTTCGCCGGCGTGTCGCGGAGCGTCGCCATTCTGGCGTTATGCGCGGCGACCCATTCCGGGGTGAAGCCATGGGCCATTATTTCCGCGCCTCGGCTTTCTTGAGCGCGGCCTTGCCGAGCGGCGAGTCCGCGAAGGATCCAAGCGCCTCGACCAGGCTTGCGAATGTCTCCTTCTGATCGTCGTCGAGCTTCTGGTCGATGTTCTCGAGCTTTTCCTCGAGCTTGCGCTTGCGGATCAGCGTGCCGAGCTCGCGCGACGGGATCCCGGACTCGACGAGCTCGTCCTTGATCTGTTTGATCTTGTCGCGATCGGGCTGGTTCTTTTTGGTCGCCTCCTCGAGGCGCTTCGCCATGCGGAGCTCGAGGGCCGCGATATCCTCGAGCGCCTCATTGATGAGCGCGCCGTCAAACTTTTTCGAGTTGTCGCCTTTGCCGCGCTGCTTGGCCGCGCCGTCCGCGCCGCCCTGGTCAAAGTCGTCCTCGCCGCTGCGACCTTTCGCGGCCGGCGGTTTCCTGGTCCTGGTAGCCATTGGGTTTGCTCCGTCAGTGCGCCCCGGAATGGGGCTAGATCCGCCCAGGAGGGGCGAATAGATCCAGCGCCAGGCCCGGCCGCCGCCCTGGGGGGCTGGGGGGCTGTTGGGTCCAGGTCGAAAGCGTTCGCCTGGCGCTGGCCGTCGGCCGCCTGGGGAATGCAGGCGGCTCCCGGATCTCTGTCTCGCTGGCCCCCTATCGGCCCCGCGGTTTCGGCGCCGCGCGTTTCGCGGCCGGCCGCTTTTTCGTCGCCAGGCGCTTAAACGCCACGGCCAGCACCTCGACGTTATCGACGGCGCGATTTTTCCAGCCTGGGCGCAGCATGTCGTAAACCGTCGAGGGCGTAAGGCCGGCCTCGAGGGCGAGCTCGTGTTTTGTGATCCGCTCCGCCTCAATTGCGCGGTTGATTTGCTCGAATAGCTGGCGCGGCGTTTGTGTCATGTTCGCACGCTTACGGCGCGCCGTAAGAGTTCGTCAAGCGTGAACGGATCGAGGCCGCGCGCCTGTGTGAAACCCTGTGCAGAAAAAACCGCTTGCGCAGACTTACGGCGCGCCGTAACCATTTGCGCATCCGAGGCCCGTCCCCCCAACCCAGGGCCGAGGACCGACCGGCGGCCAGGAGCCAACTCTCCTGGCCGCCGGAAGGGGGACCGGGGGGAAGCGTCGCGGCCAAACCCCAACAATCAAAAGGAGTGCGCCAGGTGGGAAAGCCTGTCTTTGAGCCGTGCGTCACGAAGGCGTCGCGCAATGGGTAAGCGTCGCAACGCCGAGCCTGGCCTCCCGCTGCCGATCGCCGAGGGCGTGCATCTGTGCATCCCGCCGAACGTCTATTTCGAGGCGCAGGCGATCGGCTCGAGCGATCTTAAAACGCTCTATTGGCAACCCGAATCCTGGTGGCTCCAGTCCTGGGCGAACCTCCGCCGGCGCGGCAAGTTCAAGGGGACCGCGCGCAAGTCGCATTTCGAGCTCGGCGACGCGCTGCATACGCTCGTCCTCGAGGGCGAGGACGTGTTTAGCCGGCGCTACGTCCTCGAGCCCGACGAGGAAGATGGCAAATGGATCCGGACGCCGCAGGACGCCAAGCGGGTTCTCCAGGATAAGGGCGTCGATACCGCCGGCGTCTATGGCCCCGATCTCGAGCGCCTGGCGCGCCGGCATGGGCTCGCCAATCACTACTGGAAAATTGCCGCCGCCGAGTTTGATCGCGCCCAGAAGGCCGGCCGGCCGAGCCTGACGGAGGACCAGGCCGCGCGCGTCCGCTTTACCGCGCATCTGATTACCTCGCATCCCGAGCTCGGCCCGGCGCTGTGCGGACCTGGCGGCCTTTCCGAGGTGGCGGTTTTCTGGCACCGGCCTGAGGATCCAGACACGCTCATGCGCGCCAAGTTCGACCGGCTGCGGCCTGGGCGAATGCTCGACCTCAAGAGCTTGAGCAATTGGCGCGGCAAGGATCGGGACGGCGCGATCCGCGACACGATCGAGCAAAACGAGTACGGGATCCAACGCCGGCTTTACCAGGGCGAGGCCTTCGCCGCGTTCCAGGAAGCCGTGAGGGACGGCCGGATCTACTTTTGGGCGGAGGACGGGGAGCCGGCCAGGCCGCGCGCCGCCGACCGTGAGCTCCTCGAGGCGATCGCCGCCAAGCCGACGACCTGGGTATGGGTATTCGCCCAGCTTCGGAATGAAGCGGCCGGCAATGAGCGCGCCGCCGGCGTCGCCTCCCGCTGGCTCAAACCGGAGGGCCGGATCTGGGAGGAGGCCGGCCAGAAGATCGAGGAGGCGCTCGAGAATTTCCGCCGCCTCCGCGGGGAATTCGGACTGTCCCAGGAATGGGCGTTTATCGACGAAACCAAGGAATTGATCGACTCCGATATCCGGAGCCGGACGAAACAGGAGATCCGTTAGACCATGGCAAGCAACCAGCTACAGAAGGCGCAGCACGTCGACGGCGCGGCGCTCGCCGTCATCACGGCGGCGGAGATCGACCGTCAGGTCGCGACCGCCAAACAGTACCCGCGCGATATCGCGAAGTGCCTCACAGAGCTCCGCGGCCTGGTGACGTCATCCGAGGAGGTCGCGCAAGAGTGCTTTTACACGCTCGAGCGGAAGGAGAAGGAAAAGGGCACGAACAAGGAGATTATTAAGTTCATCGTCGGCCCGTCCGTCCGCTTCGCCGAGCTCCTCGTCTATTGCTGGCATAACCTTCGGGTCGCGACGCGCATCGTCGAGGAGGGAACGGAATTCCTGACGGCCCAGGGAATCGCCCATGACCTCGAGCGCAACAACGCGGTGAGCACGGAAGTCCGCCGGCGGATCACGACGTCCCAGGGCTATCGCTATGGGGCGGATATGATCGGCGTTACCGGCGCGGCGGCCGGGTCGATCGCCTTCCGGAATGCGGTGTTCGATTTGATCCCGCCGGCTGTGTGGCGGCCGATCTATGAAGCCGCGCGGGTTAAGGCCGTCGGCGATACGAAAACGCTTAAGGAGCGCCTGGCGACCGCAATCGCCGCCTTCGTGAAGGCCGGCGCCGTCGAGGCGCAGATCTATCCGGCCCTTGGGATCAAGGGAAAGGACGAGCTTACCGACGACCATCTAATTACGCTCCGCGCCCTATGGACTCGCGTGCGGGATAAGGAGATCGACGCGGCGCGGATCTTCCGCCCTGACGCGGCCGAGGAGCGCCGGCGGATTGGCCTCCTGGGTGACGACGATCCAGTCGCCGGCGACCAGGTCCAGGCCGGCGACGGGCAAGCCGCCGCCCCTCAGGGCGGCGGGCCAGAAGCGAGCGCCTCGGCCGGCGTTGGCGCGACCCCCGACAAGGCGAAGAATAAGCCCGCCGAGGATCCAGCGGATCCGGATGGCGATAAGGTCGATCGCGAGCTCGTCGAGCGCGTCGAGAAAGAGGTCGCCGCGATCCGGGGCGCCGGCAAGTCCGAACCGATCAAGCAAGCCCGCGGCGCGCTCGAGTTGATCGCCAGCCCAGACACGCCGGGAGATCCCAAGACGAAAAAACGCGCGCGGACGCTCCTGGATAAGTTCGACCTGGGGCCGGCCCAATGAGCCAGAACACGCTAAAACCTCATGAGCTCGCTATCCTCCTGGATCTCACGAAAAAGGCGGAGGAGGATATCCTCGCCGCCCTCGACCGGACGCTCCAGATCGCGCCGATCGAGGCGCGCCCCTCAATCGCGTTTCACGTCGCGTTTTCGCTGTGCAGCTATTCGGCCCTCATGGTCGAGCGGGTCCGCGCGAACGCCGCCGGCGCGGATATGCCGCCGCTCGTCGTTAAGGGCGTCGTCGATCCCCAATATCTCCGGACGCTCCGCGCCCTCCTGGGTGCGTTCAACATGGTGCCGGATATGAAGGCGATCGACCGCGCGCTCGCGACGATCCTCGAGTCGACCGGCGCCAACACGCGGAGCGCCGGCTAGTCATGACGCAAGCATTTCCCATTCCCGCCGCCGCCCTCGACGATCGCCTTGGCATCGTCGGGACGTCCGGATCCGGGAAAACCTATCTGATGCTTGGGGCCGTCGAGCGGCTCCTCGCACGTCGCGCCCGCGTCGTGATCCCGGATCCGCTCGGCGTCTGCTGGGGCCTGCGACTGATGGCCGACGGCAAAACGCCGTCCAAGTTCCCCGTCGTGATCTTTGGCGGCCCGCACGGTGACTTGCCGCTGACGGAGCATTCCGGCGCCCTGGTCGGCGAGGCCGTCGCCGGCATGGCGGAAAGCTGCATCCTCGACTTAAGCGAGCTCGGGACGAAAGCGGCCGAGCGGCGTTTCATGCTCGCGTTTCTGACGTCGCTATATCGCAAGGCGACGGGTGAGCCTGTCCATCTGATCTTTGATGAGGCCGATATGTGGGCGCCTCAAAAGCTGATGGATAAGGACGGGGACGCGGCGCGCCTTCTGGGGCAAATGGAGACGATCGTCAGGCGCGGCCGGGTGAAGGGGTTTATTCCCTGGCTGATTACCCAGCGCCCGGCCGTCCTGAATAAGGACGTGCTTTCCCAGGTCGACGGCCTGGTCGCCATGAAGCTTACGAGCTCCCAGGATCGCGCGGCGCTCGACGGCTGGATCGAGGGCTCGGCCGACAAGGCGCAGGCGCGCGAGATCCTGGGCGCGTTGCCGTCTATGGAGCTCGGCCAGGGCGTCGTCTGGATCCCTGGGCGCGGCGTTCTCACGACGTCGAAGTTTCCGGCGAAAGCGACGTTCGATAGTTCGCGCACGCCCAAGCGTGGCGAGACGCGCCAGGCGCCGACCTTGAAGCCCCTGGACGTCGAGGCGCTTAAGGGCCGCCTGGCGACGGTCGAGCAAGAGGTCGCCGCCCAGGATCCGCGCAAGTTGAAGGCGAGGATCCTGGAGCTCGAGCTCATGGTCCGGAAGCTGGACAAGGCGAAGGGGCCGGCAATCCCGGTTAGCCTGGTCGCGCTCGAGAAGGCCGAGGCGAAGGGATACACGCGCGGGAAGATCGACGGCGCGGCCGAGGCGCATAACCTCAGCCGCCAGACAATGCTCGACCTGGTCGCCGGGTGGTCGGCCGCCCTGGACGCCGCAAGCGCCGCGCTGGGCGACTTGTCGAGGGGGATCAAGACAACGCAAAAGGATCTCCAGCGGGCGCCGAAAAAGTATCCCGTCAACGGAGTAATGAGCGCGGCGGCGGCCCCGACGATCGACCTCGCCGGCGTCACTACGCCGGACCAGGCGTTGCACCAGGCGCGATCGACGCTCCTCCGCGATGCCATGGCGGAACAACGCCCCAAGATCGTAAAGGCCTTTCGCGCCGCCGTTAAGAAAGCCGCTGGCGAGGTCGGCGGACCGTCTGGCGCCAGCCTCAAGATCCTGGCCGCCATTGCGTTCTGGAATCGCCTCGGCTTCAAGACGCCGTCCCGCGCCCAGGTGTGCGCCGTCGCCGGGATCCAGGTCGGCGGGTCGACCATGCGCGCGCGCCTGGCGGAGCTCCGCGCCGCCGGCCTGGTCGAGGACTACAGCCCCGAGACGCTCCAGCTATCGCCGGAGGGACACAAGGTCGCGCCAGCGCCGCCGGAGGGATCCGTCTGGGAGCTCGTCCGCGGCCAGCTTGGCAACGCGAGCGAGGCGATCGTCCAATGGTTGCTGGAGATCGGCGGATCCGCGACGCGCGAGCAAATCGCCGCCGCCGTCTCGATCGAGCTCAACGGCTCGACCATGCGCGCCAGGCTGGCCGAGCTCCGCAAGCTTCAGCTTATCGAGGACGTCGATAAGTCGACGATCAAGGTCCAGGCCTGGCTGGCCGACAATTGGGGGAGAGGAGCATGATCGCGCCGCGCAAGTTCTTCGGCCAGGTCGTTCACGTCGAGACGCCAGGTACGCCGATTGTAAGCGTCGCCGGCTATTGGCTTGGCCTCGTGAAGGAGGGCGAGCATTTTATCGCCGACTCCGGTGTCTGGACGACGGCCGAGGGTTACGCCGAAATGACACGGGCCTATGACGCGCAAGCCGTGAAGTTCGCCGCGACCTGGTCGGAAAACGCCGCCCAGGCCGTGTCACAGATCCGCACGCTCGAGGAGCTCGACGCTTGGATCCTCGCTAACCGCTATAAACTCGCCGACGTCGAGCGGGCCAACGCGCCCGCCTGGGATCTCCTTCGCGCGGCGCTTCACCACCAGGACGGGGAGATCCGAGAATGCATCGGGCAGAGGAATGGTTAATGCGCGTCGTCTTATCAGAGCTCGCAATGCGGCGAGTCCAGGACTGGAGCGGGTGCCGATCGCCAAGCCGAGCGCGCCGGCGTCTTGCGAAGGGATACCGGCAAAGAATGGTCGAGCGCGACGTCCCGGCGGCCTTCATGCTCCAGGGCGCATTGATCGTTCATCCGGCGCTTATGCGCCTAATCGAGGAAGGGGCTAAAACATGACTGCACCGGGGTTAGGGCTGGCGATGCTCGCCGGCGAGGAGATCGAGCGGCAGATCCGCAAGACGGCCGAGGCCTTCGGCTTGGATCAGCGCGCGCTGGCAATGGCCTGGTTCATGTATCGCGCCGGGCGGACCGATTACTCCCATACGCGGGACGTCGGCGACCTGGCGGCGGGGATCGCCGGCTATACCCAGGTCGCCGCCGACCTTCCGGCGCCAGCTATCCGCAAGGAGTTTTGAGCATGGCGCCGGAGGATCGCTTTGACGGCTATACGGAGCTAACCTTCGATCAGGCCGCATTTGTGCGCCGCCGGATCAGCGGCTTCCTTAACCCACTCGGGACCGCAAACCTCACGCTCGAGCATTTGCTTTGCGAGGCATACGTCCAGGGCGTGAACGATACCGCCGCGCTTATGGCAATGCGCGGCGCTATGTGGCGACCGGAGGGTGGCGAGACAACGGAGGCGGGAAATGGATTGGCTTAACTGGCCGGGCTGGCATTGGGTCGCGATAGCGATCGCCCTCGCCCAGGGCACTTGGTTCGGCTGGGCGATCCGGTCGACCAATGCAAAATACGATCGCTTCAGCCTGGAGCGCGATATCGCCGACGCGAAAGCCAAGGCCGCGCCGGCCTGGCGGATTATTGAGGCGCTCGCCAGGTCCAAGGATCCGCGGACCTGCCCGTCGATCGACGACGAGCTCGAGGCGTTCAATCAGTTCGTGCTCGAGGCTAAAGACCTGGTCGGCGACCTGGCCGAGCCGGAGCCTAAATTCTCCTGGGGGGCCGAATGAGCAACCATTACGAGCGGGCCAGGGCGGACGGGTGGAACGCCCGCCGGCGAGGCGAGCCGGAGACGCGCAATCCATACACGCCAGGCGCAAGCCGACTTTACCAGGCCTGGCGCGGCGGGTGGCGTGAGTGTGACGCTGCGAGCGACAAGGAAAGGGAGGCGCGCCGTGGGTAGTCTGTTCCCTGATGACCGTTACCAGGTGACGCTGGACGACATGATTAAGGCGGCCGACCGTGAGGTCGCCATGCGGATCCGGGTTTATCCCGACTGGATCCGCCGCGGGAAGATCTCGGAAGAATTCGCCGCCCATCAGATCGCCAGCATGGAGGCAATCGCCGCCTTCCTGAGGGAGCGCCGGGAGGTCGGCCAGATCGTCCAGGCGATCGCCAGGAGGAAGCTGTGAAGGTTCACGGATATCTCCCCCCGCCCCCGCCGCCCCTCAAGACTCGGCCGCGCTATGGGGGCGGGATCCTGGAGGCCGCCGGCGCAGGCTTGCGCGTCGCAGCGATCATGACGCCGGGGCTCCTGGTCCTCGCCATGCTGTTTATGTTCAAGGCCGCCAAGACACAGGACGAGATTGTCCGGATCCAGGCGGCGGAGATCCAAGGCCTCGAGCTCCGGATCCGCCGGCTCGAGCTCGAGAGCAACCGCCAAGCCTGGAAAGGCGACGACCTATGAAAACCGGCTATCGCGTCCTTACGTGGGATCATGCTTTCGAGTGTGGCGGCTGGCTCGAGAAAGCCGCCGGCGTCTATGTCCTCCGGCTCCAGACGACACGCGGCGAGGCGGAGGCAATGTCGGCCGAGATCGTCGAGCGAAAGCGGGCGATCGAGGTTATCGCCTTTACCGATCGCGGCCCGGTGCTGCCCGCCTACGTCCGCCAGGTGTTGGTGAGAGATAACGGCCCGCTCTGCGACGTCGCTTGTCTTTTGGTCGGCCCCGAGGAATAAGGCCGGCGGTGTCGTATTGATCGCTAGGCGCCCGGTCCCCGACGGCTCGGCTGTTCGGTAAAGCCCAGTCAGAATGGCGACACTAAAGCGGCGGCCCCCGGACACAGGGCCGCCGCCCGTCGTTTACGGCTTGGCGTAATCTCTCTGATAGGCTAGACGACGAATACCGCCGGGCATGAGGCCTAGCGGAGATCTGGGCAGGAGGCCCGCTCGCCATGACCATCAAATACAAAGCTACATTTTCCGACGGCTCGATCCAGAAGCGGACGAGCGCGGCCGGCCGGATCTATTCGCATTGCTGGCGCGTCCGTTATCAGAGCCAGTCGGGATCGGTTTACTCGGCCGCCGGCTTCGCTGGATCTCGCGACCTGGCCGCGGCGGCGATCCGCCAGGCGACCCGCTACTCGGTGCCGTCGACTGTCTCGAGCGAGATTGTCCCCGTCGAGATCATCCCCACGAAGGCACGTAAAAGCGGAGAGGTCTAACCATGCCTGCCTATACCCCGACTGTCGCCGGCCTGGACTTCCTACGGGAGGTCAAGGCCGGCGCGGCCCGCTGGCGGATCCGCGGCCGGCTGTCCGGCCATCGCGTCGCAATGATCGAGCGGCTCCGCGATCATGGTTTCGTCGAGATCCATAACTCGACCTTCACGCTCACGGATAAGGGGCGCGCCGCGCTCGAGAGGCGTTCCCAATGCGATTAGTTGACCTGGCGGTTTCCGCCGTCGTCGAGGCCTTGAGCGTAAGCGGCGGCCTCAAACGGGATCTTTCGATTACCGGCGACCCGGCCGCCTGTATCCGGTTGCGTGAAGCCGAGGGCGTTCGCGCGCTCTGGACGCCGCCGCGATCGGGCGCCGCGCCGAATGACCTGGGCAAGTTCTCTGGCGTCTCGGTGTTCGCGATCCCCGCCGAGGTCGTCTCAGATCGCACGCTTCTAAACGTCGTCGCCGGCGCAAAGATCGTGGCGACAATTGATTTGCTTTTGCCGGTCCCGCCGGCCGTGTTTCTGGCGTCGTGTCAGGCCCTTTGGGGAACGTCCTGGCGGTCTGAGGCCTACGGCTTCTTTAACGTCCCGGATCGGACGCTTCGGCGCTGGATCGACGGGAAAAGCGAGATCCCCCGCGGCGCCGGCCGGGAGCTCTTGCGCGAGCTCGATCGCCGCCGGCGGGAGCTTTCGGATCTCCGCGATCGCATTGCATGGGAGCGCCGCTAATGTGCGAGGAAAGATCAATCCTATCCGCCTCAACCTGCCTGTGTGGCGATTGCGCCCTCGAGTATCACGAGCCGCGCTTTTGCTCGCCGGAGTTTAGCGACTGGCTGGCCGAGGAGCGCGAAAGTCTCGAGCCGGTTATGCGCGTCAGTCTCGAGCGCCTGGGCGATTCCGACGGCCAGCCGGGTTGCGCCTATTGCTGGTCGAAGGGGGCAAACGTGCCGGCGGCCTGGTTCCTGGACTGGACGATCGACGGGGACGGTTGAGCGGTGTCTGACCGCCTGCCGTGCTGTGTGCCTTTCTGCCGCCGATCGACGGGGCGCCCTGTCGGCGAGTGGATCTGTCCGGACCACTGGCGCCCCGTCCCCCGCCGCCTCAAATGGATTTTGACGCGCGTAAAGCGCCGGCAGTCGCAGGTTGCCGTTGATACTGTCTGGCGCCAGGTCAAAGGCGTGGCGATCGAGATCGCCGCCGGGATCCGGCGCTAGGCTTCGCGGACGACGAGCTCGACGGTCCGGTCGTATGTCCGGCCGCCGCCCGTCGTGATCCGGCATCCGATCTCATACCGGACGCCATCCTCCCCGCCGGAGATCCAGACGACCGCCTTTGCGCCGTCGATCGCGTCGCTGTCCTTCGTGAGGCCGTCGGGAACGTCCCAGGTCGCGCCGGCGAGCGTGTCGCCGTCGACCTCGAGGACGGAGGTCCAGTCGATCGAATAATCGAGGACGTCGTCGGGATCTTTGGGGGGCCAAGCGAGCATGGCGAAACTTACTCCCGGTCCGGCAGGGCGAGGATTGAGCGGAGGGCCGCCTCGAGCGAGATCTCCCGCGGAGGCGGTGCGGCGACCACGACCAGGCGCGGCCAGGCGTCCAGGGCGACCTGGCGATCGGGGGAGATCGAAAGGATCAAGTCCAGGGCCGGACGGCCGACCGCCGGCGCCAGGATGAGCCCCAGCGCGGTTAAAGCCTGGCCCTGGGCGAGGAGTGGACTTCCTACCCCTGGCGCAAGGGTCGCTAGTCCAGTGGCGACCAGGGCGTGAGCTCCGCCCATGGCGGGGGATCCCACGGCCGGCGAGGTCGAGATCCCGGTCGCCGTCAGGGAATAGCCGTTCCCGATCGCCGGAGCGCCGACGCTGGGGGCCGCTGTAGCGACGCCGGCCGCCGTGAGGGCGTGGATCTGCCCGACCGCCGGCCCCCCCACTCCTGGCGCGCCCAGGGCGATCTGGGCGGCGGTTAGGACGTGGACCTGGCCGAGCGCCGGCCCGCCGACGCCAGGAGCGCCCAGGGCGAGGCCTGAGGCCGTCAGGGGATAGGATTGCGTCAGGGCCGGGGATCCGGTCCCAGGAGCGCCGGCGGCGATCCCTGAGGCCGTCAGGACGTGAACCTGGCCCAGGCCTGGCGATCCCAGGGCGGGGCTGGCGGTTAACCCTAGGGCCGTGAGGGCGCCGGTAACGGAAAGCGCCGGCAGGCCCAGGGCGGGGCTGGACGTAATGCCGGAGGCCGCCAGGACGTGCGCCTGGCTGATCGCTGGGGATCCGACGGGGGGAGCGCCGGCGGCGATCCCAACGGCCCCCAGGGCGTGAAGTTGGGTTATGGCCGGGGATCCGACGACCGGGCTCGAGGAGACGCCGGTCGCGCCCAGGGCGTGAGCCTGGGTGAGCGCGGGAGATCCGGTCGAGGGCGCCGTCGGGGCGACGCCGGACGCCGTTAGCCCGTGCGCCTGGGTAATCGCCGGCGTCCCGACCGCCGGCGACGTCGTGATCCCGGTTGCGGTGAGGCTGACGCCGCCGGCCGCTTGCTTGAAGGTCGCGATCGTCGCGCCCCAACCGGACTGTGAGGTATTGTCATGCGACCAGGCGGCGGAGACGGCTGTCGTCGCAGCGACGATCTTATAGGACGACTGAAAGCCGATCGTGGCGGTCGCGTCCTGGTTAACCGCGATCGCCGTATAGCCTGACGGCGTCGTGAGGTTGAGCGTCGCGTCATTGTTGGAGACGGAGCAAACCGCGAAAACGATCTCGTCCGCCTGGGCGAGCGTCGCCGTCGGTCCGGCCGCCGCGTCGCCGGTTGTGCTGCCCGCCGCGTGGGCGACCTTGTCCAGGGGCGAGGACGTATCCGCTCCGGCAATCTCGGTCGCGATCCAGTCGATATAGTTCCCCGAGCTCGCCGACGGGTGGACCGTGATCGTAAAGGTTCCCGACGGCGCGCCGATATTCTTCGCGTACCAGATCGAGGCCTCGTTAGACCCCGCGCCGCCGCCGGTCTGGCTGTCGGCCTTCGTGTACGTGTTGCCCTGGTTATCGGTGACGCTCGAGACGGCAAACGCTGTGACGTCATGCCAGCCCGATATCTGGACGACGATCAGGTTTCCGGCGGCGGGAAGCGAGCCGAAGGAGCCGGCCGACGTGTTGACGTCGGCGGCCGAGATCTTCGCAGTCGACTTGACGACCGAAAGCGCCACAGGCCGCCCCTGTCAGGAGTGGGCGAGGCGATTAGGCCGCGTCAGGGACGCCGATATCGAAGGCGGCGAGAGAGAAGCTGTTTCCGGACGTCACGCCTTGCGAGCTCGCTAGCGCGCCGGTCGCCATGAGGACGGAGCCCGTCGTTTTGGTGAGCGCCCAATGGGTCGCCGTGCCGCTCGCGTCGACCGTGCCGTTAGAGAAGGAGGCGACGGTGACTTTCCGGCCGGAGGGCGTCCGGTCCGCCGGCGCGCCGATCGAGATCGAGGTCTTGGTCCCGAGCTTGTAGGTCGTCGTCGCGCCGGTGAACGTCACAGGCTCTTGCGAGCAAATGTAAAGGTTATTCGCGTTGGCGAATTCGGCGAGGAGTAGGTCGAGAATGTAGTCCGCAATAAATGCCATGGCGGCGGGATCTCCTGGTCGGCCAGGAGTGCAGACTACTTGACCGGCGGAGGCGGCGGATTGGGCTGGTCGACCTTCAGCGCGCGGCGGAGCCAGAGGTTAAACGTCTCGATCGTCCCGCCCTTTTGCTGGCCGTCGAGAAACTTCCAGGCGAGGCCGGAGAGCGCGATAATAATCGCAGCGTCCGTCGGCTGGACGCCGAGCGTCCCGACCTTGTTTGCCGCGTCGACGATCGGCCCCATGGTCGGATCCGCCATCGCCGCGTTCAACAAAACGTCGCCTTGCGTCTGGCCGCTCGCCGTCATCTGGCCGGCGACCAGGAAGCCAGCCGCGACGCTCATGTAAACTCTAAGCATGTGTCGCCCCTGGAGGATCTTCTTTCGGACTACTGATAAGGGCGCCAATGCCCAGGACGATACAAAACAGCGTCGGCCAGCCGAGCTCCGCATGATTGTCGATCGAGGGGCGCGCCGCCCAGAGATAGAGGCCGAGCATCCAGAGGAGCCAGGCGGCGGAGGGCCAGATCATGACCAGAATCCAGGCGCGGCGGTGCGGCTTGAGTGCGCCCCAGATCCATCCGACCAGGCCGGCGCATACCAGGAGCAAAGCGACATAGAGGCCCATTACGCGACCTTTCCTTTAGCTGCCCGCCAGGCCCTTAGCTTGCGCTGGATCTCCTCGATTGCCCAGTCCAGGGTCCAGCCCGACGCAAAGAGGAAGGCCGAGGACAAGACGAGATAGAGGAGCGCCATCGCGCCGGCGGTATTCTTGGCGCTCACAATATCGCCCATCGCCGCCGCCGTTTCGTCGCCGCTCAATACCGTGAAGTTGGCAAGCTGGTTATTGAGCTCGGCGAGATCCTCCTCGTCAGCCTTCGCTTTCTTGAACGCGCGCGCGTCGTTCTCGATCTGGATCCGCAGGCCGACGACCGTCTCGCCCGTGTTCTCGTCGATCCCGCCGTTAGCCCGCGCGCAAAGCCGACGCTGATTGAAGGAAAGGCTTCCCGCGCATCCCTTGTCGACGTCGAGGTCCGCCATTTGAAAGGATCCCTTGGCGATCCGGACCAGGCTATCGAGCGCCCGCTCGTCGTTCGCCTTGGTCGCCGCCCAATAATCAGAGTTATAGACCTCGAGATCACTCGCCAGGCCGTCGCGCTTGATGACCAGGTTAACCCGCTCCGCCTTTGACTTAAGCGCCGCGTCGATAGCGCGCTGCGAGTTGGTCGCCTGGTTCATAAACACGCCGACGACACAGACCGCGAAGGAGAAGATTGCGCAGACGATCCAGCCGCCGAGCTCGACCGTCGAGCGATATTTGCGCCGCTCCTCCGGCGCGATCGCAACGCCGGCCGGAGGGGCGGCCTTGCGGCCCTCCTCGCGCGCCAGGCGCATCCCGACAAACCACAGGAGGACGCCGCCGGCCGCGCCGACCATCGTCCAGGCGCCGGCCCCCGGATACATATCCCGCCAGCCGCCCCAGGTGTTCACCCATTCCCAAAGCCCGGTCCCGACACACGCGCCCAGGGCGGCGACCAGGACGATATTCGCGAGCGACGTCGTCCAGAGCCATCCGAGCGAGTTCCACGCCAGGAGCCAGAACGCCGACCATGAGCGGGCGACGCCGGCGCGCCAGGCTTTCGCCGCCGCTTTCTTTTCGGCCTTCCGCGCGTCGCGCTGGGCTTTCGCGTATTCCCGCTTGGCTTGCGGGGTCCAGCCGGGCTCGTTCGCCCGTACCGCAGTCGGATCTAAACTCATGTTCCAGGCGCTCCGGTCGATCGCGCCTCCCGCTCGCCGGCTTTCCACTTGGCGACGAGATCGAGGCACTGGCTTTGAAGGCTCGCCGTCTCCGTTGTGTCGATCAGTCGCCCGAGCCATTTCCCAGATTTGTTAACCTGGAGCTCGAGAAGCTGGTCGACGCAGTCCGGGAACGGCGCCGCGAAACTTCTATCTATCTCGACCTTTGGCGGGGGGCATTGGGCCGCCGACCAAACCGGCGCTCGAGGTTCCCGGCTCGAGGATTCCGTCGAGCATCCGTTTAAGATCGTCGGGAATATCAGCGCCAGCGCAACGATCCGCGACCTTGTCGACGATATCCCGCACGGCTTGCGCCCGGTCGCCCGCTGTCTTTGCATTTCTCGACGCCTCTCTAGCTGCCGCCTCGATCCGGAGCGAGGCCTCCTCCCGCTTGACCTTGTCGTCCGCCAGCATGGTCTGGAGCGCGGCGAATTGCGCGGCCGTCGTCGCGTTCACCTTATCGACCTCGGCCTTAGCCTGGTCCCGCTCGGCCGTGAGCGTCAGGATCTCCTGGAGCTTCGTATTGATGACCGCGACCGATGCGTCGTGAACCTTTTTCAGGCGCGTCTCGCAAGCGGCCTCGTCGAAGTGCTTTTGAATTTGCGACGCGCCAAAAGCAGCGACGCCGGCGATCGCCAGGCCGCCGATAATTGTCCCCTGGATAGTCATCCGTAATGCCTCGCGACCCGCTGATATTCGGTTTGCATCCGCTGGGCGTAAGCCTCGACGTTGCCGGGGCCATTATAGACCCGCGCAATATCTCGCCAGTTCCCGGACCTGAGGATCCCGAGCGCGCCGTTAGCGCGAAAGAAACGGACAAAGATCTCGAATTGAGATTCCTCGGACTTACAGAGCTCGCGGAATAGCGACTCCGCCGATGGAAAGCGGAGGAGCTTCCAACCCATGTCAGGCCGCGGAGATCCCACGACCTGTTGAAAGCGGCCGAGCGAGACGGCGCCGATCGCCGCCTCGGTGTCCAGGAGCGCCTGGTTAGCGAAAAGCCCCCAGCGTTCACCTTGATTGAACGTGTAGGGGTGGCGATCAAAACCCGGCGGAGGCGCGGCGCCTTTCTCCCATTTGACCTGTTTTGGATATGAGCAGCCGTAGCGCGGACCGTCGAAAGCGTGGAACGAGAGCGCGGAGAAAATATGCGGCTCGACCATGACCAGAGCGCGAGCGCGCTCGATTGTCGCGCCGGCGTCCGTCGGATCCTGGACGAGCTCGAAGCCTCGGCCAAACGATTCCGTATTTGCGACGGCGTGAATAATGCCCGGCTGGACGTTGATCTCCTTTCCCTTGGCGATGAAGTCGGGGAGATCCAACGGCCGCGGATCCTCGGCGCGAAGGTTCACCAGGTCGGCGACGCGCTCGGTATTGTCGGCCCTGGCCGCCTTCGCGCGTAGGACGGCGCCGGCGGTTGCTCGGATCAGATCGCGCTGGCCCGACTCGAGGAGTTCTTTGATTGCCATGGGTGCCGCTCCAGTCCGCCGATAATGCGACGAGCTCGAGCGGGGCGGATTGAGCAAGACGGTCGCCGTCTTGCATTTACCGGGAAGCGGCCCCCGTTTTCTTGCGTGTTAATTTTTGCCGCCTCAGATGAGGCCGGGAAAATTATCGCGCCCGTCCCGACCTACGTCCAAAACTGACGTAGCCGGCTGTTAGGCGGCCCGCCCGGTTCCATCCGGGGCAAATTACCGTTCACGAAAAAAATACGTCGTTTCACGTAAAAGGTCTGGACGGAGCCGAATCGCTCCCCATGCTCAACCCGTCGAGCGGACGCATTACGCGCCGGCGACATTCCCCAAACGATTGCGGCGGCCGGGCCATCACTCCCGAGCCGCCGCGCACATAGCCCAGGAAAGGCTGGACCATGCATTCGACGTATAACACGGGTCGCGCTGTCTTTGCAGCTAACGCCCTCGTCTATTTGGCGATCGCCTTCGGCGTCCTCTCGTTCTGGAGTGACGCGATCGCCGCCGGCGGAGCGGTCGACTATCTCGTCGCCGCGCTCCTGACGGTTGCCTCCGGATCTTGCTCGCTTCTGCTTTCGGGCGTCGTGACCAGGTTCGCCGAGGCGAAGGAAGCCGGCGCGCACTATACCGCCGGCGCGGCGATCGGCCTGGGAGTGATCCTCGGCTTGATCGAGTCTGGCATGACCCACCAGGGTCTAGCCTGGCTCAACGCCCGTCACGCTCTGGCGCCGGAATGGCTCCTGGTCGTGGCCGCCTTCGGACTTTCCGCTTTCAACGTCCTCGCCCTCTACGTGTTCGGCCGAGAGATCCAGAAGGCGAAACCGAAACAAGCGGCCGAGCTCCGGATCTTCGGATCCCACCAGGAAAAGCGAACGCTCGAGGAGATCGGCCAACGCCTCCGCGCAAGCGGGGCGCTCTAAATCGAAAGCCCGCCGGGGATCAGCCGGCGGGCTTTCTTCGCATTACAGTCCCGCCCATGGTTTCCAGACGCCAAGGGGCTATGTGGCGAGGTATGAACATTCCCGCCCCAGATCCCAGGCTCGACCGGAACCCGGTCCGAATGCTCCGCCGCTACATGCGCGAAAACTTCGGCGCGATCGCCGCGACGCCGGAGGATGAGGCCGTTCTTTATGAGCTCGAGGAGTGGTGCGACGACCAGGTCGACGCGCGCGGCCATGTCATGCTGTTCCCGCGCTGGGATCTCGGCGGCCCGACATAACGGGAACGGCCCCCCGGTTTCCCGAGAGGCCGCCTAGGCACGTCCCATGATTGGCCCCGAGGGCTGGAGCGAGGGGCTGCGGCTCTAGAAACCGCCGGCAGGGAGGCCCCAGCGCCTTGATCCCTGCCGCCTATGTCCTCCCCACGGTTTTACCCGCATGGGGCCGGCTGAGTTCGACGGCCCAGATCTCTCACGCTTCGCCGGCAAAGAAAAGCCCGCCGCGCCATCGACGCGACGGGCCAGGTTAGAGACTACCGCGCCGGCCAGGCGCGGCAGGGGGAAGCCTAGGCCCGGCGACCAAGCCGGGAAGGCGTCGCGCCAGGTTATCCACCAGGCGCGGCAGTTATCCCCTATTCCACAAAGTTCCCGATCGGCCTCACGTCGAGCCTGAGGTTTTGCGTGATCGGGACGCCGTTATTGGTGTACATGCTCCCGCTGCACTCGACTTGTACGATCGTATTTTCGCCCTGGCCCAGGGCCGCCTGGGCGGCGAGCTCGAGCGTATTGCGGCGGACCGATTCCTCCGGCTCGGCGCAGCGGTTGCCGTTCTCGCCGTAAGCCCGCGCGGCGCGTGCGACGGCCTCGCCTTTTCCGATCGATAAAAAATTCCAGGACATAGCTACTTCCTTTCAATCAAGCCGGGGACCGCCGGCGCGGTTAGAGATTGGGTAGCTCGACGTCCTGGCCGGCCAGGGCGTGAAGCGAGTCGACGGAATACCGGATCCGGCCATCCTCGACAAAGGCATGACAGACGACCGGCGTCCCGTCAGGCTTTGCCCAGGTGGATCCGATCGAGGGATAGAAGGTCGGTCGGTTGAGGTCGCCGTTAAAGCGCCAGATCTCCGGCCCTTCCTCCTGGCTGGCGACGCGCGCGGCGTGACTGATGCCGCAGGCCGGGCAATGGAAGGCGTAGAGGACTTCCGTCTCGTTTTTGAGCGTCATCCGCTCGACCTTAGCCATGGGGCTAGCCTCCTGATTGAGAAGCGCCGGCGACCCGGTGAAAGCGGGGCCGCCGGCGCCGTGCTGGTTTCGATCGCAGCCGGAGCGACCGGATCTAGACCAGCGCCTCGAGGCGCGCGATCGCGGCGTCGCGAACGCCCAGAGCTTCGGATTGCTTGCCGTGGAAATTGTGAAGGAGGATTAGCTCGGCGCAACCGGCCAGGAGCTCGAGGCCGCTCGCGTCCAGGATCTCGAGCTCCTCGCCGTCCGCCGGCGTGGCGTTCATGACGCCGGCCAGGAGGCCGAATGTCTCGACCATGCGATCGACCGGCGAGGCGCGAAACATCGCGGCCGATAGCCCATCGGCGATCGACGCCGGCGCGGTCGCGTAGGATTGCATGGCGGCAATAACGGCCGGGATATCTTTCGGGTAGTTCGCCATAGCCTCGAGCTCCTTTGAGTGTCGAGGCGGAGACTAGCGCGGATTTACGCGGGGGTGATTGAGGAGCATAAAGGCCGCTCCTGGTCTGTAGATTGAACCCCTCCGGATCAGAAGGGCCCGCCGGTTGCCGCCGGCGGGCCCAATCCGTTTCGGCTAGTTCATCCTGGCGCGGGCCCGCTCGAAAGCGATCCCAACGGAGAGATCCGTCGAGGACGGCCGCAGGGAGGCGCGGCAGGCCGCCCAGAGCTCCGTGCGCTTGATCTCGCGCGGGATCGGCCGAGCGCCGCAAGCCCGTTCCATGGCGACGACCAGGCGGCCGGCCAGGCGATCAACGCCGGCGTCCCTGGTGAGATCCAGGCCGGCGGCGGAGACGTCGATCGAGATCGGTTGCGGCGTGGCGCTAGTGAGATCAGCGGACGCCGGCGCGGCTAGGATAGCGAGCGAGGCGAGGGCGAGTGCAGCAAGCTTAGACATGGGCGCTCCTGATATGAGGGGGGACTCTACTCGACTAGGTGTCGTCGTAGAGGGTGTTGTCATAGATGGTGAGGCGGACGGTCTTGCCCGCCGAGTCCGTGATATCGACGATCACGGTCGCCTTCCAGGTCACGCCTGCCGTGATCGTTCCGCTGATCGAATAGGTGTTGTTGCCGACGCCATCGACCGCATTGAGCGTAAACCCGTGGGCGTTGTCCGTGATGCTGTAGCGATAGGTGTAGGGGCCCACGCCGTTCGCGGGGGTGATTGTAACAACACCCGCGCTTGAGACAGAGCCCGCGCCGGTTCTGTGGCCCACCGCCGGGCCGTTGTGGGACGCGCTGTAGGCCGTCCCGCTGATGTCGGCGATCACGTACCAGGCCCCGCCAGTGTAGAGCTTCAGCTGGTTTGTGGTCGTGTTGACCCGCCACGCGCCCTCGGCCGCTGTGCCGTCGCCCGCACCGCGGCTGAAGTTCACTGTCGCGAAGTTGCCCTGTCCGGAGATCGCGGAGGCGGTGTTGCTGCCAGTTACGTCGGCGCGAAGCTGCGCAACCAACGTCATCGGGATCAGGTCAACTTCGTACCAAGCGATAGAGTTCGCGACAGTGATGCCGCCATCGAACCCAGAGATATGGCTTCCGAAGTAAAGGATCGCGTTCGTTGCGCCGACCGGCGCAGTGACGATCTTTTCCCAGCGATGTGGACCGTCGGGCGTGGATGACGCGACGCCGGAGGTATCCGCGTCCGTCGCGAGCTGGATCGTCGACGTCCCGATGATCGTGTTGCTCACGTTGCGCCAATTAACGGATAGACCTGCCCCGTTTAACGTCCCGCTTTGACGTCGGACTTCGGCGCACAGGAGGTAGGTGAGAGAAGCTTGGACCGAGGTCAGGTCCTGGTTACACAGCGCTTCGGCAGAGGCTCCCCCGTTCATTTGGAAGCACTTTCCATCGCCAAGGGGTTTGGTGATGAAAGTTCCGGTCCCGCCGGTCCCGGCCGTCCATTGTGGCGGTGTGGCTGTGCCGGAGAACTCTTCCTGAAAAAGAGAATTCTTCGCGAGACCATGACCGCGCGCCGCTCGCACAGCCGCTTCGCTCTGCGTGGCACCCCAGCCCTGGCCAGTGATCGCAGCCGCTGTGTTGGCAGACGTCACGTCGGCCGCGACCTGGTTCTCGATGCCGGGGTTCCATGGCGTTGCCTCGACCTGGGCGGACGAAGCGCGCGCGATGAAGGGGAACGCCATCCGCAGCGTTGGGGCGGACGTCGAGTTAACCGCCTGCAGTGCGAGGACCGCGCGCTTCGCTCCGGTCGGCGCAGTCCCGAAGCCCTGCAGGCGCGTGTACGTGCTGATGTCGCCGCCGCCGGCCGACGTCGCGCTCGAGGTCGCGATCGAGGACAGTCCCTTGAAGGTGGTCGTCTCGTCGTACCAGTAGATGTACAGCGTCACCGACGACGTGTTCGCGCGGCCGAAGTAGCAGCTGACCTCGACGCGATCGCCAGCCTCCACCGGGCACGACAGCTTCTGATCGCCGACGTCGGAGTTGATCTCGATGTACGACGAGCCGCTGAGGCCGGCGCCGACTGCCTGGCGATAGCGGATGCCGTTTGCAGTCGCCGTCGTCGGCGTGTTCGTTCCCGAGCCCTGAGCCACCGCCCAATAGGCCGCGCCGAAATAGAACAGGCTGTCGATGAAGCGGTTTTTGCCGACGCCGGCGGCAAGCTGAGCTGACCGAATGTCATTCAGCGTGGCCAGCGCGCCCTGGCCGGTGATCGCCGCCGCCGTGCCGAGGATTGTCTTAAAGCTTGCCAGTGTGGCGACGGCGCCGCCGCCCGTCTCGTATAGCGTGCCCCCGAAAACGCCGCCGTAAGAGGCCGAGGCCTGCCAGGCGCCGCTAACCCTGGTCTTGACCAGATAGGGCGCAGTCGAGGTATCGACCCAGATATCGCCATCGGTCGGCGAGCTCGGGGCCGTGGGCGAGCGGGTTACGATATTCTTGGTCGCGCCAGGCGCGATCGTGGAATCCGTCGCCGCCGGCGCTTGCCCGGCGATCCCCGCCGCGGTGTTCGCGCTGGTGACGTCGGCGTCCGGATCCGGCCTATGGCCGTTGTCGTCGGACACGCCCGACCAGGGAACGGAGGAGGCGGATCCGACGGAGTAGGTCGCGCCCGTCGTGATCGCGGCCGACCAGGCCGTCCAGGGCGATTCCCTGAGGCCGGCGCGCGTCTTGGCGCGGACCTTGTAGGACGTCGACGGCAGGATCCCGGCGCGGATCTGGGAAACGATCTGGGAGGCGTGGAACGTGAACGGCAGGGAGGGCGCGACCAGGTCGACGCCGTCCCATTTGGAAACCTCGACGACGATCTCGCGCGCGATCGCCTCGTCGCTGGTCAGGGTAAACTCGATCGACGGCTCGACCACGCCGCCGGCCGTGAGGCTCGAGGCCTCGACGTCGAAAGTCGGCTCGTCGAGCAAGAGGGAGTATGGATCGACCGCCGGCGGGACGGAGAGATCCGGATCGTCGTCGACGGAGAAAGCCAGGAAGTCCGGATTGATCGCGCGCGCCGTCATGGAGACTGTAAAGTCCTCATGTTTCACGACGTCGACGACCTCGAATAGCTCGTCGGTAAAGCCGAAAAAGTCTGACGACATATTGAACCAGTCGCCGGCCTCGAGCTTCCAGGCGAGCGACCTGGTCGCGAATGTTCCCGCCAGGCGGGGCTGGAGGCTTTCGCGCGAGATCCACGCCGACGCCAGGCGCGCCGCGCGCCGCGGGTGGATCTCGAGCGGCATATCGACTTGAGCGGTCGTCGCCTCGCCGCCGTCGGGGAGGAGAAAATAGTCGGTTGTTTGCCGCTCATACGGCGTCGGCTGATAGAGGTTGCCAGGATCAGAGAAGCGACCGGAGATCGCGCCATAGAGATCCGAAAACTGGAGCTTATCCGCAAACTTGACGCTGTCGTCCGTGGCCCAATCGGCGTCAGTAAGCGAGACGACCGACGCGCGCTCCTCCGCGCCGAGGATCCCGATCCGGCCGCCCAGGTCGACGATCCGCGCCGCCATCTGGATTTGGAGGGACTCGAGCACGTCCTCGAAAGCCTGGGCCGCGGAGATCACGCCGTTAACGCAATAACGCTTGATGACCTCGACATTAGGCGAGGTGCCCGTCGTTACGTCCTCGTCGCAGAGGTCGGCCAGGTGCGAGATCAGCGAATAAGGAACCTCGTCCGGCTCGAGGCCGACGCCGAAAGCCAGGTCGTCGTTCTCGACCTGGTAGCCCAGGAGATAATGATTGATGACCAGCGCGGCGTTTGTCGTATAGGCCCAGGTCGCCGGATCGTTGAGGCGGTGCGAGCCGGATCCGCCGGCGGTTGTGTCGAGGCGCGGGTCGTAGAATTTCGCGCCCTTAAGCACGAATAGAAACTCGGGGATCGAGGTCAGGATATCGCTATCCCATTGAACCTCGACGTGAACCCAGGCGCAGCCGGCGCCATAGTGCGAGGAGGACCAGCCGTCGACCTGGCCGGAGACGACGTCAGGATCCAGCGCGGACTTTGAGACGAGATCGCTATCGACGGTCTGGCCTGGCCGGCCGTCATGCCAGGTCATCCAGACGCGAGCGCCGCCCGAATAGCTGTAGGCGGTGATTTCAGTCCGGACGCCGTGAACGAGCGGAGCGTCCTGGACGAGCCGGCCGTCGCCATAAACTTTTGAGAGCTCGACGCAGGGATGATCGGCGACCTGGATCGCAAAATGGGCGTTATAGAGATTGGATCCGCGCGAGTAGCGCGCAACCATCGAGCCGCCGGTCGCGCGTACCCCGACATACATTTCGCGCGGGACGTCGGCCGCAACGCGGAGGTTGAGCTCCTGGCCGATCGGCGCCGGCTTCTGGTGAGCGATATCGTCGACGACGTATTGCAGGCCGACCGTGATCGCGAGCTCAGACGCGAAAAAGGCGACGTTAGCCGCCGTCGCGGCGATCGGTAGGGCGACCGACGCCGAGACGCCGGCGGCCGTGAGGACGGATCCGATTGTCGATCCGACGACGTTGCCGATCCATACGGCCGCCGCTGCGATTGCCTGAGGCATTAGCCGACGCTCCAGGTTGCGAGGATTGCGTCCTGGTCGAGCGGCCAGAGCCGGACGCCAGTGTCATCGGGACCGGCGACGCCGGCGGACCAAACAACGCCAAGGAAGTTGCCATTACGGCCGGCGTAGAGGACGACGTCGCCGCGGCGCGGGCGCTCAGTGCTCCGCGGCAGGACGCTATCCCCGAGCTCCTCGAGGTTCGCCCAGCCGTGGGCGCGGAGGACATGCCCGGCGCCGCGCCTCGATCGATAGCGTCCGCGGAAGGTTAGCGCGAGATCCTGGCCGGTCGCCGCCAGGACGGCGTCCGCGGCGAATATGGCGCAGTCGTTCACGCCCCAGGCAAAGGGGCGACGCGCGCGCTCGCGAATGAGGTTCGCCACGCGCTGCGACCAATCGGGATAACGCTCGAGTTTCAAAACAGACTCCCGGAGTATCTGGCGGCGAGGTTGCCCGGCGAGCTCGTCGGAAGCCCGCCCCCTCCGGAAGATCCGCTGCCAGTGGATTTAACGCCGACGATATTCGCGGGGCTCTTGCCCCAATTGAGAGGCCGGCCGACCATGTTCGCCGTCCCGAGATAAAAGTTATCGCCGGCGCGCCGGATCTGCTGATCGGCATGGTCGCGGATCTTCAGCCGCCGGCCGCGGATCCTGAAAAGGCCGCCCTGGCAAGTGACCTTCCAGACCGCCGGTTGCGCCTGGGCGTCGACCGGGATCGTTAGCTCCCGGTGATCGAGACGGCCCCGCCATTCCCACATGGGTTTAGAGGCGAGCGCCTCGGTCTGCATATTCAGCATGACCTGGCGAACGCGAACCTTGCCTTGGTGCCAGTCGGCGTCGACGAAACGGCCGATCCAGTCCTCGTCGTCATCCGAGCGAGATCCGTCGAGGGTGATCTCGAGCGGCTCTGACGCCAGGCTGGCCGCGAACCGGATCGCCTTGGGGACGATGATCCGGCCATAGAGGCTTTCATAGGTGTTCGCCGACGTGGATCCGTCGAGCGAGCTCGTCCCTGGAAAGCTGGCCGAGCCCGGCCAGTTCCAGCCGCGGAGGGTGAGGGGCGAGCCGCCGGAATCCTTGACATAGAAGTCAACCAGGTCCGCCGCCTTGATGAGGCCGGCGGCGATCGCGGCCTCGGTTTCGGCGTCTGTTTCGTAAGCCATAGGCTCCCCGCGTCGAGCGAGGGGCCGCGCCTAGCGCAGGACTTGGACCGCCTCGAATTGGATCTGACGGCCAGTGTAATCGTCAAACGGCTCTAGGGGCGTTGAGAGCTCAAACTCGCCGAGCGCCTGGACGCGGCGGACCGCCGGCGTCGTGGCGTGCTTGTCCAGGGGGCGGGGCGCCATTGTGAGGGTAACGGTCCCGGAAACGGCGCTCGCGTCGGCCTGGACCTGGCCCAGGTAATACCCGTTTTTGTCGGTCCGATAGGAGATCATGTCGCCCTTTTTGGCGACATAGGCGCCCGTCCCCGTGAGGGTGATTTGCGAGGCGGCCTTATTGACGGAGAGGCCGATCGAGCCGTCGGGCGTGCCCAGCGCGCCGGCGGGATTGATTCGGTTGAGCCGCCAGGCGGTGAACGTCTCGCCGAATTCGATCCGGTTCCAGATCCAGGGATCCCAGACGCGCGCCTCCTCCTGGGAGAGCATGGGCGCAGTCCGGACGATCAGCCGCCAGCGCGTCGGCCCCAGGAAGCCGCGGACGGAGTTGCCGCTCGCGCCCATACGCCCGGTCTGGGTCGGTAGGGGGACCATGTCCATAGTCTCGAGTCCGTCCGTGGGAATGAGCTCGCCGGCCGACATGGCTAAAACCTCCTCTTTTGGCGCCGGTTGGAGACGAGCGTCGCATTGACCGCTCCAGGCACGCGCGCCGCGATCTGGCGGCCCTGGGCGCCCAGGGCGGCCTGGACCTGGGGCCAGGTCGCGAAGTCGACGCCGCCGATCCGGACGCTGGCGTCAATGAAGGTGCCGCCGCCGGCATGGCTGGCCGAGAGGGCGTTGACCTGGGCGGCGTTGAGGATCTCGCCATTCTGGCCCGCGCCCAGGCGAAGGATCTCGGGGCCGCGCTCGCCGACCAGGTAAGACTTATTGCCGCTCACAGGGCCGCCGCTGGCGCGCGGACCGCCAAAGGATCCGATAGCCGACAAGATCGCGCCCAGGGCGCCGCCATCGCCGCCGCTCTTGCCCAGGACAAAGTCCGTCAGCACGTCGGCCAGGCGATTGATTACGTCGTTAAGCCCGTCCGTGAGGTTCTCGGCGACGATGTTCCGGAGCGCCGTCCCCCAATCGTCGGTAACGAGCCCCTGGCGGAGGCCTTCCTTGACTGCGGCGCGGGTGTTCTCGCGAAGATTGTCGGTCTGTTCGCCGACGAAAACCCCGAAAGCCTTATCGGCCTCGGCCTGGGTAAAGTCGCCGGTTCCGACCAGGGCGTTAAGGCGATCGCGCTCGGCCGCCATGCGCTCGGCCGTCGTGAGGCGCGCGGCGTCAGCGTCCGCGATCGCCTTCCGCGCGGCGGCGACGGCCTGGATCTCCGGCTTCGCATTGCGCGCGGCAGTCTCGGCCGCCTGGAGTTGTTCCGTCAGGAGGCGGAGGAGCTCTTGCGCTTGCTTGGGGTCGCCGATCGTTCCGCCGGCGACGGCTTGCCAGAATTCGTCGAGCTTCAAGCGGGCGCGATCGACCGGCGTCTCCGATTGCTTAAGCGCTTCCTGCCAGAGTTTCTCGCCGGCCGTGAGCTCGGTTTTTGCCGTAACAGCTTTGACCAGGCTCGCGCGATACGTCTCGAGCGCAGACGTCGCTTGCGCCTGGGTGAGGAATCCCGCCTTAACGAGCTCCTGGTATTCCTCCTCCTTGAGCTTAACGATCTGGGTCGTATCGCCGACCGATGCCAGGATGACCGCGGCGGCCTGGCGCTGGCGCGCCGTCTCCGCCGCCAGGCGCGCGAGCTCTTGCTCCTTCTTCGCGTCCTCGGCCGGATCGTCGATCGCGCCGCCGCCGGTCGGCCCGCGGTTAAGCTTGAGCTTGCGGATCTCGATATCCAGGTCGAGCATTTCGCGTTGGCGCTTCAGCGCCTCGACCTGGTCCTTACCCGTCTCCCGGATATCGCCAAACAGGAGGCGGTTAAGCGGCCCCTGGGTGCGGCCCGTCTCGAGATCTTTAATCTGGGTGTTCACGTCCTCGAGGCGCTTAACGAGCGTCTGGAATTGTTGATCGGCTTGCGGCGTTAGCAGCGTGTCGAGGAACGTCCCGAGCGCGACGTTAGCGTCGGTCCAGGCGTTCGACATGGCCTCAACGGCGGGGATCCAGGCCGCATTGGCGCGCGTGGCGTTCGTATCCATACGAAGCTGGGCAAGCTGCATACGCTGGTCCGCCTCGCCGACGGCCGTAACGAGATCCTCCTCGAGCACAACGCCGAGCTCGCGATAGTGATTGGTGAGGCGGCCGATCGTCTTATCCTCGCCGTCCAGGAGGCGGACGAATTGCGCGCCCTGCTTTCCAAACGCCGACTTTGCGATCGCGACCTTATCGAGTTGGTCGCCGCTGGCCGTGATCGCTCGCGACAAGGCGTCCCAGCGGTCCTCTTGCGTCTTGGCGTCGACAATCTGCTGTAGGAGCTCGGGATGCGTTTTCTTGAGCGCGTTATAAAGCTGGCCCTGGCCGCTGGCCGCCTCCGCCGCGCCGACCTGTAGCTTGTTCATGCCCGTCTCGATCGTCTCGAAAGTGACGTCGAGCTCAATCCCGAGAGCGCGGAGGGTCTGGGCGGTTTCGGCCGAGGTCGCGATATTGTCGGCCGACGTCTTGAGGTCGTCGATCGACTTACGCGCGGCCTGGGCGCCATCCCAGACCGCTTTAGCGCCGATCGCCAGGGCGGCCAGGCCGCCGCCGGCGATGATCGCCGCCGGCCCCAGGGCCGCGATCTTGTCGCCGACGAGCGGGATCCCGCGCGCCAGATCCTCGAAAGATCCAGAAACCTTGCCGACCAGGCCCTCGAGGCTCGAGGCGGATTTGCCGACGCGCTTTTCGATATCCGTCAGGTCTTTGTTGACCTGGTCGCGGCCCTTTTTCATGCCGGCCTCGAGCTTGCGCAGGTCGACCGACATTTGAAGGAGGAGCGCCTCGGAACGGTCGACCATGGCTTTAGCTTCCGTCTTGGGGCTGGACGCTCGAGCGGAGCGCCTGGTTTAGATCTGCCAACGTCGGCGGCGTTGGCGCGTCGGGATCTTCATTGAACCGGGCGTAACCGGCGATCGCCGCCGTATATTCCCAAAGGCTCATTGCGTTTACTTGCTGCGGCGTCCAGCCGAGCGCCGCACCTTGCGCGTAGAAGGATTGGAATTCGTACCGGCCGCCGCCGGCTCCTGCTTTCCCGGCTTCTGGGCGCTCTTGGGCATCTTGATTGGCTCGTCCTCGACGCCGGTAATTGCAGCCTGGACGATTGCCGCGGCGATCATGGCGCATTCGGCCAGGCGGCCGGGCGTGACGTGCCGCTCAGTGAGGATAAGCGCCTCGGATTGTCCTTCGCCGGCGCCGATCATGCCCAGCCGGATTGGCTGGAGCACGTCGTCAAAACGCCAGCGGCCCGCCAGTAGATCGCTCAGGATCTCTAGCGGGCCTTTGTTGCATTTCTCCTGGAGCTCCCGGATCTCGCCGATCCCTAGCCGATAGTCTCGGCGTTGGTCCGGCCAGGGGAGATTAACTTTCGCATCCCGCGCCATGCTGAAAGCCTTACGAAGCCGGAACCCAGGTAATCGCGCCGTGAGACGCGAGCGTAAGCGAGGCGTTGACCTCGTCGCCGACGTCGCCGTCGTTCCCGTAGTCCGTGCATTTCCAGTTCCCGGCCCACCAGCCGCCGCCGTCGCCGGACGAAACGCCGGCATATTCGACGCGGACCGCCTTGGCGTTGTCCGAATTGAACCAGCCAAAATAGAACACGTTATCGGGCGTGTTCATGACGCCGGCGCCGGTGATCTTCCCGGAAAGCGAAACCTTGTTGATTTTCGTCCAGGCGATGAGCTCGGGATCCGAGCAATCGGGGATCCGCCGCTCGTTCGACGTCGACGAGAATTGGATCCCGCGCGCCGCGTTGATGAGACACGGGTGTGTAAACGCCGGGGTTGGCGTTGCGCCGTCGGAAACCTTGATAAGCAGAGACTTCCCGGCGACTGTTTTGGCTTCAGCCATAACCATAACCTCCTAATGGCCGGCGTCCGCCGGTGAGGAGATCAAGCTAATCGCGCCGGAGCTCGCGCGGATTGAGGGCTAGGCGGCTTCCCGGACCAGGTATTCGACGACCAGGACGGCCTGGCATGTAAGGCCGCCGTCGATGAAGTTGGCGCGCGACTGGACGAGCGAGAGATCCTTGACGACAAACCCCGCCGGCGTCGGGGGGCTGGCCTTGTCTGCGATCGCCGCCAGGACCAGCTTGCCGATCTCCTTCGCGTCCATCCTGGGGCGCTTGGGATCCTGGCTATAGACGACGACGGTACAAGCGACGTCCCATCCGTCCATGCAGCTATTCGAGCGATCGCCGACCGTGTCGTCGCCGATCCGGATCATGGGATAGGCCGGCGTCGCCGGCGTCTTGTCGAAGATCCGCGGCCCGGCGCCGAGCCTGGACGTCAGCGGGGCATAGCCCGTCAGCTTGGCGAAAATGGCCTTTTGCATTTCGGCGGACGGATCATTCATGGCTTACCCCAGAAGGCTTTAATTGCCCGGCGCGCCGCCGAGTTCACGCGGCTTGCCATCTTCTTTTTCCAGGCGCGATAGGTCGGAAAGAAATGCGGCTGTGCGTCCATGTCCGGCCGGCCAAACTCGTGCGCGCGCGCCTTGCGGTTGAGCGGGTCGTCCTCCTGGCCGCGGCCCTCAGTGACGACGATCGCGATCTTATCCGGCCGGTCGTTCCTGTGCCATTCGACGCTATCGCGGAGGTCGCCCTCGTCGACGGGGACGACGGCCTTAATCTGATCGACCAAAAACCCGCCTTGCTCCTCGAGCCTTTCGCGCGCGGCTTCTTTGACCTGGGCGGGAATTGCCGCCATGCGCGCCAGGACGATCGCCTTACGGTCGAATTTGTTAGCCGGCATTGGTCGCCTTCACGCATTCCCGGAACGTCTCTCGAGCGCGGCGGAGCTCGATCGCGCGGGCGCGTTGAAGGTGGGGAGCGCATTCGTCCTCGGGGCCGTAGGTTTCAAAGATCCGCGCGATATCTTTCGCGAGCGCCTCGAGATCCTCCTCGTCGACGAATATCTCGAGTTGCTGGATTGCCGCGCTCATGCTGCCGCGCCCCCGAGCTCAACCAGGATCTTTAGAAACTTCCGGTGCATGTCGACATTAATCGGCGGGGCCGTGACGTTGTAGATTGCCGACGGATCTCGAGCGTCGATCATACGGTCGTCGACTCGGATCCCGGCGCGCGTTTCCGTGTAGCGGATCGTTACCTCGAAAGTCCGCCGGCCCTGGATCCCCTCAGGGACAAGCGCCTCCCGGCCGGCCTTCGGATTGATCTGGGCGGCGACGTCCTTCGCGCCGGCGATCGCGACAAAGTCCTCGCCATAGTTGCCGGCGCCATCGCCGGCGCCAGTGCCGAGACGTTGAAACGTGACGCGAGAGCGAAGCTGACCGCCGCCCATGGATCAGCCGCCGGCCGCCGGCGGTTCATCCTTGCCAGGCACGGGACCGAATGCGCGGCCCTTAGTCCACTTTCGGACCGCCGCCCGGATCCCCTCCGAGAAGGTGACGCCGATCGCTACGCCGATGGATAGCCAGATCAGGGACATTGCTCGCCTCCGTTGCCCGCGCGTGCCGCGGGTTCGGGATTGAGACTATGACGCCGGCGGCCGAGGCGGATTGAAGCTGGCCGCGCGTGAGGCGGATAACCGTGCCCTCGGGAAAGTGCTTCGTATAGCGGCCGGGTAGGCGGGTGCCTGGGAGGTTCCAATCCCAGGCGCGCACAAAGCGGACCCAGCCCACTACGTCGGGACGCGCAGGAACGGCCCGACCAGGTTCCGGACGCCGAGCGGAAGATCCTGGGCGGGGACGCCGATCACGCTCGCCTCCCGGTTTTCGTAATAGTGCGCAACCATCAGGCGCGCGGCGTGCAGGACCGCCTGGGGGATATCGGCCGGCCGGTTGTGGCCGGCGACATACGTCACGCGCACGGCCTCGGGGCGCTTGGCGGTGTCCGGCCAGGTCGCATCGTCGAGGAGCTCGACCCAGCCGCCCTCGGCATCCGTGTAGGCGGCCCAATAGTCGCTTGAGAAAGCCGTCCAGGACGTCGCGCCGGCGGCGATATACTCGACCGCCGAGACGGAGATAAGCGGCTCGACGGAGAGGCGGATCCGGCAGGTCGACGGGAAGGCCGACCAGGCGTCGCGCCAAGTTTGCTTGTTGAGGCAGATCCGCAGGATCCCGGCCGGCGCCTCGAGCGCCCCCGTAACGGAAGCGACGAGCGCCTTAAGGTGCTCGTCGTGTTCGGTATGGTCGATGTTGCATTGCCGGCGAGCGTCGGAGATCTCGAGGAGATCCACGCCAGGCGGGACGGTCCGAACGGGGACAAGCTGCCGCAAGGCTTACTCCTGGTCCTGGTCCTGGCCCTGGACCTCGTCCTCGTCGGCCTGGACGCCACGCGCCTTTTTCTCGGCTTCGCGCTCGGCTTTCTCGCGCGCCTTGCGCTCGGCTTTGGTTTCGCCGCCGGCCTTCGCGAGATCCGCTTTTTTGTCCTCCGGCGATCGCTGCGGAATGATCGAGGAGGGAAGTTGCTCGCCCTTGTCCTCGCCGTAACCGGCCTGGACGGCAAAGGCCGCCGCGTCGAGGTTCTCGATCGTCTGGCCGGGGAAATAGTAACGCGCGCCGCCATCGCCATCCGGCCAGGCAAATTTGCGGGTGCAGGTGATAAGCATCGTCTCAGACTCCTGGAAACGGGGAAGGGGCGCCGGTTGCCCGGCGCCCCTCTGATCGTCGATCGCGCCTTAGGAAGCGGCGACTTTGATCAATTTGATCGCCTCGGACTTGCGGACTTTACCGCCGAGACGACGACGGGCGTACCACTTCACATATCCCGGCGTCGTGATCTCGTCGCGCGTGATCCGGAAGCCGACCAGGTCACAGAGCACATAGCCCGCCTTGAAGTCGCCGAACGCGACCGGGAAGGCGCCGGCGGCTTTCGCCGGCATTTCCTCGGACTCGGACACGGGATAGCCGAGGAGCTGGTCCGGCTGGCCTTCCAGGACGGATTGCTGCCAGACGTAATTCCCGTCGGCGTTCTTGAACAGGCAGATCTCGCCGGCGGTCGCCTTGCTCATGAGCCAGCGCGCATTGGTGCGATAGCCTTTCTTGAGCTGGTAGATAACGGCCTGGAAAGTGTCGAGCTGGCTCGTCACGCCGGCCGAGAAAGCTTTCCAGTCCGCCGCGACGCCGGTCGCCACGTATTGCAGCACGCCGAACGCGCGAGAGGCGTCCGCCGTCGTGACGGGCGTCCCGTTGAGGAAGCCGGTCGGCTTGTTCGTGCCGTTGCCGTTGACGATCGCGTTTTCCTCGCCGGCGCCCCAGCCTTCGGTAATCGCGCCCGTCAGCCAGCCCTCGACGTCGAAAAACATATCCGTCAGCGATTCCTCGGTCGCCTTCGGGTAGCTGTAGAGCGTCCCAAAGGTCGGCGCGACCTGGTCAAGCGCCGGCGTGTTCGTCTCGGACCGCGCGTCGGTTTCGCCGGCCCACCCGTAGGTCGCGCCGTTCTTGTCGACGAGCTCTTTCCAGTCCTTCGATCCGACCTGGATAACCGTCACCAGGTTCCGGAGCGGCGAGATATCGAGCAAGTTCTTTTGGATCTGGCTTGCGATGATCTCGGGGACGGCATAACCGCCCGCGCCGTCGGACGTCGTCGCGACGGCGCGCGTCTCGAATTCGTCCGTTGCGGCCTTCGCCTCGGCGGTGATCGCCGCCTTTTCGGCGAGCTCGAGGCGGTCTTGCGCGGCGCGCGAGTTCGGGTTGCGCAGATAGCCGCGCAGGGCGATCCGGTGCTCGCGCTGTTCCGGCGTGATCGCTTTCCCTTCGGCAGGGCCGCCCTGGGGACGGCCCATTTTCTTGCGCAGATCTTCCAGGCCTTCGCGGACCTCCTTCAGTTCGGCGAAGTCCTTCTGCATCTTGCCGAGTTGCTCGGTAAGCAGGGGATCCGACGTTCCCTTTTTCTCGATCTCGGTAAGGCGCTCGTCGTTCTTTTTGCGCATGGCCTCGACGACCTCGGCGATCTTGCCGATCGTCTCGTTCAGTTCGCCGAGCGTGGGCTCCTTGCGTGTCTCCAGGCGCGGACCGCCAAGAGCGGTCGAGGCGGCCAGGCGCGCCAGGAATGAGGCGTGATCGCGCAGTCCGATCAGCGCGGGTTTTTTCGCGGTAAACAGCTTTCCCATAGCGGGACTATCCTTTCAACGTTTCGAGGAGGCGCGTCGCGGCTCCCAGGGTTTTGCCGAGTTCATCTGAGGCGTCCCGCCTCTCCAGGATCGAAGCCCGAATCCCAGACACACAGGCCTTGGCTTCGGATTTCGACATTTTACCTACTTCCCGCAGGTAAGCTTCGAGCTCGCGCTCCGTCTCGGGGATCGCGTGCGAATTCTTGACGTCGTCGACGCCGGCGGCCTTGTTGGCCGGGAACGTGACAAGGGAAACCTCCCAGAGGTCGACGTCCTTAACGATCCGAACGTCCTCCTTCCATTCCCAGCCGCGGGTTACGAACCCGATCGAGAGGCCGCGGATCGCGCGCGCCTTAAGCATGGCGTGGACGGCGCGCGCCTGGGGAATGTCCAGGAGAAGCTGGCCCTTCACGTAAAGGCCTTTGGCGTCCTCGCGCATTTCCGAATAGGTGCCGATCGGCTGGGCGGGATCGTGCTGCCAGAGCATCGCCGGCAGGGTGCCCGCGGCGCGGTGCTCCTCGAGGGACTTCTGAAACGCGCCGGGGACGACGACGTCCCCATAGCTGTCCTCATTGTTGAAAACGGAGCCGTGGCCCTCGAATTCGCCTTTCTCCCCGACGTCCTTTAGCTCGAGGATCCCGCCGGCCTGGCGCGTCTCGCCAGCCTTGCGGATCTCGAGCGAGCGCGGAGCGGTTTTGCGGTGCAGGCGGCTCATGTGTCCTCGGCGTCCGGTTTAGGCGCTGGGGGCGGCGGCGGATCCGTCGGATCGGCTGGATCCTTCGGCGGGTCCGCCCCCTGGCGCATGTTCAGGGGCGTAAGATACTCGTCGCCGCCATCGCGCGGATTGAGGTTTTCAAGAGCGCGGACATCGTTCGGGGAAAGCACGCCGGCATTGACCATGGCCGTATAAAAAGCGGTCCGCTCCGCCGGCGTCGCGCGGAGTAGGACGTCCATCGTAAACCGCGGCCAGATATCGGCGTTTTTGCCATCCCAGCCGATCGCGTCGCGCTTCAGAGCGCCTTCCCAGCGGTTGACCCATGGGAGCATCGTATATTTGACGTGGGCGGCGAAAAACTCGGACGAGCTCGCGAAAGTCGCCGTCTTGTCGACGTGCATAAGCATCTGTGGAAACACGCCGGTTGCCCTGGCGATCTCCTCGATCTGAAACCGGCGATTCTCGATAAGCTGGGCGTCGGCCGCCGTCTGGGCGATCGACTTGAAGTCGAAACCGTTATCGAGGACGGCGACCCCCTTCGTTCCGTTTGGACCATAGGCCGCGCGCCAGCGCTCCCGGATCTTGGCCGCCGCCTCGTCCGATATCCCCTGGTTCGTCGTCAGCACGCCGGACGGCCTAGCGTCTGTCCCCATAAGGCTGGCGTGGGCGTTCTCGAGCGCCTTCGATAGGCCGATCGCCTCGCGCGCAAAGGCGAGGGTGTCCATTCCGACCTTACCGTCCCAGGACGGCCCGCGAAGGTGGAGGATCTCCCAATTCTGAAACGTCCCAGAGAAGCCGGCGAAGGAAACCCGGTATTGGATCTCCCAATCCTTCGTGACGTCGGTCGTTACGTCGCCAGGCAGGAGCGGGAGGATCTCGAGGATCGGATCCGACGGCTCGGCGCCGGCGCCGCGATTGAGGAGAGCATAGCCATCGCCGCGGACGAAAGCATGGAGCGTGATCGTCTCGACGAGCTCGGACGACGTGAGCCAACACGGCTGGTAACAGATCGCCTTGAATGACTTGTGCTTGCGCGCGACCTCGCGAACCGTCCGGCCGTTCTCGTCGGTTTCCGTGTAGAGCTTCAGCGGCATTGCGCCCATGCCTTCGGCGACGACTCGAGCGGCGCGGAGAAAGGCCGACGTCGAGAGCGCGACGTCCTGGGTTACGGTGATCCCGGTCTTGCTCGAGCGAGCGACCAGGTCGGACCCCTTCCCGCCTCCCCGAAACAGGGAGCGGAGGGTCTGGATAAGATCAAAAGCCATCAGCCGAAAACCATCTCGCCATTTTCGAGGTAGCTTTGCCTTGGCTTTTGCTCCGGGGCATTGAGCGCCGCGCCGGCCGCCATGACCAGGGCGACGGCGCCGTCGATCTTGCCCGTCGCCTTGCGCTTGGAAAGGATCCGGTTGCCCTGGGCGTCCTTTTCAAACGTGGCGCTGGCGACGTTCCAGGTAAGAATGGGGTTGGGGCGGAAGCGGATCCGCTTGTCGATTATGAGCTCCTCGGCCGCGCCGATGCTCGACGGCATCCATAGGCCAGGCGGCGGCAGCTTCCCGTCGACGGTCTTTTTGGAGGCGTCGGGAAGCTTGCCGCGCCGGAATCCCTGGGGGTGCTCGATAAGCGGGAGCTTCGCGCCCAGGCGATCGAGCTCAACGATCAGCCATTTAACCGCATATTCGTCGTAAGCGACGGCCTGGAGGTCGACGATCTGGGAGATCTCGACCAGCCTTTGCGCAATGAATTCCTGTCGGACAAAGTTGCCCTCGGAAAGGCCGAGGTGGAGCTCGTCGGCCCAGCGCCGATAGGGCTGGTTATCCGTCTCCTCCTTCAGTTTTAGTTTCTCTTTCGGGAGCCAGAATTCCGACCAGGCCGCAAACTTGGACATGGGCGGCCTGGCTGGAGCGTCGTCCGTCGCCGGCGTCGGCTCCGTCATGCCGTCCTCGACCAGGACGACCAGGGCGTTAAGGTCGTTTCGGATCGCCAGGTCGAGGCCGACCCAGGCTTTCCGCTCTTGCAAGAGGCTGGTGAGGACGAGCGGCGGGGAGTCCGGCTTGCCGTCAGCCTGGACCGCGATCCAGACGTCGCGCGTCATCCAGGCCGCCTCGGCGTCGGTCCAGACACAGAAGTTTAGGCGCAGGACTTCGTTGCGCTTGTCCGGCAGGTTGCGCGCGCGCGTGATCCTCGAGCGCAGATAGGACGGCTGGATCGTTCGGCCGAGCGACGGGTTAGCTTTGATCCAGCAAGTCTCGTCGGCGAAAGGATCGTCGCCCTCGTCGAGGCCGCAGACGTAGGCGAAAAACTCGTCGTCGACGACCTCGCCGGAGCAAACCTTTTCGGCAAGCTGGTGATACTTCCCGCAAACCGTCGTGAGGTCGGATCCGCTGTTGGTGATGATAAACAGGAGCGGGTTTTCCCGAAACTTAAACCCGGCCTCGAGCATTTCGACGGTCGTCTCGTCCTTGTGTTCGTGGAGCTCGTCGATCAGCGCGCAATAGGGGCGCGGGCCTGACTGGCCGTCGTCGTTGGAGATCGGTTTGAACCAGCCGTTTTTAGCCAGGTACGTTAGCTGCCAAATGTTTTTGAAGTTGCCGCCCGACTTGATGAGGCGTTTTTTCAGGAGCGGCGATTGCATCCACATAGAGACGGCGTCGCGGAATAGGACCATGGCCTGGTCCTTCTTGGTCGCCGCCGCATAGACCTCCGCCGCCTCCTCGCCGTCGGCCACGAGCATGTAATGACCGACCGCCGCCGCCAGCGGCGACTTGCCCGATCCCTTCGCCGTCTCGAGGTAGCCGGTCCGGAAGCGACGGAACCAGCGGTCCGGATGGATCTCGGGGATCTGGCGCTTCCATCCGAATAGCGAGCCGGCCGCGAAAACCTGCCAGGGCTCGAGGATGAAGGGTTGCCCCTGGAATTTGCCGCCCGATAGCCGGCAGACCTCGGCGCAGAATTCGACAAAGCGCCGCGCCGCGGCGGGATCCCAGCGCAGATCTGTCCGCTCGAGGTCGGCCAGGTGACGCTTGCACGCGCCGCGGACCATGGGGCCGGCGACAAGCCGCCCCTCGACGACGTCCCGCGCGTAAGCGGTTACGGGATCAGTCGTCGAAGAATTTTCTTTCGGTCGATGAGGCCGCGGCGGCGCCGGCGGCTTGGGCGGCCTGGCGCGCGCCGCCTGGGGCGGCGATTTCGACGCGGACGCGCGACGCCGGAGTGAAACCGAATTCGACGGCATAGCGGACCAGGTCCCTAAGTGCTGTGTTGCGGATCCCGATCAGAGGATCCTGGATCACGTTCCCGGCCGCCGTCGTCATCAGGAGGCCGCCGGCGGTCTTTTTGTTTTTGGCGTTGGCGACGATCCGCTGTTGAGCATGGACGTAGGTCGACCAGCATTGGCAATAGGCGGTGAACGCCGCGCGATCGACACTGGTCAAGGTGCCGAGGAGTTGCATCTCGCGCGAGAGGCGGCGCCATTCGGTCGCGGCGACCAGGTCCAGGTGAGCCGGCGCCGCCAGGGCGGACTTAGGCCGCTTGGGCTGAACCCATTCATTGATCGGCCGCTTGCCGCGGTTGCCCTCGGCCTTTCGGATCGCGGCCGCCTTCGGTTTGCGGCCGCGTTTCATTGGTCGGCGGCGTCGAGCGTGAAGCGACCGCCGCCTAGGACGGTGCAAACGGATTCCCCTCGGATCAAAGTTAGAAGATCGGTCCGGGAGACGCGGACGTCGTCGACGAAAACGTCCATCCATCGCGCGACCATGGGAGGAGACATTGGGACTGTTGCAGATCTGAGCGCGCGGATCTGGAATAGCGGCGCGCCTTCCTCCCGGACGTGCAATTGCTCGAGCGCGGCCGGAATTCTGCACTCCTCGAGCTCTGTTTCCGGGCCGTCCGTGTCCGGCCCCGTGAAAAAGCGCAGTTCGACGCCGCTTTGGTCGCCGTTTTGCATCTTTTCCGCGATTTTCTGGTGGTTTTTCATCGTTTTTGCTCCGTTTTTTTGGGGCCTTTTCCCCGTTTAGCTGCCTGAAAACCTCGGCGTCTAAGGCCGCTTGCCGAGGTCCTAGTCCGTAGTTTCGACCCCCCCTCCCGAATTTCGCGGCGCTGCGAGAAAAAGAGA
>ERZ650304.204-NODE-204-length-37582-cov-12.519066_pt1 | contig 37582 bp, 82 predicted proteins | sample MGYA00376240_ERZ650304 | MGnify/ENA primary metagenome ERZ650304 (study PRJEB26733, sample SAMN07839271) | wastewater metagenome | biome: small river; feature: stream; material: water | place: USA: North Carolina | collected 2016-03-01 ... | reverse complement strand
GTGCTTGGAATGACTGACCATAAAACCACCCAAAAAGTAGGTGATATCACCCACAAAGAGGGTGAATCTTTATTCGACTGCCCCGTTGTTGTCTCGAATAAGATTCCTAAAGACCGCATATTTTTAATCACCGAGACACTGAAGGAATTGGAAAAAAACGAAAATTAGAAGAGTGAATTTTTCACTTTTAACAATCCACATTTGTAACCATCATGGAAGAAAAAAATACCTCAGTCATTTACATTGTAAAAGAATGTGTTCCATATGAATGCTGCTCTATTGTAAAAGTGACGGACTCCAAAGAACTGGCTGACAGTATGGCCGCAAGAGTAAACCAACTCATGCAGTCGTCGTCGAGCGACTTATACTATACTGTTGAGAAACACGAAATTGATAATTCTGAACCAGAATTTATGAAACATTCAAAATCTTTGTTTTGCTGCGAGTTTTTCCCAAAATACGAATTGTGGAGTCAATATTTGCAGCTCGATGATTTCAATGACACCCCTGAGATCGGCAAACGCAAAGAATGCCTTGATCGAGGAGAACATTCTTATGTAGATTGTTTCGTTTGGGCTAATTCTAAAGAAGAAGCTGAAGAAATGATTGATGAAGACATGAAGAAAAACCCCATAAAATTCAAGGAAAACCAACAGTGAGCTTTAACATCCAAATCCCAATAAACTACGAAGAAGAATGGCAAAAAGCACTGCCTCTTATCTCCGATAAGAAACTTAAAGAGATCAACAGATTGATGAATCAAGCGTCAAAATCTCGCGGGTGGATGCTTTATGGTTTCTCTGATTCTTCTTATTTTTTTGTTAAATATACAAAGATAATGCGGGAGACTATTTCTGGATACTCAACGCGTAAAACGATCAAAACATATAGTCAGATGAATAGAGCCACAGGTGATGTATCTTATCCGTCCTGTAATGAACCAGAAAATTTTACGAATATATATAGATGTAAAGAAGTGAAAAAATTTCTTGACCCGAACACAAATGAAACCATGTACGCAAATACATCACCACATCAAGTGGTGCGATTTTGCGGGGTCACTAAAAATAAATGCATCGAAAAAACATATCAAGTGAATGTCGAAGAGGAACTTAATGAAAAACACACATAAAGAATATTTTGAATTGGTACTCCCGAGACAGCCTATCTATAAACCATGGCAGCCATGCAGACATTTAGGATGCCTCAGTCATATCACACATCCATGCGAAGGATGTGGACGTATTGGAGGACAATATCCACCAGGATCACCACCGTACAACAAAGACTTGGCAGACAAACTGATTGAACAATATAACGAAACAGCATTCGGAAGGGAAATCGCATTTCGCGGATTGGATTACATCGAAGTGTACGACGAAGATGATGACTATGTAGGCCGATTCAGTGACGAAAAATTTATCAAATGGATGTGCCCACAACCACAAATGGAGGACGCAAATGACAAATAAAAACTCAGAATCATCATTAAACTGGGTGTGGGCACTTATTGCAGTGACCATACTTTTAATCATATGTGACACAAAAATGCCAAAACCTAAAAATCACAAATATGAATATGGAGTGGAATATTGGACGGATGAAGAAGGACACCGAATGATGAAAGACAAAAACGGAAACGTACGCGAGTTGTCCAACACTCAACAAGATAATACAACACAGTTAGGTGTGACGCTGTGAAATTAAAGGACTCTGAAACTTCAATAGTGACTTTTGATATAACCGATGATGGCGATGCAGTGATTGGTATTTTTACCGACAATGGCTGGTCTTCATGCCGGTTTTGCACAGTGATTGGCGGAGACACCAGACCGCAGTCAAAAGTCATTCGAAATGCAGTGAAACAATTAATCGCAGACTTGGAAGAGTTGGACCAGTCTAATTTAACGGAGACGAATAATGGCTAGAGCGGGATGCTGTTCTCACGGAATCGAAGGCGGATGTATGCAGTGCATTTTAGACAAAGAAGATGAAATTCGCACCGCACAAAATTTTTGGGCAGAAAAACGATCAGAACTTAAAAGTTCATTTTTATACCTTATCAAAAATGACGCCGAATTTCGTAAACAAATTAAGGATGAATTGGAGAAAGAATAAATGACATTAGAAGAAGCACTTGCAGAACTTGACACACATGGAAAAACATGCAAGTGTCTGAGTAAATCTTCGTGCGAATGGCGTGAGAATAATCTTTGGCAAGTTGTTCGAGACATTGATGCACAATCAACCCCAGTCACAGAAGAAGACAAACTTCATGAGACGATGAAAAATGATGGATGGGATATCCGCGATGGACGCGAACCTTGGTATATTAAACGAGGGAGAGATTGGCATGTCCAAATATTAAGCGATGGGACGGTTAACTTTGCACACAAATCGAGAAAGTCAATTCCTGACGCCTTGAAGATCGCAAATGCGATTTTAGAAACACAGGGGGAAACATCCAAATGAATCTTAAATTACTTTCACTAATCAGAAAAACCACAGCCAAAATAATTAGAATCTCGCAAGATTTTGAATGTTTTATTGAAAAACAAGTGGCGAAAAAAGCTGGCGAATTATGCCTTGAAACCGTGATTGAAAAGTGCAAAGAAGTTTATAAAGTGGACAATGTCAAACATGAATTTAAAATGGGATGGGATTCATGGGAACACTCAATTACAGTTGATGTCGATGGCAACAACATAAATCCAAACGTTGAAGAAACAAGAATAAGAGAATTGTCGCATTGGCTCGTGTTAACAACATACCCATATCAAAAATATTTTCGTATTCGATATGAATACAATAATGAATAATTTTAACAACAAAAAAGAGAAAATAAAACAATGACAGTAATCGAACTTATATCGCAATTATCGTGCTATTCAGACCACTCAAAAGTGCTGATAGCATGTGACCCTGAAGGCAACAAGTTTTTGCCAATACCTACAGACGAAGACACCTGGCTCTCAACAGTCAGTCGCGTAGAAGAAATATCCATCTCCATGGAAGATGAAGTGTATATGATTGATTCAGATTCAGATGATTCAGAACTCGTAGTGGTGTTATACCCGAGATAAACATGACAAGACAACAACATTTAATCGCAATCCTCGGAGAAGAAGGCGTGGAAGTTTCACAAAGAACAACCAAAGCCCTTCGATTTGGACTCAATGAAGTCCAGCCAGAACAACCATTCGATAACGCAGAAAGAATCATGAGAGAAATGTCCGACATGATCGCTGTGTACGAAATGCTCGTCGATGAAGGCCTGGTGCCTCCAGTGAAAAAAAGCTTAATCCAAAACAAAAAAGACAAGGTGGAAAAATTCCTCGTATATAGCGATGAACAAGGAATGATAACGAAATGAAAAGAATCGATGCACTTAAACTGCTTTGCCAACTTATGTACGAAGTGCCGGAAGACCCAGCATGGGAATACCTGATGGAAAGATCGGGAGTCGAACCAGATGAAATGATCGACGAATTCCCAATGTATCCAGGAATGCTAGATGTCTACGAAGCACTGGAAGTCACGCCGGAAGAAATTAATATTATCGAACCTCATCTTAATCAAATTATTAAAGATGAATTTAAAGAACGATACGATATTAAACATAACCCATCAGCACGTTTAAAATATCCAGAAGGATTTGTGGAACAGCCAGAACCTGGCCCAAATTTTCATGATTGAAACGCACCAAAGGAAAACATAAATGAAACCAATAGATTCTCTACAAATCACCAGCATGGTGTTTATGATTTTTATCATTGCTGGAATTGGATTTAAAAAACCAAATCAAAAAGTTAATGTATTGGAAAGGATTGCACTGTTTGCTGTAATCTTTTCATGGATTACTTCGAATGTCTGGTTTTTCACTGACATATTTGCAAAATGGAAATAAAATGATTGAATATTACTACGACTATCAACTTAAATGCAAACACTGTAATAGAAATTACATCTCGCATTCAATGAACAGCACACTATGCAGTAAATGTAAATCGGAAACGGAAATACAAAAAATGCATCAGCAGTTAACAGACATTAAAAAGCTCGGCACGACCGCTGAGTGAAACAGCCCATTCTTCGCGTTCTACGGGCCATACAGGAGAGATTCATTAAAATACATGAGAATGTGCGTTATAAATTTTACACAGGCCTTAGAAGTGATTTTAATGACAAAATTAGTAATATAAATCATGGATAAACTTTTGATGATTAAAATTGCCAATCGACTGGAAGACGAAAACCTTCATCATCATGTTGATCTGTTCATCAAAGCAATAACCACTCCATTTAATGTAAGAACGGCATCGAATGGAATAGATAAAGAATTAATTAGCTCAAAACATATGAAAGATGGGTTTGAGATTAGAAAAGAAAAATGGTCTATGCCTTGGGATAATACACAACCCGTCGAGATGGAATCAGTGTATAATCAGCACGGGAAATATATTGGAGATGTCAAAACTGCTAAAATGTTAATCGAAAAAGGCATTCTCCCAGAACCAGCCAACGAAAAAAACAACGTGTGCTCAATCGGATACTCCATTAAAGACGGTAAATGGTATGGATGGAGCCATAGAGCTATTCATGGATTTGGCATTGGAGACAACGCTGTAACTTTTAGCCCGTACAAAACAACAACATCGAAAGAGAAAATCAAAACGCTTGAAGAAGCAAAACAGGCAGCAATTGACTTCGCAGATTCAGTGGACTAAGAATTTTCCGAAAACTGGATTTTTGAAAATTTTAAAATTTTATTTTTTGGATTTTGAAGCCCTTTTCTGAAAACACCCCCCCCATGCTGACCCCCTCCCCCCCCTATGATCGCGTTTTTATTGAGTGCGGTTTCTCTGATTGATGATTAACGGATTCTTTTTCTCTGATGATTTCTCTGATTGATGATTAACGGAAAAATGATTATGCTGTGAACGTGCGTGTGTTTTTTTATTTTGGGGGCTTATGGGTACCCTTTTCCCCAACAAAACCACCCCCCCCTCCGTTCCCTAGGCATTCTTTTCACTTTTAACATCCAAAAAACATAATTATATATGTATTTGCTTTTTTGGCATTTTCGATCTTCAAAACCAAAAAAGCGAACACTGATCTAGCGTTCGCGATTCTGGTCAATACCATGTTAGAATTTGGTTTTTACTTCATGTTTCTCCTGACAATCATTACATTCGTCCAGTGTTAAAAGTGAAAATTTCCACTATGGATTTCAATAGGCCTTTCGGCCTATTCTGTTTCTTCCGTTTCGTCGGCTGGCTGCAGAATATAATCCGCTGCCTTTTGTGCCTTACTTGCTGCATGGACTAGCATATTTTTATCATTCTTTAGTGCCTTAAGCCATCCGGCTATGTACGCTGCAGAATCGTTCAAAGTATTATCAATCCCCGCGACGCTGCAAAGCATGGCAGACGTGAATTCTGCAATCAACTCTTCCTGACTATAATTTTCGTTACCAAACGAGGTATCCAATTTTCTGTTGAGTCGTGATTCATGCCCAGTAGAATGGGCCATCTCGTGAAATAGAGTCGCATAATAATCCTCGGATGTTTTGAATGCTGACATCTCAGGCATGAGAAGTACGTCAAGGCTTGGGCTATATGCAGCACGGTTTGATTTATTGATGGCTGGCATATCCAAGTATCCTTCGACAATCAATTCCGCAGCGTCAATTTTATCCTTCGGAGTGTTTTCTGCCAACGGTTCCAATTCTAGGCCATCAATCTGCTCAACATTGAAAACATTGAAATACTTCAGAACTGGGAATGATTTTTCTTTACCGGTCGCTGCGTCATCTTTTTTAATAATTGTCCAAAACACAATCGGAGTGGATTTTTCGCCTTTTCTGACAAGTCCGCCGAGTTCCCTGGCTTGATTGTACGTCATCCATCGTGGGTCTGAAAACTTAGACATGGATAGAACAAAGAAGTTAATTCCATTGTAAGGCCGTCCTGTTTTGGCATTCTGAGGTCGGACTGTGCTCCACGGCTGCTTCCAAGGAATAACGCCTGCTTCGAGTGCCTGAACGATTTTATTGAAGATTGCTTCGTATGCTGCGTTGGTAGCCATGATATATAAATTATAAGTTTGTTAAAAGTGAAAAAGTATCTGTACTTTTTAGTAAAGTATCAAATTTCAGGCATGGTTGGCCTATAAAATAGAGAATGAAAAATTTAAAAGTGAAAAAAGGCCTCTAGTTGTTGCCGCTAGAGGCCTGGGAGTATCCGAAATTAAGGGGTGCATTACCCTTGCAACAAGTATTATGTTTTGATTATGTTAAAAGTGAAAAAAATCCCAGGGTTTGAGTCCTGGGATTTTGATTGTTATGCGGCACGTCGGTTGATTTTTCTTGAATTCGCAGCCATCTTGCTCTTGGTTCGTCGTTTCTTTAGCTGGACTGGGTACTTTGCCTTATCTCCCTTGCTTTTCTTGTTTTGGGATTCTAGAATCCATCTGCTGATATCTTCGTTTGGAAGTCGCATCTCCATGATTATTATCTTCTCTAGTTGTCAAAAGTGAAAAAAATTGGTGGGTCCGGCGGGGCTCGAACCCGCGACACCCTGGTTAAAAGCCAGGTGCTCTACCAACTGAGCTACAGACCCGTGTTCATTATGTGTTCGTGATGTTAAAAGTGAAAAATCACGGTTCGAATTTTGCGAAGATGATTTCGTTTTTCTTAATGAACTCAGACAAGTATTTTTCTTTAGACTTTTCAAAGTCTGAGTAGAGTTCTTTAGTCATTGTGACAAAAGCCGATCCAAAATTTGAACTCCACAACACTTCAGTGTATTTCAGTCCACTGTTTTCATCAGAACACACAGAGGCCCAAATCCGGTCATATTTTTTCGTCGGTTTGGGTGCTTTAATCGTCTTGATTGTCGGCATGTTAATCATTATTTGATTGTGTTAAAAGTGAAAAATCACGTCAAGAACAATTGAGTGTATCCATGTTTTGATGGCATCCAATCCTCGACTGATTGTTCCCAATCGCACGAATCAATCAGGCATGGATTCTCGCCTTCGTGGTCATACACAATCACGGTTGATTCAGGGTCCATTTTTTGAAGTTGTTCGATCAATTCTTTGACGTTCATAATGATAATCATTACACACTGACTCTGTCAAAAGTGAAAAAATCACGAAGCAGCATTCGAGAGTGCTTCAATGGACTTTATGTATTCTCGTGAAGAGTGTATCACTTCACATTTTTTTTGTAACATCCCAAAAGTTTTTGCACTCATCAAGTTCTGGTTTTGAGATTTTAGCGACGTGCCACAATTTGGTTCCACATTTTTTTGAGTCAATAAGAAAAAATATACTGCCATCCTTTCCAGTGGTTTTGTTGCTCAAATGTATTTTGCTCACATTAATCAGAACCTTGATCGGTTAAAAGTGAAAAAACCGGGAAATTCCCGGTTAATCCACGTCAAGCGTTCCACAAGCCCAATTGTCATCCGAGATATCTTGAAAACTTTCAAATAATTCTCGTTCGCAGCCGTCGTAGGTTTCCCAACTTGTCAACTCTTCATACTCTTCAAATTCGAGTCGGTTATCGTTGTCGATTTCTCGTTCTTCGAATCGGTTAAAGTCATCTTTGCCGTCATCGTAATTAAATTCGCAGTCGTCGAATTGAGTGAAGCCAGTTTCAAAATCATCATATGGCATGATAATTAGATTGTTGTGTTTTTAAAAGCGAAAAATTCCCAGGGTTTGAGTCCTGGGAATTTTTTCAATTCGACTGCAGCCAATTTTCTGCGTGATGGCTGATTTTATTCATCGTCCAATTCACCGCTTTGCTGAGTAATGGATTTCTCGGCACTGAGTTAAACTCTTCTTGTTTGACTTGCATTTCAGACAGCCAATTTCTGAGTTCTTGGTAAATTTCTTCTCGATTGATTTCTGACTGATTCTCGTTTCGGTTCACAATTATTACCTTTTAGTTGTGTTAAAAGTGAGAATTATGTTCCTGTGAGTTTGTCGGCCCAATATGGGTCATAGGCCATTGGAATGTCATACCAAAGTTGATTGTCTTTATTGTTGCGGAACAGTCCAATATAGTATGAACCTCGATACTTGTTCACGATTGCATCAGTGGTGTCATTTTTGGGGAAATACAAATCTGACTGCCAATTGCTGATCTCAACACCTGCTTCTTTGATTTCTTCGAAGATGGTTTTGATTGTTGTGTCCATATTAATCATCATTTGGATCGGTTAAAAGTGAAAAATTCACCCGCCAGACCATTCATCATACACATAACATTCATCGTTGATGGTAATTGATTTTTCGCATTCGTCGGCAAAATTAATCAATTCAAGTGCATCTGGGTTTCCTGATTCCTTAATAATGATAACAATCTTTTTAATGTCAGTGATGTCATCTGCATTCTTAAAACACACAAATGCTTGACTGTAATCGTCATTTATGGTAAACCCGAATGTGTTGGAGGAGATTTCGACTCTATTGCTCATAATTATTACTTCAACAATCGGTTAAAAGTGAAAAATTCACCCGCCAGACCATTCATCATACACATAACATTCATCGTTGATGGTAATTGATTTTTCGCATTCGTCGGCAAAATTAATCAATTCAAGTGCATCTGGGTTTCCTGATTCCTTAATAATGATAACAATCTTTTTAATGTCAGTGATGTCATCTGCATTCTTAAAACACACAAATGCTTGACTGTAATCGTCATTTATGGTAAACCCGAATGTGTTGGAGGAGATTTCGACTCTATTGCTCATAATTATTACTTCAACAATCGGTTAAAAGTGAAAAATCCTGGGGATTCCCGTTTAAGTCTACTCTTGTGGTTTCATCAACTCAAGCAACTCAGGAGTTGGTACATAATCACGATGCATTTCATAAGACATTTTGCCATATGGGACGTGATTGCACTTCACAAAGCTATTCCATTGACTGCCCCATCTGACAATTTTAGCGAAACGTCTAAGCATTTCGATTTCATCCGATTTGCCGTTGCGTTTTTCTTGCTCTTTAAGTTCTTTGAGAAGCCTCTCTCTATCGCTAACCATATTATTTATGGTTGGTGTGTTTTTAAAAGCGAAAAATTCCCAGGGTTTGAGTCCTGGGAATTTTTGGATTAGTTGGCAGCGGTTTTGGTATTATCCGTTGCGAGTCCTTGCGTGAATTTCGCTTTAACGGTAGATTGTCCATTCACTGCAGTCACGTTCTTAACATTCACTCCAAAGAATTGTGCCTGTGATTTTTCTTCGACTTCTGACTTGGTTGGTTTGCCTACTTTTTCGGATGCAAGCAGCATTGGTTCTACTGTTTTGTAGTCTGTTTCGATTCCATCCATGAACCATCGGACCTTCGGCTCGTTTCCAGTGGCACATACTGGCAGATAGATTTCGTTGTTATTTCCGAGCCAGAATTTAACCGGGCCGATTTTTGTTGATTCCTTGATATGCTTCGGGAGTTCTGGGGCGGTTCGCGAGTCGTTCTCAACTCCTTCTTTGACGGGTTTTCGATTAGCGTAGTCGCAGAGGATTCCCTGAGACTGAGACATTTTTTCGATTCGGCTGATTGTGCCTTTGAATGTCTTGACCGGTCGTCGAATCGTTACCGAGAAAAACTGTCCAGCTTTAGCTTCTTCCAGGATTTTCGCAATTGTTTTTGCTTCCATGATAATTAGTTTTGTGGATTGTTAAAAGTGAAAAATTACTTGTACTTCTTCGGTGCGAACCAAACACGGTAAACACCAGCACCCAGATTTTTAATATTGGGCTCATAGTATTCTCCACGAAAGAAAACGCAGCCATTCAACATCACCAGCTTCGCCACTTTGCAGGTAGTTCTTAAATCATTGTCAAAAGATGGTTTTCTGAAAATGATATCTTGGGCTTCATTAAGCTCAGGTGATGGCTTCATTTTATGGAATGTCATAATAATTACCCACTTGTTTGGTTAAAAGTGAAAAATTCCCAGGGTTTGATTCCTGGGAATTTGATTAGATTTCAACGTTAAAGCTGATTCTTGCTGTCACGTTTTCGCTGTCAGCATCATAGAATCCATTCGATACTCTTTTGACAACAAACTCAACTGCAATAACTTCTGGCAACTCTCTTTCGCTTGTTTCTTTGATGTGTTTTCTCACGATTTCAATGAGTTCTTTTTCCGTGAGTGTGAATGTAAAGTCGCCTTTCATATTAATCATAACCTAGATCGGTTAAAAGTGAAAATTATTCATCAACTGATTGAATCAAATGCGTCCAAAAAATTGCGAGATTATATGAATTCAACTCAACTTTATAATCGGCAAGTTCTAAGGCATTCACCACGAATGCACCAAAATCGGTGACATATGTGCTAACTTGCATATATTCTTGTTCGACTTGACGCGAAAAAGGTGGGAAATGAGAAAACTTCTCATTCTTCTTGAACGTATCCAATTTGTAATGTACGCTTGACTCCAGCCCATTCAATGCATTTTCGATATCTTGATTGACTATTTTCAAAAAATCATTGGCCTGAGCTATCAGATTATCTGTTTCAGCGGCCATATTTGCTTTCGTCCTGGCGGCTGCTTCTTTGGCTGTGATCATATTAATCATAACTTAGATCAGTTAAAAGTGAAAATTAATCAATATTTCGTTCTTTAAGAACTCGATTGATAATATTCAACTCTTCTTCCCAATCGGCAATTCTTTGAACAGGAATCGACACCTTTCGATTATTCAATTGATTCAGTTTTCTTTTTAATCCCTTTCGTCTTATCAACAACAGTTCTGTGCTTGCTTCTTGTGCGATTTCTGGTTTATAAAACCTTATTGTTTTTGATGGCAGCCCATGAAAACCGTAGGTTTTTCTCACAATTGAACTGTTCAATGTATCTGGAAGATACTTCAATCTATACTTCGCTTGTTTGATTTGCTTTGTATAGTTTTCTTTATCCTCGATAACTTCTGGTGTTTCAGCAACGTCGCTCAATTCGTTCAATCGTTGTTCGCTCTGCAATAGGTATTCTTTGTCAGATTCGATGCATTCCTTTATCCGTTTCTTTTTCTTTTTCGATAAATGGCTTGGAACTGCGAGTCCATGCATAGGCCCGATTTTCTTTACGACTTCACAATGAGATTCACAAACCCAGTCATCCCAAGTTCCTATGTGTGTTGGTTTCTTAAATGGTATGACTTGATAAACATCCCAATCATCTCCCATTTTGTCGGGCAACAAGGTATAGTGTGGAAATGGTTCAGATGTTAAAAAAACTGCCATTGCACAATGAGTGTAATTTTTTACTCCTGTGGCTCGAATTGGGTTAACTATATCACCTGGCTTAAATTTATGCGGTGATGCATGATAGTATTTGATTTTACCATCACTCTTTTTACCCATAATCATTACCTTCCTATTGTGTCAAAAGTGAAAAAATAGTTAACTTGTCCCAACCAAAGCCTTATATGAAGTGTCATCATTGTTGGCATACAACTTCCATACTGCTAAGTCAAGTTCAGCAGATTTGACTCCAAGCGAATCGGCATACTTAAGCCAATCAGCTTCCAATCTCAGATATTCCTTTTTATTAGATGGAGTTGAATTTGGTGCTTTAATCTTCAACTGCTGATTCATGAATCGCAATATGTGTGTGTCTAGAACTGCGTGTCTGGCATCTTCTCGGTTGCATGTGATAAAGAACCTAGAAGTTTTTGGCCCAATGCCATGAATGCGTTCTAAATCATTAATCGTGCAAGTTGATAAATCAATTTCACTGTTAGCTAGTTCGCGGAAACAGTGTGCCATCCGCGTATATTGTCCAAGCTTCGATTTGTATAGATTATCCAGCAAACTCCCATTATTATCCATTTCTTTGATGTTGTCAAATGGAGATTTAAGGACATCACCAAGCTCCAAAAAAGATTTGAGCATTTTCACTTGTGTGCTTGCTTTTTTCCCAGCAACAACAATACAAAACAAGAGAAAACATTCTAGCTCAAACTTAGTTCGATCAAAAATGATGGTGTCTTGTGGATTAGGAAATCTCATGACAATCATTACCTTCCAGTTCAGTCAAAAGTGAAAATTAAATCTAAATCAAATATGCCCAACTAATTGTCAGGTTATATGAAGTCAACTCAACTTTGTAACCCAAGTTCTCCAACGTAGATACAACAAGTTTTCCAAATTCAGAAATAATTGTTTTAGTAGTGGCTGGATGTTCTCCTTCGATTTCTTTAGCAAGCCAAGGATATCGAGATAATCTCTCATGTTTTTTTAAATCATCCATCTTGTAATACAATTGTGCTTCTTTGCCCTTCAACACGTTTTTGATATCTTCGGTGACTTCATGGATGAATTCTTTTACTAGTAGAATCGTTTGGTCTTTTTCGGCGTTGATGTTTTGCCTTGTCTTTGCCGCCGCCTCTGATGCTTCCATAATCATTACCTTCCAGTTCAGTCAAAAGTGAAAATAATTAAAAGTGTTTCAAAACGTTCTCGCGAGTGAGAGGGAGTTTTATCTCATTTGGGAAAGCAACGTAACAATATGGAAAATCTACAGTTAGAATAATATCCATCAACGGTGCAAATGCTGCGGGAGCATCTGGATTTGCGGGATAAGGTCCATCTGGGAAAAAATCTTGTGGATAAAAATCATCACCATTTGACATTCTAAGTACAGTTGATCCCATTTCTTGAATCAATTCTGCAGCATCTGGTGTGACCTGAAAAGCATGTTTCAGCAAAGGCCGGAAAAGTTCTTCATTTATTTTCTCACATGCTGGAGCTTGGAACTCTTCAATGATCTCTTCGATTCTGGTCATAATCATTACCTTCCAGTTAAGTCAAAAGTGAAAATTATTGCGGGTGCTTTATCTGATTGAAGTAAGCCTCGGATGAATAATAAGGACTCTCGCAATAGTGATACCATCGAATTACTACAGTTCCTTTTGTTGTGATGATTCGATAAAATGTCCACCACGAGTCTTCTTTATCGTCAATTTCCACATCGTCAATTTCATCTTGACTCATATATGCTTCTACAATCAGTGAGTCGCTGAGAACGTCTTCATATCCTTCAGTGATATCCTCAATTCGGCATTCGCTGCCCCAATCTTTTTCTGATCCCACTAATTCATATACTGAGTTATCGGAGCAATAAAAAGTGAGCTTGTCATAGTCTGTGGCAACTTTGTTGAGTGTTTTGCCCGATAGAGATTCAAACTTCATGTTCGCCAAAGTCACCAGATGGGACATAATACAAATCAGAGCTAAGGAAGTCCATTTTAATGCACCATTGTCCATTAATTTGGTACTCAAATGCAATTTTTAAGCCAGGTGCCATTAGTGATTTTTTTGCTGACATCCTGCATTTTATTGGTTCGTGTGAGAAGTTAGGTGCGTATTGAACAAAATAGATGAACTGTTCTTGGTTGGTCATCATCCACATCATTGCTAGTTTGACATCAACCTTAACCCAATCATAACTCTTTTGAAGTTCTTCAAGTGTCATATTCTGTTCTTGTACGTTCATATTAATCATAACCTTGATCGGTTAAAAGTGAAAAAACCGGGGAATTCCCGGTTAAGCATATTTATTCAATCTTCGAATGAAGCAATCAGAGCCGTGAGATTTTTCAACAATCTTTGGGGGTTCGCCGTACTTCTTGGTGTATGCTTCGTGGAAAACTGGAAAGTCACAATCTTCTTCGAGGAAAGCGTCACCAGCACGTTCATATGAATATCGGCTAATGACTTCAGAGATTCCCAGTGTTCTCAATTCGGCCTTTGGCACTTCAAGCCAGCAATGTCCAGGGTCGCTATGGAAAGTGTAAGCGGTCTTCACGTTAATTACTTATATGGATTGTCAAAAGTGAAAATTATCCATTCCAGTGTGGGTCTTGAACATAAGCATCACAGTATTCTTTGTAAGAGATTCCTGACTTTGGGTCATAATCGTCTAGGTATTGCAATGCTTGAAGTTCCATGCGATCTCTATAAACTTCTTCGTCTTCTTCATCTTCTTCGATATGGTCTATAGAGACTACTTGCAATCCAGGTGCTTGTGTGTTCACGGAATCTTGCGACATAAGAAACGCGGCGATGTTTAGACTTGGTCTTCCAACATCTAAGATATATCGCTTCCGTGGTTTTTTCGTTTCGTCTGCTGCCATATCAATCAGAACATCAATCAGTCAAAAGTGAAAATTAACTAAGACGATAGATATGCCCATCAATTTCTCTTTGTTGACCGATTAAAGGTCTATTTTCGTCCTGTGGCTTTGCAGTTTGAATGAAGCTAACGCGTTCTGAATAGTATCCGTTTGAGGTTCCATACCATCTAATAACCACTTGTCCAGCAGTTGTAGAGATTCGATAAAAAGTCCACGTATACGATGATTCCCATCCGCTTTTTGGTCCAAGGTCTTGATTCATTGATTCATAAGCGTATGTAACCGTTTGACCAATAAGAATCTCTCTCCACTCAGGCGTAATTTCATCAATATAAACACTTTCGCAGCAATTTTGATCATGATACATCAAAAAGATACTTCCGTCATCGCAAATAAATTCCAAAGAACCATCTGTGAGTTTGACATCAGTTAATTTTTTGCCGTTCAGTTCTTCGATATTCATAATCATTACCTTCTTAATCTGTCAAAAGTGAAAAATTAACGCATACCCATTTCGATCCAATGTATTGCATCACATGGCGGAAACATTTTCTGGTCTCCCAATTTTGCAAATGGCAGCATTTTGTCTTTAGGGTAGCCTGGTGGCAGTTCAGATTCTGGAATCCAATGGATAATCAATTCATCTCGATGCTCCCATCCGTCTAAAAACGCTGTGACAACTGGAGATAGTGGGTCTGCCATGTATCGCTTAGCCGCAATATTTCGAACATAATCTCTATTTTTTTGCGTCATCGGCTGAAGTTGTTTCATATTTATTATCCGTGTGGATTGTCAAAAGTGAAAATTAACAATCACCGTTGCAATATCCTCTTTTCACACAATCAGTATAACCCATTTCACACTCAAATGGAAGTACCAATTTACGTTTTTCGATTTGATTTATAAGACATCGTTTGCTCCATTCTATTTCTCCTTCAATCAAACCGGACCGGAACTCTTCAAAGCCGTTAGTGTCTCCTATATCGGTAAAAGGCGTTCCACATTCCTTAATCATATCTTCGTTGATAATGACTTCGTCTGAATAATATTCATCTTCAAAAGTGATTGACAATAAATATCCTTTTTCAGTTTTTTCTTCGACAATATCGGCAGGATCAGGTAGATAAGGCATATTTATTATCCGTGTGGATTGTTAAAAGTGAGGTAGTTAGGCCTTTCCATCAACTGAGAAACAAGACCATCTTTGACTTCATATACTCCACACTGGATAGTAAAATCGTCCCAGCTAAAATCACCAATCTTTTCTTGAATGATTTTATACAATGCAGCCTTAAATGGCTCCCTATTGTCACGGTCCATCGCTTCTTTTAGAGTGCCATACAAGAATGAAGGGAGCTTTATGGTATTTGTTTGAAAGCTGTCAACAAATGCCGTGGCCTTCTTTGAAAATGCGATTGTGTGCTTGTCATCGTTCTGATGATATCGCATACCACTGATTGAAACTATAAATCCGTTCATGATGATTAGTGTTTGTGTTGGTCAAAAGTGAAAATTACTGGAAAATTTAGTTTTCGATTGTTTCTCCTGGTTCAAGGATGGCCCATAAAACCATTTCTTCACCAGCTTCGTTCATCGGCGTTCCTACTCCATCGCCACCCGCCACATCATCAATATCAACGATGGCATAATCGCATCGGTCGTATGGGAGGTTGGTTTGTTCATTGATATCACAGTCTGTTGAAACAAAGACGTAACGCTGCATTGAAGCATAAAATTCTGAGGATTCTGTAGTAAGCATGATGATTAGTGTGTGGGTTGGTTAAAAGTGAAAAATTATTGAATTACCAATCAAGCATTTTTCGTTCTTGCATGTTCTTTGTGATTTCGAGAATTTCGTCTAAATCATCGAGTGTTGAGTTGTCAAATCCCCAACGTTCAGAAAGTTCGCTTACTGCTTTGAAAGAATAGAGGTCGCGGTTTTCAATGTAATCAATTGCTTTTGGCAGCGGTGCATTGTATTCCTTTAACTTGTCCACTCTGAAGCAGAATCCATTTTTACAATTCGGAGATATGACAAGGTTCGTATATCTGCCTTCAATTGCAAGAACAATCCTGCCGCCGTTCAGCAATACTTCTTTTCGTTTTTCCATGTTAATCACACACTCATCTGGTCAAAAGTGAAAAATCTGGTGGGGCCAGCCGGGATCGAACCGACAACCTAGCGGTTATGAGCCGCTTGCTCTAACCAATTGAGCTATAGCCCCATATGTGTTCTGTCAACCGATATGGCTAGTGATGCCTGAAAGCTCCTTGTCGAATGTAATATCTGCACCGTCAAAGCTATACGCAAGATATTCATTAGTTCCGTATCCACGAGTTTCGGCATTTACCTTGAAATTCACATCTAAATTATCAGCGTTGTCCACTTGAGTTAGAATGTATTTTACGATAATAGCTTCAACCATTTCGCTTGACATATTAATTGTACATCGTCCAACCATGTTTATTACCTTCTTAGCGTGTCAAAAGTGAAAAAAGTGATCACCATATAAACAGGAAATACCATGTGAAAAAGAATAGAACCAATACAAAAGGAATCGTCAATAAAAATATACGCATCAATTCCTTGTTTGATTGATAGGCCCGCTGCATATATGATCGTTTCTTAAAGAAAAACACAATCCACAGAAGAACAACGTATACAATCGTCATAATCAAAGACATTGAAAGCGAAAACAGAACGCCGTATTCATTCATATTAATCACAACCTGAAAGCGTCAAAAGTGAAAATTACGCGATTTCATAATCACCACAATCAAGATATTCAACCCACTCATTTCCGTCGTGTTCGCGGACTATAAACATCGTGTTTTCTGCAATCCAAGTTACTTCTAATGATTCGGCACCGCCCCAATAACCGGGCCATTTTTTTTCAGCAAGCAGCTTAGCTTCATCTCTTTTGTCATTCAGCACGAGATCGACAATTTCAGGGTCATATAGACACTCTTTATTACCTGTATTCCAACTGTACCATCCGGCACCATATCCAGGAGAATAAAGAACCGCGACCATATTTCCGTCCATTCGCTTTTGCATGATTATTATCTTTGTGGATTGTTAAAACTGAAAAATCCCGGAATGTTCCGGGATTCTTTTTAATGCATCATGCTGTTTTTGCAGACAATGATATTGCCATAAATGTTAAACATCTCTTCCTGACTCACTTCGATTTCAGCTTTCGCATCGTATGCAGCAAGCATTCTAGTTAGTGCATTTTCTGCTGGCAGCCCTTGGTCCCAACACATTTCGTACATCAATGAAGCGAGTTTGTTAATCGTATCTTCACCCTTAAATCGTCCCTCTTCATCTCCGATCATAATGAGGTCTTTTTTTGAAGTACCATGTTTCAGGTCAATCAATTCAATGTATTGGCAATCAATATGAGCGACCAATTCAGCTAGTCGAAAATCTTTACCATTTTCAGGAGCGATTTCTGTGATTGTGCCGTCGGTTTTGATTAAGATTGGAAGTTTCACAAATATTACTTTGTTCTTGAGTTAAAAGTGAAAATTAATCTACGTTTGTTTCTGTGACTCTCAATGTACCAGAAATTTTCAATGCGTGGCAATGTACACAAGTTTCATCTGCGTTTTGTGTGTCTTCAACAAATGATCCATCTTCGGCAGGGTAAGAATCGAACCCTGGGTAGCAGTTGTGTGGGACTTCCCATTGATGAATACATCGAAACAAGTCACCTTCACCTGACATATTTTTGCATATATGTTCATATGGTTCCACGGAGATTTTAATTCCTGGATTTCCTGGAATTTTAATTACTGTGTCTTTTTCTAGACCGCTCATAATTAATATGAATGTGGATTGTTAAAACTGAAAAATCCCGAGCGATTGTACACTCGGGATTTGATTGGTTAGTCCCAATCGCGTTCATAGTATCGAATCTTTTTCGATTCCATATTATGCTTTCGTCGTTCCGCTCTACGATCTTTGTTGTGTGGACCAAACCCGGAATAGTCTACGTGTCCATCGCCGCCAAACATGTTTGTTTCGATTACTACCTTTTTGTCACCGAATCTCATGGTAGTTTTCTTTTTAGCCTTAGCCATAATCATTACACTCCTATTTAGTCAAAAGTGAAAAATCAATCCTTCACTTCAACGATAGCACCACTTGTATTTTGGCCAATAGGCTCACTTTCCTGATACATGTATGTTCTAGTCTTTCCATTAATCTCAAGATCAAAAAGAATCCATGAATTTCCTAGTTGTCTTAAATTCTTAGCATTGTAAGGCAAATACGTTTTAGCGTATTCATTTGCAAGCTTAGGGTTGCCTATTTCATCAACGTGCGGGTAGCAGCCATAGAGGAAAATGAACAAAATGAAAATGAGTGGAAAAGTGTAATCGTATCTCATATGAATCACAAACCTAGCGTTTTAAAAGTGAAAAATCCAATTCTTCAAGGTTGGCACCGGTTGCACCAATCAAGACTGTATCTGGGAAACAATGATACTCGCTTGGATTTTCAAACAGTACGACATAAGGGTTCATGTCATCTTTTATTGCAATCACCAAGATGTCTGCATCATCGTCCACAAGTTTCAATTTTTCTTTTAGTTGTCCAACGGTCATAATCATTACACTCTGATTCTGTTAAAAGTGAAAAACCGGGAATTTCCCGGTTAATATTCAAATGAGTATGGGCTTTTAAAACGGTCGCGAAATTCGCTTAAGGCAGCGACCATTTCATCGTACTTCAAGACGTTAACAGTGTAGAAGCCGTCATCTTTATACTGAAGGACACCGTATTTTTCTCCAAATTCAATTATCTCCGATGGTGAACAATTTGTAGTTCCGATATATACAGTGTTAAAATCATCCTCGCTAACTACCAAGTCAATTTTGGTTACATCTACAAGTTCAGCCGCCATAAGTAAACCAATTAGCGATTTTTCAAACACTTGAAGCATTCTCATAATCATTGCACTTTGATTCTGTTAAAAGTGAAAAATATCACTATAGGTTTAAGATATCTTCGCGAGTAAACTTCAATTGATCATCTGGAAGGGTGACGCAAATATAATGTGCTTCATGGCCAAGATCATGAATCGCATTCATAAGAGGCACAAATGCTTCTGGGGCATCGGGGTCTTTAGGGTATCCGTAGCCTAAATCATAATCGCCAGAATGCCAACGGGTGCCGTCTGACATAACAACCCACGAATCACCATTGCATTCACAAAATACAACTGCATTAGGTTCATCAATAAATGCTTGTTTCAGCATTGGTCTAAGGAAACGCTTGTTGATTTTTTCGCAGAGTTCTTCTTGAAGTTCGCCCAAGTATTGGAGAAGTGCTTGGCTCATGTTTATTACATTCCTATTCAGTCAAAAGTGAAAATTACCAACACGAAATTTTTATCTTTAAGGTAGGCCAACCGTCATAATCCTTACCTTTCCCGCGTTCTTCAAGAGCATTTTCTGCGTTAAGTATTCTTTTGATTGTCGCAATATGTGCATCATTGAAAACCACACCGTATTCTTTGAAATTAACATCAATGACACGTCTCTTGGTTTCTGAAATATAGAATTTGAATTCCGGCGGGTGTTCTATATACACAAACATTTTTTTAATGTCACTAATCTGTTCATCTGTGAATCCCATAATCATTACACTCCTATTCTGTTAAAAGTGAAAAACCGGAAATTCCCGTTAATTTTCAATTGTGATTTTCATTCCAAGATCAATTGCCAGTTCAATCAAGTCAAAGTATTGACTGTAAGGTAATGGGCAAGCGGATGTACCGTCCCTCCATGAGCCCCACAATTCATCATCGCTATTAAGAAAATACACATAATCTGGATCGGGACGATTTTTTTCCATCCACATAGCACTTTCAATTGCAAGTTTTTCTATGCAATCTATATCCTTCAATAGTTTCTCCAATCTGTAGTATTCTTCATCAATTCTTCGACTTCACTGGAATCTGCACCAAAGTGTTCACACATTCGATATAGATTATCTTCGAGTTCATCAACCGCACCAATGAAGTTTCCGCCTGCAATAACAAACCCATCCGAAGTGATGGATATTCCTGAGATTGCAGGTTTCACTACGCGTTCTTCAAAAGGAATTCCGGCTAGTGACTCATAGAGTGCAGTCATTTTGGCTGAACCAAGCAAGGCTGGATTTTGTTTGTACGCTTGACTGATAGTCATAATCATTACCTTCTGATTATGTCAAAAGTGAAAATTACAGAGGGTATTTTTCAGGTGAATAAAGATCAAATTCATTCGAGAATAGCATGTGTGCTTCAACTGGAAACGGTTCACCACCACCATCCCAAGTTGTATATGGATCGGCTTTGACAATAACTCCAGTAATGCTCACACGCATCCATTCACCATATCCACAATGGAATGGACAATGCCCTTGCTTCATAGAAAGTTGTGCTGCCTCGTTAAATGTCATATTTATTACCTTCTGATTATGTCAAAAGTGAAAATTACGATTGAGGCATTTTTCTTCTATGCGAGTGCCTAAGAAACCCCCAAGCACCATGACCTGTTGTATCATTAGGGTCGCCAGTTTGGTACCCCTCACAGTTTTCGCACAGTGGTGTCCCGCACACAAATTGTCCAGTGTGAGAACATTCTCGATTTGCTTGATTTCCACAGATACTGCATTTAATACCTTTGTGATATTTACAAAACCCACTTTCGTCAGGTTCTGTACTGCAGCTTGTCCAAGCTAGTTGATATTGACACTTCATATTTATTACCTTCGGAATGCGTCAAAAGTGAAAAATCCAAGATACCATTCAAGCAAAGCTGCCATGGTAAGTGAACATAAGCTAATCATTAGATAAATCCAATTATCGCTCATAATCCCAATCAACTCTAAACATGCAGTCAGTGCGATTAATGCATAGAGTGTGTAATATTTCGTGTTGAGTTTTTTCATTGCAGTTAAAAGTGCATATACATCAAGAAGTCTTGAATTCGTCTTTTTAGACTATACTTTCGTTTAGGTGTATACAGATCATTGAATTGCTTTTTAGTCATATGCCTGCCATCAACCCAATATTCCTTTGAACCATCAGCCATAATGATAGCTGGACCATCAATACGATGCAAAACACCGTTGCGTCGCCATTGCTGGGTTCCGTTTGGAGCGATGACTGCTGGTGCTCCAAGGCGATGGAGTTTGCCATCAAGTTCCCAAGAAATATATCCGTCGGGAGTGAAAATTGCATTTTCGTCGATCAATTCTTTGTATAGATCGTAGTCCTGAATCGGCTTTCCATTGATTCGATTGATTTCCATGATTATTATCTTTGTGGATTGTTAAAACTGAAAATATCCGGGCGTTTTGCCCGGATACTCTTAGTGAATCATGATCGCAACGTTGGAATGCATCCCGGACCTATTGCCAGAACACACCATGCAGTCAGAACAGGTGGTGACTTTACCCTTCTCTTTACTGGCTGGGCACCATGCAAGTTTAATCGTATCAACCATTTTAACAGAATCATTAAAGCTTTCGATGTTCTGTACAAAAAACGTTCGATATCCTTTAGCTACTGCCTTAATCACGTCAACTGTATTGTCGCAAGATGCCATGCAATAATTCGCATAATCAGGATTGCAAGTCTGCCACTGGTGGGTGTAGCCTGTGGATTTGCAATGTGCCAAAAGCGTATCCCAAACTTCAATCGGAACGGCAGCAGGATCACCGTATGCACCGATTCGAACGTTCATACCGTTCAATTGGATTGCAAGTTCTGTCAAGTCTGCAAGAATATATCCATCATTGGCATACTTCTTATAGACACTATTGAAGCTCATTGTGTTTACATAACAGGACCTAGAATCCTTCTTAAGTGCATTTTCGCCTGTGACTTTGGGCCTATGAGGACAATTCCCGCAAATGCTGGAATCTTCGCCAGTTCTCAAAGCTTCGGTTGGATGCATATCCGAACGGATAATCCACACTTGGGGCATATTGCCAGTTTTAGAGTTCTTACTGGCTTTATCCAATCCAGTCATAATCGCAACAATCGGTTTGCCGTCAATCAGACTTGGGCCTTGATAAATAATCATATCAATTATGTTTGTTCAATGTCAAAAGTGAAAATTATTAACCACAAACAGATTATCAATGGCCGGATTATGGCCTGTTTTGATTAATAACTGAGTGTATATTGCTTCGCAGTTTGAGACCTGATAGCAGCCTCTCCCCAACTTGCAACCCAAGTTCCTAGATCGTTAATTGTTGAACCGACTACTCCCTGCCATTTATTAATTCTATTGTTCCAACAATATTTTTTGTATCCATTGGATGACTTGTAAAATAAACCAATAAATTCTTCTTCATCACCAGTGACTAAAACGGCACGGTAATTATTCGTGCCGTTTTTAAAAATCACCAATTTTGAACGAGAATTTTCAATATCAAATACGTGTTTTCTCATTAGTCTTTCCTGATTGTTCCCGAGGTAATTTGAACGCGGTTCAAACTCTCAAAATATCCTTTATAATCTGTGAAGATTTTTGTGCCATGTGACAATATTAGGTAATAACTATCTTCTTCATAACCTGGATCGCGATTATTTTTATAATCATTAAGAATTTCTTCTTTGATTTTTTGAGCATCATCCCAAGAATCATAAACTCCAACAATTATGAATCCTGTTTCAGGGTAATGACCAAAAGAGTCGCCAGTATCATAGATAATCGAAACCGCATGAAGATGTTTCTTTTCAAGCCAATCAGATGGAATTTCAACTTCTTTTTCAAGCTCATATGCTGGCTTTTTGTTGATTCTAAAACTGACATCTGTCGGGACTTTATCCCAATGCATTTTTTCGAAACAGATTGTAATTTTGGTTGTGTCCATATTAATCATAACCTAGATTAGTCAAAAGTGAAAATTAAGTCCAGCCCTTCATTTCGGAGATAGCTTTTGTTATTGCGTCTCGATTTTTAAAATCGACTCTAAATTGATACTCATCACGCTCATCAAATACTAACAAAGAGTCGTGTATGCGATAAAACGAATACGATGATTCGCCACCTGCATTGTATTCAACAATGTTAAAGCAATCCATGTTGCATATATTATCGACAATGCTTTCTAATGATTCGCAGAAAAAATTATTAGAAATAAAAACGCCCTTGAATAGCTGCGGTCTTGGGATAATCATGTTTATTACACTCATGTTTGGTCAAAAGTGAAAAAAGCTGTCATTATGGAATAACGATCTCTATCATTCCGCTGTTTACCATATCTAAACATGCGTAAAACATTTCTTTCAGAACAATTACGCTTCTCCACTCTCGGTAGTAGTCATTCCTCATTTTTTCGCGTGTTTCATCGTCCACTTCATTAACTGAATATAAGTAATTGTCAGGCTGTTCCCGGTGATTTGTTGGGTACACCAAGTAACCGTGTAATGTGTTAATGTAAAATGTTCTTGATTTGCACTCTTTTCCCCATCCTGGAACAAGTTCTTTATCGTATTCCCATTTTACAGATTTTACGTTTTCTTCATTCATAAGGAATTGTGCAAACAAATACGATTCATGAAGAAAATCATCGAATTCAACATATCCGCCATATTTTTGCCAAACTCGAATAGTAGGACACATTAAGCCTCTATCTAACAGCACTGGTTTATTATAACAACGGCCATTTGAATAACAAGAGTATTTTTGAAATAGCCACCCCTGAGGAATTAAATCACGGAATTTTCCTTTGAAACGAATAAATGGCAATTCATTGTATGGATTTTTAGACATATACCTCTTGATGAGTTGCATTGATTTCGATTTCACTCATGTTTATTACACAAAAACTATGTCAAAAGTGAAAAAATACCCGCACTGAAAAATATACAATGCGGGTGTGATTCAGCGTTGAGTCGAAAGGTGCATCTTCTTTGATGCTACCAGTCCCGCCTATTTGTCAATTCTCATAATAAACTGCCTCGTATCGCGATTAAAGGCAGTATTACCAATCAAATGACAAAAAATTTAGTTCTTGACTTCAACTGTGCTTCGACCGAAAATTGATCTCAACACTCCAGTTGCTACAGCCAAAGCAAGCGGTACCCACAGTGGGAAATCCCTAGGGAATCCAGGTACTCCGAAAAATCCTAGAAGCTGAACCAGCAGCCAAGTTACCACCCACCAGCAGCCAAAAAACAAAGCTAAAAAGCCAGCAACCATGAAGATAGCAACAATGATGGTCCAAATTGTTTCCAAAACGCTTTCCATGTCAGTTACGTTTGTGAGTTGTTAAAAGTGAAAATTATTCCCAAAGATGAACATAATACTTCGCCAAAAGCTCGAAAGCCTGTTTAGATGCTTCTGAATCATCTTCGTAATTTTCGAATCCATAAATCATTTTGTCTAGAATAGCGTTCCATTCTTCTAAAGTCATGTAAGAAGGGAAACATCTATTGCGTTCTCTAAACATCTTCAATCTTGGAGTGATGAATTCTGTAATGGTATAATCCAAGTTCCATAAATCTCTTTCATCGCAGCCATACTTGTATCTTTGCAGCAATCTGCGAAAACATCTTGTATATGATGGTATCCTAAAGAAGCTTCGACTAAACAAAACGCTCAATAGGTCTTTGATTAACTTGAACATAAAAATGGATAGTTGTTTTTGGACAGAACAACCAAACTGTAGGCCGACAACTCAGTGTTTGCTAAGTTGTTTTTAGCTCACCACTCAATTAAGGGAATTGAGACCCAGTAAAGTTCGAATGTTCAGTGAGGATGCTAACCCTCAATTCAAAAATTACTAGTTGTTTTTTAAAGTGAAACAACTTAAAACACCGAAGGGCATAGTGAGAACACTATAACTCCACCACTCAATTATTAAGAGAATTGAGACTCAACAATCTTTAAAGTTTTACGATGTTTTCAGATACATCCTTCTCTAATTGCTAGTTGTTTTTTTACATGAACGACTTGACATGCTAATTATGTGGACTTTTCAGCCTACACCACTCAATTATTTTTCGAGAATTGAGACTCTATATAAAAAGTCGGGTTACCCCTACTATCATATTATACGTCAATCTTCGTCTGAAATAACGGATTGAGCCAAAAATGGTGAAGTTTTTTCTGGTTTCACCAATTTCCACACATGATCCCCGAATTCTCTGCCGTCAAGCAACGTGAATACTGGTGCCTTGATATGATTGAAGTTTTCCATCAAGTACATAGCCTGTTCTTTCCGCGTTGGAAGACATTTAACTTCTTCGTATGCTTTATAAACATCACTTAGATATTGGTCATATTGTGCCTGAATAGAATTCTTGACTTCAAGAAGCCAGTTGTTGAACTCATCCGGGCAAATTGACAAGATATCTTCGAATGAGTGTCCAAGCATCATGTATTCCCAAATCCTTACAGTAGTCAAACCTGTAACCATTGCATGAAGTTTCTTATAAGATTCTGTCTTAAACTTCATTCGAAAATTCTGTCTTGGTTCATCCGCCACTACCCGAATTACGAATCCTTCTTTGTTCTTCAGTTCCATTGAAGAAAACAATTCATACATGTCGTGATTAAACAATCCGCCATTGAATTCATGAACTGGAACACATTCAAAACGAGTGTCTCTAGGCAAATCCTTACCTGTTTCGTTATCAATGATTCCAAGGTGAATCAACTTAGGTTCGCTATACTGAACAACGATTCGATTTTCTGGGCCAATATACTCAAACAGATACGTTTTACCGGATTCAATCCAATCAGCGGAGTATCCCATTTGTGGGAACAACTGCTCTGCTGCCAAGGCTTGATTCGAATTAAATGAACCACGGGTATTAAACATCAATTGGCCATTGTACTTGTAAACAATGATAAGGCTGCCATCCATTTTCTCAGTGATTTCCACTGTATCGTTCATACATGGCAATTCTGATGCCGTATGTTCTTCCCAATTGAAAAACTTATTGAATGGTCTTGCGACAATAACTCCATTATCATCATAAACAATACCTCTGCATTGACGCAAAATTGGATAATCTCCAAATGCTTTTTCAAACTGAGTCTTTGGAGTGTAATTGAACGCAGTCAGAGGCAGAGTTTTATGCTTAAAACTTCGTACATAACCTTCCTGCTCTAATTTGAATAGTTCTTCCATGATCGTTATGAAGGTGGATTGTTAAAAGTGAAAATTGATGATTAATCAGCGTAAATCATATTCGAATAAATCTTGTTGTAAAATTCATACACAAAATCAACCATTTTATCCCTGTTCACTGAATTGACATAATAAAGCTCATCTTCATATTTCTCAAGAACTCCATACTTAACACCAAAATCTGATATTTCAGAACCAAGAATATGCTCGGTTCCCATCATAAGAGAAGGGAGGCTGTCATCAAAATCAACCATGAATGTGCTTTCAGTGATGTCGATCAAATGTGAAGCAATCAGCATCCCACGCATCGAACTTGTGAATCTTTGAACCATAAGCATATTAATCATAATCTTAATCGGTCAAAAGTGAAAAAAGCCGGGGATTCCCGGCTGCTTCTTAGACTTTCAATACACTCTTTATTTCATTAAGCTCTTTTACCTTTTCTTCGTACGCCGTTTTCCAGTAATTGTACCCTATCGACAAATCTGCGATTAAAGCTTTCAATTTTTCAAACAATTGTTCTTCTTCTTCATATCTTTTGATTCGTTCAAGGAATTTATTTGTTTCTGGATTTTCATTTCGACTGGTAATCGCAACATCGCCATCACGAAAATCAATTTCACTCGCAAGATAATTTGGATCATTTAAAATGTCCTGAATCTTCTGAAGCGAGTCTTCTAAAGAATAACCAAACACCTGAGGCATAGTATAGAACTTCAATGAAGTAGTTACGAGTTCGGGTTTCGGTTCCATATAAGCACCGGGCCATTGTGCATTATCAAATCCTCGAATATATGCATACTGTTTATCGCCCATCAATTCAACAATTTCTTTGGGTACAGAAAAGTGATATTTCCTTTTTTCCATACACAATAGACATTTGGATTGTTAAAAGTGAAAAACTGGAGCTAGTGAGGGGGCTCGAACCCCTGACAATCCGCTTACAAGGCGGGCACTCTACCAACTGAGCTACACTAGCGTTTAATTATTATACGAAAACCGAAAACAAGATTCCTTTAATTAGGGACAGTTCCAGTCATTGTACTCATACCATTCGCCATTAAAGTTGATTCCGAGTTTTTCGAAATGACAAAAAGCAACAACGTCTTGTGCTATTTTGTCAGAACTGTTTTGAATGTAATTCATGATTTCTTGTACACTCATATCACAGGCATTTTCGCAGCGAATCGTTTCAACTCCAATCCCCCAATAGCTGATGATGATTACAGACTGATTAGTTTCTATCTTAGCGTGTGCAGACATGTTTATTATCTATGTGATCGGTCAAAAGTGAAAATTAAGCGTACATTCCTAGATATGTGTCAATGTTTTCGAATTCCTCGCAGTCGCACATCCAACACGAAAATGAATCATAATAACCTGAGTAGTTACAAGGACTCATAGCGTTAAGGCAATGTGGGCACACAGGTGTATTCGACATCAATATGGATTCGAGTTGTTCGATTTTCGATTCCATAGATTTAATGTAAGTCACTTCATCGAAGTAACCGTCACCAATCATCTGATTTTCTCGATTCTTATCCATATTAATCATAACCTTGATCGGTCAAAAGTGAAAATTATTCCACTGAAATGACTTCTGGATCAAAAACATCCGAAACACCATCATAATCCCAAATCACGTCGCCATTGTTGGCCATTTTAATAGCCATTTCTGATGCTTCTTCTTCGGATGATGCTGTCACTTCAATATTGCCCTTTACGTACGCTACGTGGCTCACTGTGACATTATACTTCTTATTTGGTGTTTCCATGCCTATTATTAATTTAAACAGTTAAAAGTGAAAAATATCACCAAGAGATTCTCAACTGTGCTTCATCGTCAAGCGTCACCGAATATCCATTGGATTTCAGTTCATTAATGATGAACTTTGACACACTCGATGGGCCTGGAACTTGCCGTGCATGGAGAATAATCAATGAATACTTCGCATCCGACCACGAAATGAAATTTTTTCCCGACTTAGAAGCTATATCGATGCATCTATAAATGTCTTCTAGGCATTCTCGGGCTGGTTTTTCAATTAATTCCTTATTCTTTTCGATATAAGTGTTTTGATTTTTCCGTGCTTCTGTTGCGGTGATTGGTTCCATAATCATTACCTTCCTAATGTGTGAAAAGTGAAAAATATCACCAGGAGATTTTCAAATGTGCTTCGTTGTCGATGGTCACAGAATATCCAAGTGCTTTCAGTTCATTAACGATGATTTTTGACAAATTAGATCGTTTGTTCTCGTGCTGCTCTGCCAGAAGAATCAATGAATACTTCACATCAGACCACGAAATGGAATTTTCGCCCGATTTTGAAGCGATTGCAATCTGTTCATAAATACTTGCGAGGCAATCGCGGGCTGGTTTTTCAATTGTTTCCTTATTCTCGTCCATGTAAGCAAGCTGATTTTGTCTTGCTTCTGCTGCTGTGATTGGTTCCATAATCATTAACTTCCTATTGTGTTAAAAGTGAAAAATATCTTTGATTGAATTGTTCTTCGGTCAATAGTTTGCCATTTAAATACCATCGTTTGTCTCCATTCGAATATTCAACAGCAGGACCATCTTCTCGATGGAGTTTTCCCTTCACCCACCAAGATTTATCTCCATCAGATTCGACAGCAGGTCCGCCCACTCTGTGAGGTTTACCATTTATGTGCCACTCCCTATCTCCATTTGCCCATTCAATGGCTGGACCATCTGCTCGATGAAGTTTTCCATTGAAGTACCATTCTTTATCTCCATCGGAATCATCAATGGCAGGTCCATCTACTCGGTGGAGTTCCCCATTGACGTACCAGTGTTTACTTCCATCGGGCCATTCAACAGCAGGCCCATCTTTACGATGAAGTTTCCCATTAAGCAGCCATCTTTTGATGCCCAATGCGTCGATGTCGCATTCATTCATAATCATTACCTTCCTGTTGTGTAAAAAGTGAAAAAACCGGGATTTCCCCGGTTAGTGAAGCACAATTGCGATGTTAGACTGTCGTCCTGATCGAATTCCTGAGCAAGCCATGCAGTTAAAGCATGTTGTTGATTTTCCTTTTTCTTTACTTGCGGGGCACCAAGCAAGTTTAATATTTTCCACCTGCTTAATTGCATCATCAAACGTGCCAATATTCTGCACGAAAAAGGTTCGATATCCTTTAGATGTTGCGTTAAGAACATCAATCGGAGTGTCACATGATGCCATGCAATAGTTGGCATAATCAAGATTACAAGTTTTCCATTGATGAGTGTAACCTGTTGACTCGCAATTCTTAAGAATGGTATCCCAAACTTCAATTGGAACTGCAGCAGGGTCGCCATAAGCACCAATTCTAACCTTAGCACCAGTCAATTCAATTGCAAGATTTTCAAGATTGGCGGTCTCATATTTCCCATTCAAAAATGTTTTGTAGATGGAATTAAAAGCCATAGTGTTGACATAGCATGAACGTGAAGTCTTCTTCAAAGCGTTTTCTCCGAGGACTTTAGGCCTATGAGGGCAATCACCGCAGATGCTTGAATCTTCACCAGTCTTTAACGCTTCAGTTGGATGGATGTCTGATCTAAGAATCCAAACTTGAGGCATAGCACCAGTCTTGGAATTCTTAGATGATTTGTTGACACCAGTAATAATGGCTACAATTGGCTTTCCGTCAATTTCAGATGGGCCGTTGAAGATAATCATACAAGACGTATGATTTGGCATTGTCAAAAGTGAAAATTACCAGAACTTCAATGTGATGTCGTGTGAAGTTTCTTCGCCGTATCCACACGTTGGACAGCCTGAACAATCAGTCACAAAAGTATGATCAATTTCATCGCCATTTTCGCAGTTTAAAATCTTCGCAATTTCAATATATGTCTGCAAGATTGGTTTTTTGGTCCTAATCGTACTGGCATTAATATTTATGTAATGACAATCCGAACCATCATGTGATTCCGTTCGACATGAAAAATACATCGAGTCTCCATGATAATAAAGGTCTTTGATTTTCTGTTCTTGTTCTTGAGTCATTTTTGTTTCCTATTAAAGTCGATATTTTCTTGAAAAATCAAATCCAATTGCGAATGGTCCTAAGACGAATATAAATTGAGATCGATTGTGTTTCACAAGGCCAAAAATGATTTGATGTTCATCCTGGGTGATATTTTGCGTAATCACCCATTTTCGATTTTTGGCCTTTTTAAACGTTACTCTCAATTCACCCCGATTTCCACAAACCAAGCCCGTGCAGTTTTTGCCACACCGCTAGTGATGTCTTTTGGTTCAATTCCACTGTTCTTCATGGTTTCAGTTTCTTCTTTAATGATATCACCCATCAACCATTTCAAAACTTCACCGAATCGTTTGTCATCAACACCTTGATCAATTCCAAACACAGACTGAATAGCTTGATCAAACCTCGATTTAGTCAACGCGTATTCAACAAATTCCTTCACCGAATTAAGCTTCTCGATATCAACAGGTGCTAGAGTCTTCACCTTAGATGAAGAATGCTTTTCTCCCTTAACCTTAAACCTCAAGTCTTGATTGTCAAGGTATGCTGTCCACACAATTCCTTCACCGATTCCCGAAACACCAAAGAATTTAGCCACAGGGCATTCTTCTTCGACTTTAATCGTCAAATCAGACAAAGTTGGCTGACTCAAAGCAGCGTTTTCGAAATCAATATCAATTGTCCACACAGGGAATTGAGTAATGTTGTAGATTCCATTGTCGTTATCTTGAATGCTCGAATAATCAATCCAATAATTCTTGAAATCTTCAGTAGCATCAATTTGTGAAACTTTTGCACCGAAAACAAAGAATCGTTTAGGCATTCCATTAATCCCAACACCCTTCTGAATGCTGCCACCAGCCCATTCTCCATACACAGTAATGTTAAATTTAGTCAAATCAACATTATTGTCTTCAGCCAATTTCGAAATCGACTTAATGAAAAATTCCTTATTCGACTCGGCAAAAAATGCAAAGCCAGCATTGTCACTCAGTGGAGTGATAATATTAGAACGCGATTGATACCAAATCCCATCAACTGAATTGTAGGAAACACCAGCGTTTGTTCCGTGGAGTTTGACTGTACCAGTGAATTTAATCGTTGGCTTTGGCCGTGAATAGTTGCGAATGATCTTTCCATCAGCGTCTCTTCCATCGTATGATGTGAATTCAGAAACGTTTTTGCAGACATTGTTAAATTGGCCAATTTCAGGAAATGCTATGTGTCGTTGCATGAGTATTAGTTTTGTGGATTGTTAAAAGTGAAAATTCACAACACCGAGTTTGTAGGTTTTGACTGTGACAAATTCACCACTGTTTGGCTTCGAAATAGAGAGTACGCGATAAGACGGTGGAGTGACGCTGTAAAGTTTAATCTCAGGCGTTTTTTCGATTTGCTCTTGAAAATGCTTAATGGTGCAGTATTCAAAGTAACGATTGTCATCGTAACCAAACGCACCGGAATAACTATGAATTGTTCGTCCTCCCGATGCGATGTCATGAACTGTGTAATATCTTGTGTCAATCTTCACTCGATACTTGATAGTGTCATCTACAATCAATTCATAGAAGTCATCTACTTTCGAAAAACCCAAACCAGTCAGATACTTGATCAACTCAGCTTCTTCAGTTTTCTGAATTTCTTCATCAAGCCTTTCTCGCTCTTCATCGATTCTTTGAATTGCTTTTTCGTATTCTTCTCTAGTCACAATCATTACCTATGTGGATTGTTAAAAGTGAAAAATCAAGCTCTGTCGTACAAACGCTTGATTTGATTAGCTGCATAAAGAAGTCTATGTGCCTTGACCGGACCATGGCAAATATCTATCCATTCTCCATTCACTTTAGCCTCAGATAGTAAAGTCCCATCATGGTAAATCATGATCGTCGCATAAAAATCTTCTCGTGAAAAAATAAATGCAACTCCTGGAACAGAATCCGTGTTCACCTTGAAAGGTGGGACTCTTAGGAGCTTCAAACACAAAAATGTGTCGATGGCTTGAAAATAAGTTTTAATCGTAGGTTTTGCGTCCATGATTATTATGTTTCCCATTCACCATTTCCGTGTGTGTTGTTAAAAACTCTCAATGTTGTCTGAGTTAACAAACACAAGCCCGTTGCTTGTAATAATTTTTTCCAGGAAATGTTTGCCCGACAGTTCATTGCATTTAAAAACACACTCGATTTCGTACAAATAAGATTTGGCCGTATCTGACATTGTGGCGATCACATCATCAGATATGTTTCGAAATTCATAAGACAGGCTTTCGTATACACCTTCAGCGTGTAGATAAACAGAAAAACTATCCAGATTTTTCTTCAACAATGATTTGATTTCGGTTTCAATTTCACATTGCTGTTTTCTCAATTCATTAATTCGATCATTCGTTTCCGTTGCGTCCATAATCATTTCCTTCCTATTGTGTCAAAAGTGAAAAATTTGGTGGGAGTGACAAGATTTGCACTTGCGTCCTTTCGCTTAACCGCTATGCTCACCTAGCGTCCAATAGCTTTGACTCAACATGTATCGTCTTGGCGTAACGCTGGCACTGGCTACACTCCCGTTTATTTACGAATGTGGATTGTTAAAAGTGAAAAAACCGGGATTTCCCCGGTTAAATTTTTGGTGCCCAGAGAGGGACTCGAACCCTCACGCTATAAAGCAACGGATTTTCTTACCACTGTAGTTTTCACTACCAACAAAGCATGGTGCTATACCAATCGCTACTCTCTTTATTGTTTGTGGTCTGGACTATACCTTACGAACTTAATGTTTCACCTATTGTTCGTCCAGCCGTCTAGTCTCTACACCTTCCTTTTTTCAAAGGCTTGGCTCGGTATTGCCATTTTACAGGTTTCACCGAATTTGACTGGTTCTACATATAGTTTCTAGGCTTGCTATATGCACTCAATTTTCATAAGTCCGCTGTGTCTACCAATTCCACCATCCGGGCAGCATTTATTACGTCATCAAAACTCTTCAGGTTCGCCAATATCAATGATGGCAAATTCCAGTGATTCTTGGTCAACACCCACAGATTCTCCCCAATCAATTTCCCAGTCAAAAGCGTCCAAGTCACACTCTTTTGCTTTTTTAATCGCTTCAGTCTCGTTTTCAGCCTGAACTTCAATCAATGTAACGCATGGCCTGTTAGCCACCGCTGAGATCGTAAATGTTTTCATGTATGTTATGTTCCTGTTGTGTTAAAAGTGAAAATTGCCTTAAAAAGCATCATCTTCGCAAATATCAGCGACTTCGAAATTTGGATCAATAGAACCAGTTCCCCACTCCAAGTCATCCACTTTCATTTCCATCGCCATATTGACAGCTTCATCTTCAGTTTCTGCTTCAACGGTCACAAATGTTGATACTGTTTGTGTGCTGTACAATGTGATTCCAAATTCTTTCTTCATGTCTGTTATTTTTGTGGATTGTTAAAAGTGAAAATTAATTCAATGTGTATTTGATGCCATCGATGACGATCTCTGTACCTGCCAATGGTCGCAGTTTCTGATTAAATTCCCCTTCGCACATTGAGACACCATTAATACACCAGTATTTGGTTCCATCCACGTCTTTAAATGCGGGACCATCTGTACGATGACGTTTCCCATCAAAGTACCATTCTTTACTTCCATCGCTCCATTCGACAGCAGGCCCATCCTCTCTATGAAGCTGGCCATCAACAAACCATTTTTTGGTGCCATTTTTTGATACTTCAATCGTGTAAGACATATTAATCATAACCTCCATCAGTTAAAAGTGAAAATTACCAGTTCATCCAATTATCATTGCACATATAAATGTCATACAATCTTTCTTCAAGCTCTTCAATGTCAGGCTTTTGGTTCTGAGTGCTCTCGGGCAAAGTCTTAAACAGTGCCTTCAAATTCTTAATCCCGGCTTCGATTTCGTTGTTATGAAAAGCACAAAATTCAGCAGTGACTTCATCATCACTCATTGATTTAATCGTCATGAGTTTGTTATGCAAATCAACACTATAGTCTTTAACAACTGGCTCGAAATCACCAGTGGTCAACAACTGTTCACATTGTGCGATTACTCGATATGCAGCAACAGTTGCTTTCTTAGTTCGCCTGTACTGATTTTCTTGCATGACAAGGTCAGGATCAGAAAACTTTCTCAAATAGCGTGAAAGTTGAGCTTCTGCATATCCACAATGTGCCATTAGACATTTATGACCATCAAACAAAAATGGATACAATGCTCGAATGTCCTCAGCTAAATAAAATTCGTTAGTTTTCTCATACAGTGGTGATTTAATAACTTCATAACATGTCGGATTACCCTGCGACAAATGCTTTACAAAATGACATAGCTCCCACGATTCAACATCACCATCAGAATCTTGAACTTTGATTGTGTTGTTTTTAAATGGGCTTATCACTTCTTTGATCGAATGCATGGTGATGTAACGAACATCATGATCGGATTCAGGTGTAGCCAGACCATGCATCTGACTACCCACCACTGTTTTGTATACGACGTTCATATCAATCCCAATTGTAAACTTCTAGTCCATCGAAGCATTCAGCGTCTGCATCCAGAATGACATAATCGCATTCAAGCTGTCGAGCCTTCAGCATAATGTCCTTCAAATCTTCTGGAATATTATCAACATCAAGATTCGTGTCTTCACATTCGGACAGCATCCATCCATAATCTAACTCCTGAATGATCAAATTAACGAATTCAGGTTCGGAAGACAAAATGTTGGAGGTCTCTTTTGAAATGTGACCGCCGTTAATCTCAAGAATTTTCTTAATCATAGCAATTATCTTTGTGGATTGTTAAAAGTGAAAATTTGAACAGTGAGAGAAATACTATTCTTTTTCATTCGCCTCGGTCAAAAGAATCTTACCTGGCGATGGATATTCCACTTTCAAACCCATATTATACCAAAGTTGACGGCGATTGTGATCATTGACGGCGTCATTTATGCCTTTCAGTTGTTCTATCAATCGTCTTAAACTTATTTGTGTGTCCAACTTCTGAAAATGATATTCTGGATAGCTTTCAATGTATGCGATGATAGCTTCTTTGAGTCTATCTCGAATAGGCTGTCGCATTTCTTCTGTGATTTCAACAAATTCATCCATAATCATTACCCCCTGACAATGTCAAAAGTGAAAATTAGCGAATCGCCTTTCCATTCACGATATCAACAGTATCAACCATTTCATAACTTGCGATATCACCACCATCGAGAAAATTCACTTTTTTATTAACTGGCTGCCAAACAATAATGGGGTCAGTTGTAGGAGTTAGTTCAAATTTCCCATAGTTGGGCAACTCTTGAAGATTCTCGAACAGTTTTTCCAAAGTTAAAAATCCATCATCTGTTATCGTTTCACCGGTGATGTCGTCAGTTAATGTGTAACAAAAAGGTGACTCGTCAATGCCTACTGTAATAAGAATTTTATTACCAGACGGGCCACTAACTGTTTTTTCAAAATATGTTTCGTCGTTGTATGTTTCTGGGAGAAAGTCTCTGTCTCTCAGCCATTTTTCGACCTGATCAACGGTTGTTTCTTCATAAGGCGTGACCTCAAGCTGCTGGTTGAGCAGCTTGATTTGTTCGATAATTTCTCTACGTGTCATAATCATTACCCTCTGACACTGTCAAAAGTGAAAATTACTTCCCAGATGCTCGAAAAGCTTCCATCTCAGCTTTAGTCCTTCGATGCCTCTTTGGTTTAACTGCATCCACGGGAGCTGCAGCCTGACTTGCCCGAAAAGCTTCCATCTCAGCCTTGGTCCTTCGATGACGACGACCTTCTGGTTTTTCAGGTTTTTCCAAAATAATACCCCTGGCGGCAGCCATCTCAGCTTTTGTTCGACGATGTCGTTTTCCTGTTGAGGATTGCTCAACTGGCTTTTCCTTCTTCTCGACAGGTGACTGTTTGGTGAATTTACGCAGCTTCTTAGCAGACAATTTCGATTTCCGGTCAACCTTTGGTTCAGCGATCTGCCCAATAACACGGTCTTTAATGTCTGGATTCAAAATCAGATAATCTCTTGCGATTTTAAAATCTAGATAGCCATTGTCATTGTAGATGGGAACCTGAGCAAGCTCGACAATCCCCTTGAAACCACGTCTGATGATGGAATTTGCAATACTGCAAATGATATTTCCACTCTCTGGATTTCGAATGCATCCGTCTGGGAAAAATTGACTGCTGCGAGGGTCGTACAAACACATGACGCCATCCTCTTTCTCTTTGATAATAATCTTCATTTCTCTTGTCACACTTTATACGATTAAATTCTCGCCAGTTCCTTCAGATTTGGATTAACCATGTACGTTATGATTCAAATATGTCAAAAGTGAAAATTTAATAAAATTAAAAAAGATTATGCTAATCATAACAAGAATTATACAATGGAGAATTATGAATATTAAAATCCAAGCCACAGGCAAAGTTTCTATCAAATTTAAGGACCATTTTGGCCCGTTTAAATGGGATAAAACTATCACTTCGAATGTCAATCAGATGATCGATGTAGCCAATGTTAAATTAGGAGCCACACGAACACTCTCAATCCCAGGACCGGCTGATATTATTGTCTCGATTTCCGAAGTTAATGGAATCAACATAATCACAGCGAAACTTATTGCAGATGGATCACCATGGGTGCTTTATGAAGCATCAATGCCAATCGACGCAAAGAAAGAACTTGACAAAGTTCAACCACTTCGAATTAGAGTTGATAATGTTAGAGGCGTCACAGTTGATGTTTCTCTTAAAACAATTCTGACCTAAGTCGTTGATTAAAAGGCTAAGCTAATCATTAAGATAGCTTGGCCTTTTTTTGTTATGAACCCAACTTATATTCTTTGACGATTTCGTAATTATCAAGATCACCGTCATCATACTTAATGGCAAGCACTGTTTTTTTCACCAAATAAACCGGCGGAATAGCCTTCAGTTTAGGCAACATATCAGTAGACAATGGGTAATATTCATCGTAAATGATTTCTTGGTCAATTTCGTCCCAAACCCAGCAATTTCGATCAATCAAATCAACTTGATATTTAATTTGCCCGTCAATTACTAAAACATAATAGTCATCAATGCTATTCACCACACGCTCAAATCCCCATGCCAGCAATTGATCAATTGTTTCTTGATCGCGTTCGACGGCTAATTCACTATCAAGCTTCTCCATCTCTTCCCTGAGACTAGCCATTTCTTTTATTATTTCTTCTCTTCTGGTCATCTTATTTTATCTTTGTGGATTGTTAAAAGTGAAA
>ERZ650304.203-NODE-203-length-37635-cov-15.499228_pt1 | contig 37635 bp, 54 predicted proteins | sample MGYA00376240_ERZ650304 | MGnify/ENA primary metagenome ERZ650304 (study PRJEB26733, sample SAMN07839271) | wastewater metagenome | biome: small river; feature: stream; material: water | place: USA: North Carolina | collected 2016-03-01 ... | reverse complement strand
ATGAAAAAAAGAGTATTGTATATTGTGCCCCCTACTGGTAGGGCAAGGATTGGTAAATATTACCTAATCAATGAGGATGGCTATTTTATGGCACAAGAGACATATAGCAGTAGGCAAGAAGCAAAACAGTTATTGATTGATGAAAATCCGGACGTTAAGGGGATATTTGCAAAGTACTTAGAGCCGTGATATACGGTAATATTCCCGAACGCTAAACAAATAAAAAAAATTGATGAGCTAAATAAACAGTTTGAGGATCCGGAAGTTGAGGACGCCTATATTAAACAGCATTGATTAGTATGGGATAAGACCGTTAAACCAAAGGAGGACGACAATGCAGATCTTGAGGATTTATTTTAGTCTTTATATCATGTGACAAACACAACCAATAAGACTTATACAAGTTCGCAATGGTAAACTTGTTTCAGATCCGCTAACTAAGGACCAGCAGGCCTTATTATTGGAAACCCTTAATAATGAGGTTTACTTACAATGATTATCAGACGAGGAAAAGAAACTATTAGCTGAATTAGAAAAAAAGTAATTTTATTTATATCAATATATTCAGATTATGAAAAAATTATTATTAGTACTTAGTCTTACTGTTTTGCTTACCTGATGTGCATTAAAGCCCCAAGAAGCTCAACGAGTTACTATTAAAAGTGTTGGTACTTGCGGCGATATCGCAGGTATGAAAGTTTGCGAAATTACACTAACTGACGGAACAACAGGAACAGCACAAGAATATTACGCAGTACCCGGAAACCCTATAAGGTCCGATATGGTACATTAGTTTTATACAGGTAGGCGAAAGCTTACCAGTATATTGATATGGTTAGCTTGGTGAGTCTGTATAACAACAGTACATATAAAGAGCGCAACGCTGGACGTATGGCGCTAATACGTTGGCTAGCCATATCAATATACTATTTATTTGTATAAATTATCATGGAAAACACATTACTAATAAAAGTAAAAAACACGGAAAAAGGTTTTGCTATAGAGCTTGACACACACAACGTAAAGTTTACCGCTGAGGATATGGCTAACGTTGCTAGTGTTTGTTTACCAAGTCTAATAGTTGAAATCCTAAAGGATCTACCAACAAAAGACGGTATGGATAAAAATGAGGCCTTTGAGGGTGCGGTAATGCACACGGTTGGTAATATAATGGGTAAATTCTTAAGTATTAAATCAGAGCGTGAGGAAAAGGACGCAAAGCAACAAACTGAGAAAAAGCCAACTTGAGGGCTAGATTGTGATTGTGAAACGGAAGCATAGTAACCGTTAATTAAGATACAAAAATACTATTTATTATATTTTGTTTAATCATGTTTATTAAATTTGATCAGTATTGAGACATTGAAAAAGTTTTTATCTCTCATTTTGTAGCTGCTTTATTGTTTATTTTTGGATTGTGCGCTTTTGCATCAAGCTATTTTACAGTGCAGCCGTGACAGATTGTTTTAGTGAAAACATTGGGAGAGCTTAACCCTACTGTTTACACGGAATGAGTACACCGGAAAACTCCATTTATTGGAACGGTTATAAATATCTCAATGAGATCCAAAAAAATTGAGGATAATGCAACTGCAGCAACCAATGACCTCCAAAATATTGGTATATCAGTAGCGGTAACTTATCAGATCACGAGAGAGGGCGTAATGGAAGTATATAGACGCTTTGGAGATGATGACGCAATTGCTACCAATGTTGTTATCCCAAATATCAAAGAGGCTATAAGATCAGTAACAGCAAAATATAAGGCTGATGAATTGATTACAAAAAGGGCCGAAGTATCAAGCTTGATACATGAAAAGTTGCAGAATAAACTTAATGAATTTGGATTACTTGTATCTGATACAAACATACAAGACGTTAGTTTTTCAGAGTGATACAATGACTCTATTGAAAAAAAAGTAAAAGCGGAGCAAGACGCTTTAGCTAAGAAAAACGAACTGGAAAAAACAAAGTATGAAGCGGAGCAACAAGTAGTTAGAGCAAAAGCGGAAGCGGAAACAATAAGAATACAAGCGGAAGCAGTAAAATCCCAATGAGGTGCGGAATATGTACAACTAAAGCGGATTGAAAAGCGAGATTGAAAATTGCCAAGTACTAGCCTTGCGGGAAGCAATGGCCTTATATACAATATGAAGTAAAAAACTATACTAGTGGCACTTGGCCACTGGTATATATAACGGTTACCGGTAGGATCGCACCGCAGGGCTGACGGCTCCGATGTATTAAATCCCTGAATAGTAGCCGTTATATATACTTATTTACTATATTACAAAAATCCTATGTCTCAAACAGATCATTGAGTAATTACAAGCGAGGTAATGCAAAAAGTAGCCCTTGAGACCGCTACAAAACTCATTAAGATAATTGATAAGTATCTTGATAAAGAAATAATAGTAACTGCAACAGAGGAATGACATGCAGAGGTTGAAAGCAAAATTAAAGAATGAATGAAAATAATGACTATTCTAACAATAGCCACATTACTACAAAAAAGATCAGATGATTATATGAAAACAGAGGGAATAAATTAATTTATTTTTTAAATTTATACACAATGGCACGACCTGAAAACAACAACAAAACACCATTAGCAATAAAAGTATTTTGGGTCATCTGTATTATAGTATGTTTAACCGCTTACTTTTTAGTAACTTGTGATAAATAAAATGAATACAGATAATTTATTTTATTATATAGCCTACTGATTGCAGGTTTTGGCAATGTTTGGATTTCTTTACATGAGTTGGAAAAACTACAGATCAGGTAACAAGACAAAAAAGAAATTGGAAAAAATCCATAATGAAAAAGATACAAGAGCTATTGAAAAAGAAGCAATCAAAATAATGCAGGATTACCATAACCTATTAGCTGAGTTTATAAAATCCCAAGAGGGCTCTTATAGATCAAGAAATGAATTATTGATAGCCAAAGAACTTACAGAAATATCCGCCTTTGTGCGCTCTTGTGTCTATGCTCATCTACTAGATGAGGAAATAAATAAATAATTTTATCATTATATTGACCGCATGAATTACGCAAACCTTTTTAGCAAGTTTACAGATAAAAGCCCAAGAAATAAATGGCTTGGAGTTGTTAGAGCTGAAAACAATTATCTATATGCTACGGATATGGAAAACTGGATTATGACAAAATCAGAAAAAGAAATTGAGGACGGCGTTTATGCTGATGTTGATTTCAGGATACTTAGTAAGTTTACAAAAAACGATTGCCCAGTATTTCCACAGTATACAGATGAGGATTTTATTGGTAGATTTACGCCGTCAACACTTGCTAGAGTAAAAGACGTAATAAGTCAGTTGGCTAAGATAGTTGACGCAAAAACTTTTGTATCAGTGCTACAGGGCTTTTACTTTGATGCTGAGAGAAATAAAATAGCAGGTAGTGACTCTTTAACTATGGGCGCATTTGATGTAAATCTTGATCTTTCTGAGTCGTTTATTATGTACAAATCTTGAATGTATGCGCTTTATGCACATAGCGGAGAGGTATTGGTTTATAAAAATGATGGCCATATATTTTTTGTATCAGAGGAAACAACAACAATAACATCTTATATAATCTGAAACTATCCGGACTACGATAATAATAGGGTTTTCCCTGATGATATGAGTAAAATGCACGCTTTCAATTTATGAATACCACTTGAATTGGCAAAACGTTTCAAAACTCCTTTGATCCATTTTAAGAAATGATACCAAAGTATTGGCGACTATGTAGTTGAGACGGACCAGCCTGATATAGCTATAAGCGTAAAAAATGCTAAAATTGTCAATGGTAAAGAGGTTGCATATGATTTGAAAAAGTGAATAATGGTATTTAGCGGGGATAATTTCAAAATAGCAATAAAGCTTATTGATTTAGATCTTAAAAAGTAATATCTAATGTCAAAATTTACACACCCTAAGGGTATGACTGTTACTGAGTATGAGGACATGCCATGATATTATATTATTAAGGATAGCAACGGCCAAGAAGTTGCTGACTCTATAAGATATAGTACATTATGATTATTTTGATTTATAGAAGAGGAGGAGGAAGAAACCCGGATTGATGAGCTTTATAGCTCAATTGTATGATTATTTTGAAAAGAACTTACACCAGAGGAGGAACGCCCTGAGTTTGAAAAACGTTTATTAAAGTATATGCCAAAACCAAAAAAAGTTGAGTCAGAGGATATAAGGGATTTTGCAAGACAATATAATTTAAGTGTGCAATCATCTGAGGACGTAATAAAGTTTGCAAAATATTTTGAGCTTTTAGCTGAGTAATATTTTAATTATTATACTCTTAAATGATCAATCAAATTATGCTTATTGCTGGTTTTGTTGTTATTATGCTGTTGCTTACTTTCGGGTTTTCAATTGGTATTATACAGGTTAGAGAAACCATTAAAGACATGAAAGTATATGGCTTTAGTTGTTGTATTGCTTGAGTCTTATATTGATCAGCAACTTGTAGCGTTTGCGTAATATTAATGGCTTTGCTGCTTACCAATGTAGCAAGCTAAAAGCTTAAAAAAGTCTTGCAAATCACTACACAAAGATTATAAATTTTGTGTTGGTATGTTATAGGAGGACTTTAAGGGTATAAGGGCGTGGCCGTTTATGGATTTAATACCTGATCATTGATCTATTAAATGCGGGTGAGATCCCCGCCCCGCTCATGCTTTAAAGAAGGATCCCCGTAAAGGATCAGAAGTAAAACGAGGCGTCATTACACGCCTATCCTATACATTCCAACTATATTGAATAAATACAGTGGTTTGGTTTACTTAGCCGTGGCCTATACTTGCGGCCTACTGTTACACGAGGAGACTTTTGTAATGGTCCTCAATGGGATGTATTTGAGGTATGATCAAGCCACAGTATTTATTTAATATATTCAGATTATTTTATATTTTTATAATCATCTCAATAATGTCAAAAGTAGACTTTTCTAAATTACAATTCTTATGATTAGACAAGCAACCTATTGATATGGGTAAGAATAGACAAGGCGAACAAGTACAGCCATGCCAGTTATTAGGAGAGCAATTATATTTCAAGACTAAAGAGATACCAATGGCGAAGTTATGAGAGCAAATATATAATGGTGAGACTATTGAAATGAAAGCCATATTGCTTACTCAGCTAAAAGATTTTGTAAACTTACCACCTGAACAGAATGGATTAACTCTTTTTGCACAGAGAGAAACTTTAAAGTTTTTGGAGTCAATCAAGGCGTAATTTTGTATGATCAATCTATGAGGATATTATAACAGATTTCCCCAAGTAATTAGATGACCATACTCCGCCTTGAAGTGTAAAAACAAAAAATGATTTTGCACAGCTCAGACAGCCAACGGTATGGTGGCTTATAAACTACTTGAATGGGAGGGCCAACGGGTAGTAGAAATATACGCCGATTCTCCCCACAAGAAAAAAGCAGGACGCCATAGATCAAAATAGATATTTTATACTATATATGTAATATGGATAGTACAATAAGAGATATCGCCATTGTTTTAACTAAGTCTATGTGACTAAAATATATTTGGTATCGTTGTAGTTGTTGAGAGAAATGTAAAATAAAGGTTTGTAATTGACTATCTCCGTGAGTTGTTGACATATTGCCAATGCACCAATGAGTAAAGACTTGATGCAAGAATTGTTGAGTGAATGAGTCAACAAATAGGGCAATAAGAAAATCTATCAAAAATACAAAATTAATATATTTACACGTAATAGTAAAAATGTCAGATACAAATCAAACACCAACACCACTGCAAAAGCCACAAGAGCCAACAAAACAAGAGCCAACAAAACAAGAGCCAACACAGGGCGGAGATTTCACAACTAAGATAGTAAAAAAGTAATATGGATAGAGCTGCTAAGATAGCGAAGATGAAACGCCAAGAGCAGTTTTGTAAGTCTCTACGGCGGATTGATAAGTTTTTGAAACTTTTAAATTATAACGTCTATGGTAGAGTCTACAAAGAACCAAAACCAAAAGGGAAAAGGCCAGAGCCAAAAAAAACCCGGTAAGAAAACAAAAGGTAAATGATGAAACAGATGAAAATTAAAGTCTGAAATAAATCATAAATCTTTTGTTTTTGAGTATCTAAAAAACGGCCAAGTTTGATATGCTGCGTACATGAAGATTTACCCTTGAGTAAGCCAAAGAACTGCAGAAGTGAATGCATCTAAATTACTGAGTGATACTAAGATAATTTCAATGATTGATGAACAAGTACAGAAATCATTTAAGCTTAATGAGATTGATGTAGATTATATTATTGGATGATTAAAAGAAGTTGCTGAAAAGTGCTTGCAACGTAGGAGAGTTAGACACGTTGAAATAAAAGTAACCAAGAAAAAAAACAAGGAGGAAAAGGAAGTGGTTGAAACATTAGTTACTTGATGATTTAACCCAAAGGAGGCCAACAATGCTTTTGATAAACTAGGAAAATATAAAAAGCTTTGGAGTGATAAAGATAATGACAAGGATAAGCCAATAATCAATAATGTACATGTACATTTACCGGATAATTGAAGATGACAAACTGAGACGACATAGTAAACATAATACCGCAAAAAGGGTTTCAGTATAATTTTTTATCCAATCCAGCAGATATCATAATTGGTTGAGGTAAAGCCTGATCAGGTAAATCATACGCTCTATTGTTGGAACCGCTTAGACATATAAACACCGTCAAAGGTTTTTGAGGCGTTATTTTCAGACGTACAAGCCCCCAAATTTCTAATGAGTGATGATTACGAGATACTAGCCAATGAATTTACCCAGCAGCTTGATTATTACCATCAAGAACCAACTTAAAGCGGGAAAATAAAGCACTTTGAAATAAAATAAAGTTTTCGCACTTGGAGCATGAAGATGATAAATTGAGCTGGCAGGGGTCTCAAATTCCTTTTTTGTGATTTGATGAATTAACCCATTTTAGTGAAACACAATTCTGGTATTTGGTTTCACGTAATAGATCCACGTGTTGAGTGAGACCATACGTAAGGGCCACTTGCAACCCTGATCCGGATAGTTGGGTAAAAAATCTTATTGATTGGCGGATTGATCCCAAAACGTGATTTATTATAAAAGAACGTGACGGCGTATTGAGGTATTTTATCAGGGTTAATAATCAGATGGTGCGGGGCGATACCGTACAAGAGGTTATGGATAAAGCGCCAAGCTTCTTTACTCCCGAAGCATTGAAAGGACGCAAACCATCAGATATCATTTTATCACTTACATTTATTGAGGGTGATATTTACGACAATGAGGAGCTACTAAAGCAGGATCCGGGTTATATTGCTAAGCTCATGGCCCAAGACGAGCAAACAAGGAGCCAGTTATTGGATGGTAACCGACATATTAAAGTTGATGATCTGAGCTTGGGAAATTATGCAGCTATATCAGATATATTTAGTAATTATGTAAAACCTCAGGATTGAGACAAAAAAGCAATAACTACGGATGTGGCACGTTTTGGGCGTGATCTTACTGTTAGTATTGTTTGGACCTGACGGCGTGGCGAAAGGATGGATATATTAACTAAATCAAAAACAACAGATACATTTAATCTTATTGAAAACCAACGCCAAGAGTACTGAGTTGGTAAAAGTGAGGTTACAGTTGATCAAGATTGAGTAGGGGGTGGCGTAGTTGATGAATGAGATGGATATATTGGATTTTCTTGATGACGTCCAGCGTTGCCAGACCCTGAGGAACTAAAAAGAGATAGGAAAGCAAGACCGGAAAATTATGACGACTTAAAAACACAGTGTTATTATAGAATGTTTGACCGCAGAGTAAATAAAAGACAAATAAGTATTGATCCCGATAATATCCGGGTTGATTGAGTGAAAACAACTGTAATAGAAATAGGGGGCAAGTTTTACGATGTCAAAGAGTTGATTATGAAAGATCTTAGAGCAATAAAAAGATCTTGAATTGACAAAGACGGAAAACTAAAGATAAACGATAAAGCAGCGCAAAAGCTTATTTTAGGCTGACGTAGCCCAGATTTCGCAGATACTATAATGATGAGAGAATACGCAGAGCTTACTCAACCACCTGAATTGGATATATTTTTTATTTAAATTGTCTTGTATCTAATTTTTTAATTTGTGATAAGAGAGTAATTATAATTTATTACTCTCTTTTTTCTTATGGCTAAATTTGTTGGTAAACTAATTGAAGTATCTTTTGCTAAAGAGACCGTTAGAGGTACGGCCGTTGCAGCTTCAAAATGGATTAACAAGACTAATATGACCTTTGACGATAAAGATTTATACGTACAGGATGAGGGAGGTATTGGATCAATTCGGGATGCAAAGTATAACTATCTAGTTAAAAAATGGGGTGAATGAGATATTGAAATGGATTGCGATGTAAACGCTCTTGGTTTTATGCTTTTATCATTGCTTTGAGCTCCAACGTCCGCAGTTGCAACAACCTGAGCTTATACTCATACTTACGCCTTGGTTGAAACAAACCAAACGCAATCTTTGACTATTGGGGTTAAAGATCCATCCGCTGGCCAATTGAATTATGCAAATGCGGTTATTGATAAAATTACTATTTCTGTAAATGCTGCACAGATAGCAAAGGTTACAGCTACATTTAAGGCTAAATGATCAGCGACAACTACGCATAGTGTTTCTTACACGCAAGATTATAAGTTACTTGCTAGACATGCAATATTTAAGCAAGCAACAAACTTAGCTTGATTGGCTTGAGCGTCCGCAGTATCAATTAGATCTTTTGAAATTACAATAAGTAAAAATGTTGAGGAGGATATGAGCCTTGGAACTATAGCGCCAGATGATTTCATTAACAAGTTGTTTACTGTTGAATGAGTATTTACTCTTGTTTTCAATGATACGACTTATAAAGATTTCAGCCTTGCGGGAACTCAAAGAGCTGTAAGATTTGAGCTGTCAGATACTACTACAACTATATGAATATCAAGCAATCCATGACTTAGAATTGATTTGCCACTTGTTGGACTTACTGAGTTTAGTAAAAATATGGGAAGCGGTGAAGTAGTATTACAAACGCTTAATTTTAAAGCTGTTAGATCTTATGCTGACGCCTCAGGTATCTCAGTAGTATTAACTAATACAACGGCGTCTTACTAATTTTAGCCCTTATAACTCATTTAACTATAAAGTTTTTCTAATGTTTGAATTATACAAGGAGTACACCGGCGCACTGGTTAAAGACCTTACAAAATCAATTAAAGATTTTACAAATTCTTTAGCTGAGATTAAAGGAAAGGATAAGCAGACTTATAGGATGGTTATAAGCCAGCAAACAGTAGATAGGGATTGAGATGTAGTAATGATTGATGGTATAAACATTGATTATTACATGACTAGCCCGGTTGTACTGGTAAACCATGAGTATAAGATTGAGAAAATAGCCGGTAAAACCATAACGCTGGAAAAGGTAGGCAACCAACTTATAGCAGAGTTTATATTTGCTGATACTGAGCTTGGCCAACTTGCTGAAAAACTATATAACGGATGATTTTTAAAAGCTTCAAGTATTGGCTTCTTACTCAAAAAGAGAGATCAAAACAATTGGGCGATTATTACAGAGTGCGAACTTATAGAATGGTCTTTAGTTGCAGTTGGATCCAATAGACAAGCGCTAAGCTTGGATGCTAAAGAGTATGAACTTGGACTATCTAAGGGGCTTATTGTCAAAGAACTACCAAAAAACGTAAAAGAGGGGGCAGTTATTGAATGAGGAGAGGCGGACCAGCAAGATCCTGCTGCTGATGTTACACCGGTAGCACCTGAAAATAATGACGATGAGAGCTATCCGGATGAGAAAAGTTTTAGAATGGCCGTAATGTGACAATTTAAGGCCATAAATCAACGTATTGACAGCTTGGCCGATGACAAGGCGAAAAGCCAAAAGGATATAGAAGTAAAGGAGCTTTTGCAAACAGCTTCTAGGGCATTATCTGAGGGCCTTAGACAGTTTAAGCTATCTTAAATCAGATTATTTATTATTATTTTATTCTTTTTATTATGAGTAGACAAGAAAAAAGAGCCTTGGAAAGGGCACAAAAGAAAGCTCTAAACGCTTTCAACAAAATGGGTAGAGAGGTACTTGAAAAAGACCCAGAAACTGAAACCCTTGAAGAAAAAATGGTTTGAGTTGTACAAGACGCACTAGGTAAGTCATTGCCTTGAGTTGTTGACGCCGTGCTTGAAAAAAAGCTTGGCGAAATGGAACAAAAGAACGCTAAGGAAATGGAGGAAATTAAAAACACTCTTAAGCAAGTAGCTTTTGGCCAGAAAAACAATGACGAAGCAAAGGAACTTGAGAGAAAAACCGCTATCGTTGGCATTGTTAAGGAAGTTTGGGGAGCTAAGGGAGAAATTGGCGAAAACCAATTTAAAACCATAGTTGGCCAACATATCAAGACAATGGGAGAGGGTGACGCTCTTGAGGGTGCTGAATTCGTATTTGATCAGTTTGAAAAGGACGTTTTGAAAGTAATAAACAGCTTTTCACTGGTTAATTTTGTTAGAATTCTCAATATTGTTAAAGGTGACAAAGTAAATTTGCCTAAGGTTACTAACGGTATTACTACCGCTTACGTTGCTGAAAATGGAACACCAACAGCAAGCGAACCAGTAACATCATTTGTTACTATTGATATCTTTAAGGCGGTTACTCTTACTAACTTTAGTGATGAGTTGCTTGATGACGCTATGACTATTCCGGATCTTTATGATCTGTTAGTTGAGTTGATTGGAGAAAGCCAAGGAGAATTCTTGGAGGGCGAAATTATAAGCGGTGCTGGCTCAACAAGTGGTATTGAGGGTATTTTGACTGCATCAGGTACTAACTTAGTTGTTATGGGCGCTGGTGGTAGAGTATCAACAATTACAGATGCTAATCTTGTGACTGTAATGACTACCGCACTGATGAAGTATAAAAGAACTCCTAGCAATATTAAGCGGGTTATGAGTCAATACACTTATGGTAAATTGATGGCTATCAAAACTACTGATGGTTATCCTCTTTATCCTGAACTAAGAAACTTTGCTAGTCCATCTTTAATGGGTTACGGGGTTGTTATTTCTGATAAGATGCCAGTACAAGACGCCGCAGGTGATGTAATCAATGCTAAATCTATCATCTTTGGAGATTTGAGATATTACACACTGGTTAAGCGTAAAGGTTTGACTACTGAGCGTGGTTACTACGGTAACAACTGGAGGGATAGCATACAATCCCTTAAATCAGTTTGTAGATTTGGAGGTAAATGTACATTTGCCCAAGCGTTTACAATCTTGAGAAACGGAACATCTTAGTATATGGAGGGCTTGGCCCTCCTTATTTTAATTGGGGTTGTATTGAGTTTGAACAGCGTAGATACAACCCCAATTAAAATAACATTTATATTATTTTATACTAACTATGCGTGTAAGAATTATCCAAGGGCTCTATCCCTATAATCCCGGTGATGTAATAGACATGTCAGAACACTTAGTTTATGGCCAAAATGCTCCTTATGTTGAAGTACTAAAAGATCAAAAAACTCCACTAACTGACTTTCAGGCCGTAGAGACTGGAACAAAAGTAATTATGGGCGCTCCTGATGAAAAAGATATTAAGGCCCGCAAAATACCCGAAGTTGAACACTCCAAAGTGATACAACTTGATGACGTGCCAAAAGCAGGGAAAAACCAAAAGGCAGCTCAAACTACTACAGAGGTAACGGTAAACGATAACACACCTCCAACAGCTACTGGAACAGTAGAAAAAACGCCGGAGGAAATCCAAGCAGAGCAAGAAGCTGCTGAAAAGGCAAAGGCTGAATTAATGCAAGCTAGAATGGACGCACTAGCACCATTTGAACTTACAGAGGAGGAAGTTGCAGAGCTCAAGATTGAGGAAATGGCTGAGGATGAATTTAACGCCTTGGTTGCTGAAAAGCAAAAAGAATTGGATGACAAGGCAGGGCAAAACACACCTCCAACAGCTCCAAAAAGCAACAAATCTAAATAATTAACCCCCTTATTATATGTCACTAGTAGTAACCCTTGATCAAGTAAAAAGATATTTGGCCGTAAATGACGCCGGCGGGAGTCTTGCACTTACTACATGGAACGAAGAGAACGGGGACGTAGCATATAACAACCCAGAACAAGACACGCTCATACAAATGCTACTTGACGGCGCTATTGCGTTTGTTGAAAAGTATTGCGGGCGTGTCTTTTGATCTACTGAATATGTTGAGCTAATTAATGGAAATGCACAAACTCAGATTATACTAAAAAATTTTCCGGTTGCTGAATTGTCACAAATCCGCTACAATAACGGCACTCAATCAGATCCCGATTGGGAAATAATTGAGCCTGATAACTATTGGTTATCAGAGGAGTCTGGAATAGTAAACCTCAACTTTGTATTATCAAGGTGATTTAAAAATTATGAGATAACTTACACTGGTTGACAAGCAACGCCTAATGATATAGTTGTTGCAGTTTGTAAAATTGTTGGCACTTCTTACAATGAGAGATGAGCGGACGGCATAAAGTCAGAAACGGTATCAGGTGACAGGATTGAATATAGCGCAAGCGAAATTGATCCAAAAGTTTTATTATGTTTGGACCTCTATAAAAATGTTACTTTGATTTAAACACTATAACATGATAGCGGTAGTAAGTAGGCTTACTTATACCGATGGGGCTTATAATAAATGAGTCTTTGAGCCAACTGGATTAGCTTATAAATGACACTTGAAACCAAATGACATTAAAACGCTACTTGATAAAACAATGTTTGGAAAAGAATTTACATTTACGACAATAAGAAACGCAGATATTAGAGAGGGTGACAAGGTTACTATTGGTACAACTACTTACGAAGTAAGCGGAGTGATGCCAAGCCAATGAATATCATTCACGTCAAAAAAATTCATCCTTTATATTGCGAAATGAGCGGCTTTATAGAAATAGAAAACTTACCAGAGTTTATAAGTAAGATAAGGAGGCCACAGCTAAAAAAGTTTGCAAGAAAAACACTTAGCAGGTCCATAATGGTGGTTAATAGGAATTCAAAAATTGAAACACCAGTAAGAACAGGACTTTTAAGAAACTCATACAAGACTCAAATTTGAGACTTCAAGGCAGTATTAACAAACTTTAGATATTACGGCGTATTTGTGAACGCTTACAATCCATTTATGAAGCGCTGAATTGATAAGTCAAGCAGTGACATAAAAAGGATATTTGTTGAGGAAATGCGTAATTTTACAGAGTCTTTAACTACTAAGTAATGATTGAAACACTGACCGCTAAATTACTTCAAATATTTCAGTCAATGGCGTGAAATGATAACACCACTCCATTTACTGAAGTTTTTGACTATAAAACAGAATGATCCGGATCCTTTCCATTCCTATGCTTTGAGTATGTTTGACTTGAGTCTGAAATATTAGATACTACCAATAATTATAGAGATTATATTTTTAATATTTGGATCTTGCAAGAAATTACGCAGGTTAATGGTAGGAGAGCAGCAAGCCAAGCGCTCAACAAAGCTATGGACCATGTTATAAATGCGCTTGATAATAATTTTACTCTTGATTGACTTTGTGAAGCAGGCACATTACCAGTATTTGGAATAACTGAACCAATGAATATTGGTAATTGATCCGCTTTAGTGGCCAATCTCCAAATCGTATGCAAGACTATTTATAACATTAACGGTTTTAATTAATAAGATGTTTAGCCTCACAAAAGCAATATCTAATATAGTTAAGGGTTTTACAGGAAACGTTGACCTTTCAAATGGCGATACTTTGCCATTTTACCCGTTATCAAACTCAAGCTATTATATGAGTAGCTTATCAAGAACGGATTACCTAAAACTTTATAAATGAATTGCTTATAGATGCGTTGATACTATTTCTGATGCGGTTTGACAGCTAGATTTTGTTTTGCAAGCCTCAAAGAAAAACGATAAAGAGCTAGAGCATAGTTACTTAGATTTGATTGATTTTGACTTTCTCAAACAATTAGTATCATCACTACAATTAACAGGATCCGCTTATTTTTGGAAATTTAAAATTGGAAATAAAATAGAATCCTTGGAGTTTTTACGTTCTGATATGATAGTAATTGAGGAGGAGGCTAACGGATTTCTCAAGGGTTACAGATACCACGGGGGCGGAGTTGATAAGTTTTTTCCTCCTGATGAGGTTTTGGTATTCAACTTATTTTCTCCTATAAAGTCTTATCCGCATGTTGTTAAGGGGTTTTCTCCAATGCAAGCGGTAGCAATTCAAGCAGAAATGGACGGAGCTGCAACAACTTGGCAATGGAATTTCTTTAAAAATAATGCGAGCTCAAGAGATGTATTAATGACGGAGCATAACGTAACCCCTGAAACATTGGAGCGTTTAGAGGCTAAACGAAATATGAACCATAAAGGAGTTAATAACTCACATAAAACCGCTATCTTACCAAATGGTTTGAAATATCAAAATATTGACGTTTCACAAAGAGAAATGGATTTTGTTGAGTCAAGAAGATTTACAAGAGATGAGATATTGGCAATATTCAACGTGCCAAAGTCAATGGTTGGTATAGTGGAAGATGTAAACCGTGCAAACGCTCAAAGTAATGAGCGTATATTTGCAAAAAACTGTATAAAACCGCTTGCGGACCAGATACAGAACCAACTAAACAAAGACTTATTTAAGTGAGTCTGATATTTTCACTTTGTTAATGTGGTCCCAATCGATACGGAACAGCTAACAAATGACTTAAATAATGGCGCTATAACTATTAACGAATACCGCCAAGCAAGAGGCTTTAGGCAAATTAAAGAGGGCGATAAGCTGAAATTAAGCCCATTCTTATTATCTGAAAATGTAACTTATGAAAATCAAGAAAACGCAAAATGAAAAGATGAATATGATGAGATAATTTGAAAAGAGCTTAGAAAGCACATTAAGGGAACAGCAGAGCACAAGAGCGCTAGGGATCAAAGGGGAGAGGCTAAATATGCAGCTAGAAACGCAAGACTTAGGAGATATGAGGAGAAATATATAAAGGTTGCCAAGGAAATGTTTGAAATGCAATGCAGGGATATAGTAAGAGAGATATCAACAAACAAAACAGCAAAATGAGTTGATACAAAAGCAATTACTTGGGATATAGTTAAATACTTAGCGATTTGGGAAAGCTTTATATTTCCAGCACAAAAGGAGCTTGTTAGTAATGAATGAAACGAGGCGTACGCTGAAATATGATTAACAACATTATTTGATACAGGGGATCCGGAAGTAAACAAGCGAATGAGAGCAAACATAAATAAGTTTGCAAAGGATGTTGATAAGACAACAAGGACTAAAATAATTGAAGTGATTGAAGATTGAAACTTAAATGGTTTATGATCTGATCAGATAGCAAGAAATATTACGGATAAATTTGATGAGTTTAGTAGAGTAAGAGCTCAGAGGATAGCGAGAACGGAGATAACAAGAGCGGCCAACTATGCTGAGGAAACGGCATGGATAAAGTCTTGAGTAGTAAATGAAAAAGAGCGATACACGGCACACGATGAAAGAACTTGCCCACATTGTAGATCAATGGACGGCCAAATATTGAAACTATGAGAAAACTATTTTGACAAAGGGGATCAAATGGAAAATGACGGCCAAGTTTTACCATTAAAATATGATGATGTTAAACACCCCCCTTTACACCCTGATTGTCGTTGCACATTATTGCCGGTTACTAAATAATTTATATTTATTATCATATAATCATCATGTATAGTTTAGAAATTGCAGAAAATAAGTTTGATCTTGATTGTGGCGAATGGTTGACAGTCAAGGAATACCGTAGAATAATGCCAATTATGGCAGCTCAGGACTTCAAAATAAACCTTGAGGTTGCTATATGAGTAATAAAGACGCTTTGTTTAAACCATACCCAAGAAGAAGCTGAGGAGCTAATAAACCAAATGGACTTGGGAGAAATGACGGAGCTCATAACCAAAGTAACGGAGTTGTTGGACTCCAAAAAAAAAACGAAAGAATAATAGCAGAATACGCCACGCAAGCAGGCAAAAAGATTAGGGAGTTATCTGGTCCTATCGTTATGCTTGATATCATGGAGCGCTTTAAGTGGACTTACCAAGAGTATATTGATTGCCCTCCATGAATAATTGACCTCATTTATCAAAAAGATGCTATTGACGCTAAATAATGGCCAGCCAAGATTTAACCACAACGCTTAAGATTGATGACCGCACAGGTGCGGGCCTTTCGGCGTTCGGTGATAAGTTGAGTAAGCTTGGAGATAAAGTAAAAGGATTTAATATATCCGCCTGAGGACTTACGGCCGTTTGAGCTGCGGCCAGTATATGAGGGGCGGCGGTTTTGTGATTGTGAATTGCTGCAACAAACACCGCTTGAAAGTTTGAGAAATTCCAAACAATCTTAGCAAATACCTTTGGATCAACCAAAGAAGCGGCCGCCTCAATGCAACTATTAAAAGAAGTATCATCACAAACGCCGTTTGAGTTGGATAGACTAACTGAGGCTTATATAAAGCTAGTTAATAGGTGATTTAAACCAACAAGATCAGAAATTGTAAGCCTTTGAGACCTTGCGGCCTCTCTTGGTAAAGATTTTGATATGTTGGTTGAGGCTTTACTTGATGCCCAAACCTGAGAATATGAAAGGTTAAAGGAGTTTTGAGTTAGAGCTCAGCAAAGCGGCGATAAAGTTAGTTTTACGTTTAAGTGAGTCACTACAACAGTTAAAAAAACTGATGAAGCTATAAGGGATTATGTATTATCATTGTGAAATCTCCAAGGAGTGCAAGGATCAATGGCGGTACAATCAGGAACATTTGAGGGTAAAATATCAAATCTCAAGGATGCTTGGACTAATATGACTGCAGCTATTGGAGTCCTATTTTTACCAGTTGCAAAGGAGGCCATTGATACAATAACCAATCTATTAAACACTATTAGCAAGTTTATAAATAAAGGTGATGATCTAGCACAACAACAGGACTACTTAAAAACAAAAATTCAGGATGTTGATAAAGCCGCTAGAGATCTTGAAAACCAATTAGTTGATGGATGATTGACTCTTGACGAATATAAAGCAAAATCCAAGGCTCTTACTGATGAAAAAAAACTGTTACAGGCACAAGTTGAAGCAACAAGCGACTCAACAAGCATATATCAAAGCGTTTTGGATAAGGTAAACAAAACAAAAATAATCTGAAATTATGACGTTTATGTTACAGAACGTCAACAAATAATGGCCACAATTGAGGCCTTAAAGTGATTACAATTAGCTAGGGCGGCGGTTTTCAAGGCACAGGTTGACGCTCAAAACGCACTTGATAAGACAAATGCGAAGAACCAAGCAAATGTTGGCACTGGTAAAAGCTGACTTATTGGCCAAGGAAGCTTGGCGGATCTTGGGCAATTTCAAATGACACAGGTGGCAGGTTTTCAAGCTACTCTTGCTTTGATGGATAAAGAGAAAACCAGCATTGAAAGCGAACTAGACAAATCAACCAAGGAATTTGAGAGGAAATTTGGAGAAGCAGAAAAAAAAGTACAAAATCTTGGTAATTTGGTTTGAAAAACATGATGATGATCTAGTAAAGCCAATAAGGATGCAGATAATAAGAAACAGTTGGAGCAAGAAAAAGCATTGCTACAAGTTACAGCTCAAAGACTCCAAGAAGTTGAAAAGTTGAAAGTTAGCGAAATCACAAAAGCCAAATTAATAGTATCAATAAACCAAGACGCTGAGGATCAATTAAAGAAAATAAGGGGCGATGATATAAAAGATCAAGAGGGTTACTTTTCAAAACTCAAGGAAACAGCACAAGATAAGCTTAGTAAGGTTAAAGATAGCTTTAAGTGAATGTATGAAGCGGTTAAAGGCTCAATATCTAAATCAAAAGATGAGTTTGATAAACTAACTGACAAAATACAGCAGTCACTTGATAAAATAAAATCATTACAAGACGCAATAAGTGAAGTAAATAAAGATACCAATCAAAGCCTTGCGGATAGGTTTGTTGATATCAATAAAGAGCTTGCTGATGCTTACAGTTGAAGTAATAATTTTGAAAGTATCGCAGACGCCGAGAAATTTAATAAGCGTTTATCAGACTTACAAAGAGAAAGGGAGTTTATAGTTAGTAAAATATGACAAGAAGCAGCAGACAAAGCCACTAAGTTTAGCGAATTAACGCCAGCAGAACAGCTTATTGAAAAAGCAAATATGAAAAAAGCAGAGCTACAGTTGCAAATTGATAGCGAAAATGACAAGGTAAAATTACTGGAGCAACAAAGAAAGGATGAGGCTGATAAGATGGAAAAGTTTAACCAAACTAAACAGGGTATTGAAAAAAAATATACAAAACTATTTAAGGATGAATTAACTGAACGTACTGAGGCTTTTGCATGATTTATAAGAGATATTGAAGCCCTTGAGTCAGCAAGCAAATCAGGCATAAAAAACCTTATAGAAACACAAACCAATAGTATAGCATGACAAAGGGCATATTGAGGCACTATTGAAGCATGAAAATCATATGTTGTTTGAGAGAATGGACCGGAAATATTAACAACACCCGGAGGCGGAAAAATTACGCCCAATTCAGGCATTTGAGGCAATACCACAGTAAACAATTATTTTAATATTACAGTGGCCAAGGAAGTTGACGGGGATAAGTTTATAGCCAAGGTTAAAAAAGAGCTTATTAATGACGCCAAATTATATCCTAAGTGAATCAACGCATAATGTTTAACGCTGCACCATTTAACTTACAGTATTTCAACGAGTCTCAGGCGGTAGCGTCTGAGGCTTTAGTTGGTGAGATAGTTTATAATGGCTATACACTGCATCAAACAAGCGATATAAGGCTTAATTTTACCAATCATTATGATGGTCCTAGAGTTGAGGCGAAAAATTATTTATTGCCTTGATCTGATTGAGGAGTTTTGGAGTCTTATTTATTCAGGGAGAGAACTGTAATATTTAGATGATCACTTAGTAAGCCAACGAGTGAGGAGCTTATAGCGGAGATGGAGCAGATGAAAAAGCTTTTATGTGTACCTGATCAAACGTTACAAGTTTACATATGATCAGAACCTAGGAGAGCAAGGGCGTATTTAAGAAATCCTGATAATATTTTTCAAAGGGAGCATTATCATATAACACGGCAACCATTTACGCTTGAGTTTGTTATTTTGTCACCATTTTGGGAAAGTGTAAACTATACTAGTAAATCTTATACGGTATCAACAAGCTTGACGGAGGAGATATATAACCTATGAAGTGCGAAAACAAAGCCAAAGGTTACGCTTGTATTTGCTGCAGCAAGCTCAACAAATTCAATCAATTTTACTATGTGAAATAAAAGCATAGTAATTAGTAATACAATAAATGCTTGAGATATAGTAATAATTGATGCTGAAAACTATGAGGTATCATATAACGGGGTCTTGATTGATTTTGATTGAGTTTTTCCGGAGATATGATTAGATAGCAACCCTTATACTATAGTTATTAATGGTACATTCACAGTTACAGCAAGCATACAATGGAAAACTAAATTTATATAATTCTTTTTTGCTAAAATGGTTTACGAAAAATTTGACGTTACTGATAATGGATATTCAACCTTATGAATACCACTTGCAGCTATTGACGGATCAATACAGTTTGCTACTGGAACTTGATCAAGATTCAAAAACTGATCATGCAAGCAGATTTTGACGATTGTACAATATACTATACCTGATGATCCTACAAGTCCAATAGTAAAATTTGAAAAAGTACTATTAACTAATAGATCTAGTGACACCTGAACGGTTACTAGGGGTTACGATGGTACTACTGCAACAGGTTTTGACGCTTGAGATTGGATATATTCCAACGTTGTTATAAAAATAATTACGGATATGCAAGATGAGCTTACAAGGCTCAATACAGATAAGCTTGATATAGCTGATTATCAAAACTGATTAAAGGTTTACGCCGCCTCAAGTACTGGTAACGACTCTTACGCCATCACTCTAAGCCCGGCGCCTGCATCATACCTAAACGCTCAGGTTTTCCGTTTTCTTGCTGATGTTTGAAATACTTGAGCTGCTACTCTAAACGTAAATTGATTGGGAGCTAAAACAATAAAAAAACTCCGTGATCAAGATTTGGCTACTTGAGATATTGAAGCGGGCCAAATCGTAGAGGTTGCGTATGATGGCACTAATTTCCAAATGAATAGCCAAATTGCTAATATTCCAACTATTGACATTAATGGATTATCTGAGGACACTGCACCAGATATAAATAATGATTTTCTTATAGAATATGACGCCTCCGCACTTACAAATAAAAAAGTTAAGGTATCAAGATACAAGGCTGCAGATGCTGACGCAGATGCTGGAACTTCAACGGTCCTATTTATTACACCAGCGCAACTAAAGAAATATTGCGGTAAAATAGTTGCATGAAATACATTTACAGCAAGCGCCTGAGTAACTTGAGCGTCAACAACCTCAACAAGTTACGTTAAGTTATTCCAATGAACCATTGAAGCAACTGGAAGTTATAGAGTTGCACTTGAATTATCAAACGGTTGATGATCTTGACGTACTGCATACGCAAGGATCCGTAAAAATGGAGTAGCTTTTTGAACGGAAAGGAACGTAAGCGGAACTTGATGAGGATTTAGCGGATTTAGCGAAGATCTAGCATTTAATAAATGAGATACTATTGAGCTATGGGGTTATATCTCATGAGCCGCCTGATATTCTTGCACAACTCAAAATTATAGTATGAAATATGATCTAAGTGCTGATACTACCGTTACTATGGCCTAATTTATTGCTATCTGTTTATTTCATATGTTTCAAAATACATTTCAGGTAAAACATTATGATATAGATAACGCCTTTATTGGCGTAATTCCTCCTGAAATTATAAAAAATGAAATATCGTTTACAGCACAGAAAAACGGAGGCCAAGGGCAATTAAACCTTGTATTAAATTTATGATTTACCAATAATAATTTTGTTAAATACCAGTATATAAGGGTTTATATAGTCAATGACTTTCACCCTAGCGGTTACCTTATATACAGCGGTTACATTGATGACGTAAACCAAGACTATGATGGTAGTGAGTCAATAGAATTAAGAATATTGGGGCTTGGATCTTTACTTACAGATGTTTTATATAAGAGCTCAGGAAATCTTGAGTTTACTCAATCTGATGATCCTGCTGATATCATAAAAGATATTATAGCTTTGCATAATACTGAGTACCCATGAATATTGAGCGAGTGAGATATTGACAATTACGGTACTGTTACTAGTTACAATATATCAAAAATGTACTGCTTTGATGTGTTAAAGAAAGTTGAGGAGTCCGCAGAAAATTACTATTGGTATATTGACCAGTTTGGAAAACTAGACTTTTTACCGCAATGAGACGTAAAGCATATATTTACCTACTGAAAAAACATTGATAACCTGCACAAAGGAGATAAAAAAACCATACGTAACAAGTTATATTTATACTATGATTGAGGTAATAAGACATATACAAACGCCGCAAGTATAGCAAAATATAAGGTAAGAGAGGAGGTTATAACTGATACGACTATAGATAATGTGACTACTGCGGACGCCTTTGCAGCTAATTACTTTGCTGAGAATGCGGACCCTGAGGATCAAGTTGATTTTGTCATAAGTATGCTCTACAAGGCTCAATCTGATATGCCGTTTTGGGATGATATTGTTGACCGGGATGACACAACAATATGGGGAGAGTGAGCCGTTGGATCCTTTGAGCTAATAAGGCCTGGCCAAATTGTAAAGATCAACAATATAGCCACGTCAATTATTGGCCAAGTGGAAAAAATAACCTATTGAATAGATAAAATGACAATATCACTAAATAAATACGATAGCTTTATAAATCTTATTAAAAACTAATGGCCTTACAAACTTTCAGCAACTTGGAGAGCTTACTAAGTATCAGAACCAAGATAAATCAGAACTTTACGGAGCTTTATGCAAGCGTAGCATCTTTGGCCACTGTTGTTGGTACTGGATGAGTTACCTGATCAGGTTTAACCGTACTCCAAACCTCTCCAACCCTCATAACTCCAACTTTGGGAGTTGCTAGGGCCACTAGTGTAACAATGGCAAGCGGTTGAAGTCTTTTATTATATAATGCGGCAGATGAAGTAACAAACTTTGAAATGCTTAAAGTGTTTTCTTCATCAAACGTATATAGCATTATATCCTGATCTGGTTGATCCTGAACAAGTAGAGCAATAAAGATGGGAGTTAATGTGAATGGGTCCAACTTGGCTGCACCAGATACAAGAACTGATTGGACACCAAACAATATAAACCATACTGTAAGAGCAACATCAACAGTATCTGTTTGATATAACTTTGCTATATTCAGTAACACGGCATCAAGTTGAAGCTTTAAAGCATTAAGTTTGATTGCAACAATAAACCAATCTTGAACTACAGATTATACAATGCTTGTCATTAATCCAAGTGAAACAAGCACAGGATCAGGGCGCAAATTACTGCAAGATTGGCAAGTTTGATGATCAAGTAAAGCGGCTGTGACTAATGCTTGATACTTTTGATTACTTACACAGGATCCAACGCACCCAATAACTCTTGCTAGCACAGCAAACGCTTGAATTGCCATATACAATACAGCAGATCAAACAACAAACTTTGAAAGGCTCGTTTTATACTGGAGCTCAAATAATGCTCTTTTGCAATTACAATGAGGTTGATCATCATCATCAAGATCACTTATTATTTCGGCACAGTCTTGAACTGGTGGAAGTGCAACAAGTCTGACAATGGCTAGAGGATGAAACTGACCATTTATATTATGGAATATAACAACGGCGCTAAATAATGCCACTGACATAGTATTAATGAGGGTATTTTCAACTACAACGTCAAGCTCACAATCATCAAATAAAACAACATTTGTAAGTATTGAGCCAAATGTTGCACAATCGTCAACGGCTTGATTTACTGGTCTGTTAATTAATCCAACTCTCTCATCAGTTTGATCTTGATTAAATCTTTTGCAAGATTGGCAGAGTTGAGGATCTAGCTTAGTTGTTATTGATTCAACCGGTAAACAAGGACGTTTAACAACTGCACCAACCCATACAGATACGCACGCTAGTACGAGCACAGGTATAGCGCTGTATAATACATCAGATCAGGTAACTAACCCAGAAAGGTTAAGAATGTTTTGGAGCGGAAACGTTGCGTATATACAAACTTGATCAGGTTGAAGCGGTACGACTAGACAATTACAAATTGCAGTAAGAAACGCTTGAAGTGACTTATTGACTTGATGAGTATCAATAATACTAAATAGGGCTACAGCTCCAGCAATACAAATAACTAGCCCGAACAGTCCAACGCACCTATCTAACTGATCGCACTTACAGGTAAATTTTGATAATACGATAGCATCTTGAATATCAACTTGAGTTGAAGTGAAAGCAACAATACAACAATCAAGTACAGGTTGATATACATGACTTTTACTAAATATAACTGAGTCCTCTACCGGATCGGGTGCTAAAAATCTTATACTAGCGCAAGTCTGAGGAGTTACAAAATTTGCAGTTGATAACAATGGAGTTATAAAAATAGGAAATACCGTTAATGTTGAGTCTTTAACTAGTGATAGATCCGTAACAATAGATATATGAGGTACAACATACAAACTTTTAGCAAAAGCATAAATAGCCTTGTATCTAATTAGTAAAAACCAATCAATTATTTTAATTTATTAAGTATATTATTATCATGTTAAACAAAGCAGTTACAAGAAGTTATGACGGTGAAGTTAATGAGAACGGTTACCGGGTAGTAAATGAGGTTACATTGAATGTAACAAACAAAGACGTTAGCCAAGTATTTTTATTGGGCTATTTCTCTCAAGAGGACTATGATGCAGGACGTCCACACCAAGCAGATGAGGTAATAAAAATTGACGCTCAATACTATGATCAATTTTTTAGCTTTGATGTATTGGCTGAAAACGGATTACTTGGCCAGATTGAAAAATACTTAAAGTTTGTCTGAATATTTAATTAATTAATAGTCATGTTCCTATTAGCTCTTTTAAAAAAGGTAGGGCGGGCGTCCTATGCTTCACTTATTTTACTACTGGCTTATACGAATATTAACCCGGAGAGTTTTTGGATATTATGATTTTTTTTGACTATGGATACAATAACATGAGTAACTAAAGTAATAGCTATAGGCTGAAAGCCAACAAGTAGGAGATTTATTATAGGAGTTATAAGCAAATTGCTTTTGCTTGTTGTGCCTATGATGTTATCATTATTAGCAAAAGTTACCGTACCTGAATGGGATATACAAAAAATGCTTGGTATGGCCATGGGTTTGTTGTGTCTTGCTGAATTTTATTCTATTATCCAAAATATAGTATCAATAAGACTAAGGAGAGAGGTAGAGGAATATGATGCAATAACTAAAGTATTTGTATATATACTTAGATATATAAGAGCTATACTTGATAAAAACCTACCAAAACAATAATAATAATTACCTTGCAATTCCCTACAGTATTTATTATAATCAGATCATACATTTATTACTAAATTATGATGATGATTACTTTATTTGGGATAGCTATAGTTACTTGATCACTATTACAGGGAACTAATGAACTGCAAAAAATTGTAGATACAAAAGCTGCTGTTTACGTTGTTGAAACAAATTATATAGCAGCACATAACTACAAAACCGTAGGGAGAAAAATAACCAAACTAAAAGTTGGAAACAAATTTACTTTTGAGTGAAAAAGCTGCAAAGTTATGTCAAAGCAAATAGTAAACTATAGGACGCAGACAGGGAGCATATTAACTGGAGCAGATCTATATTTACAGACTTGCACGGACGAAAAAGACTTAGCTTATCTTTTAAAAGTAAACTGTATAACCTAATTTATCACTCCAATTAGCCAATGTATGACTTTTATAAAAAGTTTGATCAAATAGCTACCAAAAAAAACAAGGGTATCAATAAAAAAAATATCTTAGTTATTCACCATTCTGGCGGCTCAACTTTTCAATCATTTTATAATACTTGGAAAAATCCAAAAAATATCTGATCTTATCAATTTGTAATTGATGAGGAATGACGCTCGTATAAATTTGGGGATCCTGATGATTGCGCTCATCATGCGGGGCTATCTTGATGGGGCCCAAATCATCCAAATAAAGACGGTAAAAGCATAAATGATATATCTCTTGGGGTTTGTATCATCTGACCACTAAAAGACGGCTGATTTAACGAAATGCAACGAAAGGAAGCGATTAAACTAGTACGCTATTTAGTTAAGATGTATAAAATTGGAAAAGAAAACCTAGTAAGGCATATTGATATAACTCAATACAATGAAGAGGCGATAAAGAATAAGCAATATTGGAACCGTTCCGGAATGTGTAGAAAAGCAGATATAGCGCCAAATTTCCGGGATTGGCTAAAATTCGTTGATGAAGTATATAAATAGTTATTTATTTTATAAATATTATATTATGAGCATGTTAAAAGATGTAGAAAAAGCATTATTGGAATTGGATGGAGCGGATAACACGCCCGAACAAACGCAAGAAGCTTTAAAAGAAATTATCAGAACCTTACCGGAAAAAAACGCCCAAGGTATGATACAAGATAGAGATCTTGAGGCTGGAAACGTTGAAATATTATCAACTGTTGACATTACTGAGACTGATCTAGTATATACTAGATACGGCCACAGACCAGCACAAAAAGACGGGCTTAAGATCACAGCCAAGCTTGACGGATCACATATAGCCGTTGAGAATATCCCACGGGATGCAGAGCTTGAGGAAACGCCTTAATTATGTCAGTATTATAATTGATACTAACATACGAAAAAACCGCTATTAGTAGCGGTTTTTTCGTTGTGATAACTATTAGTTAGGTGAAAATATTTGCATTATTCAGATCCGCCACTATAATAGTATCATATTTATTTTATTATTCTTTATACATGAGAACACAATTAACCGTAAAACTGCAAAAAATTGCAAATGTAGCAAGTAGCTACTCAAAAGAAATCTTTAACCAGTACTTGAGAGAGGAGAACCCAAAGCGTGCTACTATGCTTTGCACACTGCGGGGCGCTCTTGATGCAAGAATTAGCCACGTCCAAGAAGTAATATTTGTTTCAGAGTTTGGCCAAAAATGGCGGAATGTAGTAACTGAAAAAGAACGTAAAAAGGTTGATTATGCTTTACCAAGCCCTTTAGTACAAAAAGCATACAAATCAGTAGCGCATATAGTTGATAAAATAATGTTTTTAGCAAAACAACACGTTGAAAATAATATTATATGATCATTCCAACCATACGCTTTGGCGTAATTTATTTTGTAACTCCCCTACTCATGGAAACACTAACAAACTGGATCAATTCAAGATCTAAAACGGAAAGGCTTATTGATGTTATGCAATGGCCAATAATTCTGATGTTATCGATGTGGCCACTTTATCCAAACTTATTGCATGATATTATTTACTATAATTCAAGTATAGCAGTAAAAGCGGCTTGTATGATATTAGTATTTTATTATGGCCAAGAAATTTTTTGATCGATAAGGGAATTTATTGAGTCAGTGCAAAAAATAAAATTGCCCGTTCGAGTCTTACCGGGTAGGCAAACCGGGAACATTTTGAACACGGAAACGGATAAAATAGTAAACTTTATACTTCAAAATAATGGCCTACCAACTGAATTAGCAAAAAAAGCATTGGGCCTAAGTGGAGAGAGATGCAAGGAGATAGGCGATATACTGAAAAATTACAAGATAATGGATAAAGATAAGGCTGATTGTAACAGGTGGAAGCTTATAGAACGTGACCCCTATGTAATATGATTTGCGCTTAATTATCATAAAGACACAACAGAGCCGATTGAAGCACTACAAGAAATAGAGTAATACTAATGTCAATCAAACGAAACAATTTACTATGTAAATTGTTTCGTTTTTTCTTGCATTTCAAAAATAAATTCGTATACTAGTAATATAACAATTTATTATCTTATACATACAGATGAAAAATTACACTATTCAAAACAAAGTTTACGAAAAAAATATTCTTACTTTCGTAGACACCGCCGAAACTTATACATATTTGAACTTACCAATGGATATCTGTAACAATCAAACAAAAATTGATTTTAAAGAATGGATGAGACAAGGATTAGAATTATTTGGCCAAGTAGAAAAGTTTTTAAGTGTAAAGGTAAGTACTAGAGATAAAAATAAAATATTAAAAAGCTGATACGCTCTTACTTTAGATCCTCAACTAGCATAATATGGCACTACAAAAAACAAAAGGCTCAACCTTAAAGATTGGGCCTTATCATATGAGTTATATGCATTCTCAATTATTAACAGGGCTATTTTGATGGTCCAAAAATTCTATAAAAATAAAGTTTAGTAGGGCGGGGCTTTCCCTGCGCTCCCCTAGTGATGTAATTGGTTTTATTTTAGGGAACATTGATAAGCTAAAACCGCTTACATAAAGCAAGAAAACCAAAAAGAAAACCCCCGGAAAACTGAAAAAAAACCGGGGGTTTTTCTCAAAAAAAACCCTTGCAATTCCCTACAGTAAAAATATTATAGTATCAATTTACTATCATTTGTAACATGATAAATAGGCAAGATGTAAGGAGAAATAAAAAAATATCTGATGATCAGATATTAAAGGATATCATTGCAGCTAGGCAGGTAATAAAAAAACTTAGATCAATAAAGTGCAAAACTACGGAGGAGAGGAGCCATAATAATTTGCAAATAACGCAACTAAAAGAGTCAATAAACTTTATGCAAGATCTATTACTTGCTAGGGCAAAAAATAAGTAATTTACCGCTAACATATACATAATGTTACACTGATTTAAGCCGGAAAAATTCCCGCTAAGGGTTTACCAGTCCGGAGCTGTTGAAGCATGAGTAAAATGCTTAAAAGAAAAAGCAGGACCGTCAATTATTGTTTTACCTACCGGATCCGGTAAGTCATTAGTAATTGCCAATATAGTAAATCAAATTGATAAAAAAACGCTGATACTGCAGCCAAATAAAGAGATTTTGGAGCAGAACTATGAGAAATTTATAATATATTCTGATAGTGATGACGTTGGTATTTTCTCCGCTAGTGTTTGAAAAAAACAGGTTATGCGTGTGGTTTTCGCTATGATCTGATCAGTTATAAACTGTTTGGAGCTATTTGATGATTTTGAGGTAATTATTATTGATGAGTGCCATTTGGTTAATGCTAAAGGCTGAATGTATGAAAAGCTTATAAGTAGGCTTGGTAATGGTGCGGTATTATGATTGACCGCTACACCATATAGACTGGCCCAAAATATGAATGGATCCACTCTTAAATTTATTACGAGAACCAGCCCCAAAATTTGGAAAAACGTTATTTATCATTCACAAGTTGCTGATCTTAAAGAAGCGGGGTATTTAGCACAACTAGAATATTATAAAGTTTGAAATTTTACAAGATCAAAAGTAAGGGCCAATAGTACTTGAGCGGATTTTGATGATAATTCATTAAAAAAACATTTTAAGGAAATTGGTTTTGATAATAGTGTTGTTGACGTAGTAAAAAGATTAATCAACGTTGGCCGTAGATCCATTATAGTTTTTACGAGATTTACAGAGGAGGCAGCAACATTAGCAAGACAATTAGGAGAAATTGCCGCCGTAATTACAGCCGAAACCAAGAAAAAAGATAGAGAAAATTTATTACAGAGGTTTAAGGCCTGAGAAATAAAAGTAATTGCCAACGTTTGAGTTTTAACAACTGGCTTTGACTTTCCTGAGCTTGAAACAATAGTACTAGCAAGGCCTACTAAGTCGCTTGCATTATATTACCAAATGGTTGGCCGTTGATTGCGTCCGCATAAAAACAAAAAAGATTGTTGGATTGTAGACATGTGCGATAATATGGGAACGTTTTGAAAAGTTGAGGATCTTAAATTAGTTAATTGACTAGATAAGGCTGGCCGTCCATGAATGCGATTTATAGAAAGTAATTGAAAACCGCTTACTAATGTTACTATGGAGAGATATAAATAATCTCTTGCAATTCCCTACATAAACAATACTAGACAATGAGCCTTTGGATTTGGTGCGGCGTGAGACCCGCACAAGGAATTACCCGCACCGTCTCACAATATCCAGAGGCGCTTTTTTATATGTAAAATAGCTTTCAGTATGACAAAAAAAACATTTATCTTTTATAAAGACCGATGAGACTATTTGGAGGATATGACACCGGAAGAGGCCGGTATCTTTATAAAGGCTATTTGTAATTATCAAAACTGAAAAGACGTAGGAGACTTATGAGCCGTAAGGATTATACGGAATAGAGTAAAAAAACAAATGGATGATGATAAAAACAAGTGGGAGGAGGAAGTTGAAAAGCGCCGTAAAGCAGGTGCTTTGTGATGAAAGGTAACACAAGCAAAAATCAAGCAAAATAAAGCAAGTGCTTGAAACCCAAAGCAAGTGCTTGAAATTTCAAAGCAAAATCAAGCTGAGAATGAGAATGTAAATGATATTTCTTTTCCTAACGGAAAAGCAATTACCTCTAACGAGGTAATTGATGACCCCCCCCCTTTCTCCCAAAGTAATGAAAACACAGGTAAAAAGCCTATAAAAAAAGATAAGTGAGTTGATCAAGTTATTGAGCGAATGAAAAAATATTGCAAGGAAAGCGGTTTATATTACAGCAAATGAGAGCTTGAGCGTGGCTTTGCAAAGCATATTTGGGAGCAACATGGAGAGGTAAAAGCCACGTTGGAACGTGAAAAACAGACCCTTGAGGGGTTTGTAAAAAACGTTATTTTTATTTCTTCGCATCCTTTCGTAAAAGAGGCGAATAGTCCAGAAAGGCTTTATAAAAACTATCCGGATATCCTGAATGCTTGGCGCAAAATGGATAAAATTGAAAAAGACCGCCTCAAGGCCTGAGCTAAGGCAGATACGCCAATATGATACGCAAGGACACTTGAGGCTTGATTTAGGGAGGTTGCTATTGAAAGGGTTAAAAGCTATGAAGCTTGAGGCCGTACCATGGAGCTACCGGCGCTTAAAAAATGGATGGAGACTTTTATAGCGAAATGACAAAAAGAGGAATATTTACAGCGTTTTGTTGTGATATTTAAAGAAGCCTGAGGCGATATGAAAAAACTTTTATAATCAAAATCCGTAACACATGAAAACTTTTATAATCTCACTACTATTGGCTGAAATAGCAGTTTTGGCTTACACTATACATACAAAATTTACGGATGATCCAAATATTTGCAATTCCGTAACTCGTACGGATTGTGTTTATTCATATTTACCACAAACCAATTTTTAAGATGATCGAAATAATGACACCTGAAAAGTACAAGGAAGTAAAAGCGCTACAGAGCCACGCTTTGGCTGATATCGCAACAGCTGCAAAACTACACAAGGAGGCCGTTGCATTGTACAAAAGATCAAAAAAAGCAGCGTTTCAGCTAGTAAGTTGGGATGATTATGAGGCTCGATTAAAAGAAAACGGGACCCCAAACGTTTCCGAAAACCCAATAGTTGCCCATCCTGAAACATGATTAACGACTTGCTCCCGTTTGAGGTTTGGAAAACTTTGCATTGGAGAGGGTGAATATGATCAGCAGTTTATAAAAGGTATGGATATACTCGTAAATTTTTACGAGTCTTGGGATGAATAAAAAGAATCAGATTATTTTAAATTCAAAAAAACACTATGCAAAAACGAGATCCAAAAAAAAGAGAGTACGAGCCTTATAGTATTCCTGAGGATTGGAATTGTCCATTAATGACCGATTTTATGAACGAGGTTATAAATTGTACTAGTTGTTGAAATCTTAACCTTTTCGGGGCGTGCTATACTTCAAGGCTCATACATAACCCTATTGGCTTTGGTTATCCAGTATGTAGCGAGTGTTATAATAAAGAATTTGAGGATATTAAAGCAATGGAAGAAAACGATTAATTTTATTTATTTTTATGCACAATTTTAAGATGTTTGCAAAAAAATCATTACTGAACGATTTGAAAACCGCTTTTAACAATGGTGACAGCATTGCACAAGTTTTAGCGGACTATTTCCCTTGGATTGAAAAGATCCAAAACATTATGCGGAAAATAAAAGACTACGACAGATTAGAGGGTGATTACTCAGTTGTTATTTGTGAATGCACAAACAGCAAATTATCAAAAACCAATTATGAGACTGGCGTAGTTATTGAGGAAATACAAAGAGCTCAACAGGAAAGCACAGAGGAGATTATAAAAGATGATTTGCTTGATATCATAAATAAGACTAAAGGAATGGAGAGAATAAACCTATTGAGGGAGTACGTAGGTAAATTGTGAAAAAACTAATTTATTATTTTAGTTTTTGTTTATGAGAGTTTTATCATTATTTGACGGTATAAGTTGCGCTAAGGTTGCGCTTTTAAGGGCTTGAATTGACGTAAGTTTATATTGTGCTAGTGAGCTTGATAAGTACGCTATTTACGTCTCAAAAAATAATTTTCCTGAAAATGTACAACTTGGAGACGTCAGAAACATAGAGGTTAATAGTTATAATCAATTAAATATATTTGGTTTTTATACAAATATTGATTTATTGATTGGCTGATCGCCTTGCCAAGATCTTTCAATTGCAAAGAATAACCGCAAGGGATTAGATTGAGAGAGGAGCGGATTATTTTGGGAATATGTACGTATTTTAAGAGAGTTAAAACCTAAATATTGGGTTTTGGAAAATGTTGCAAGTATGCCACAGGAGGCAAGGGATACTATAAGCAAGGAGCTATGAGTTGAGCCAATACTTATAAACGCCGCCTTGGTATCAGCTCAGAACCGCAAAAGACTATTTTGGACAAACATAGCTGGCATAACTCAACCAGTTGATAAGGGTATTTTACTAAAAGATATTCTTGAGGTTGATCGATGCGAAAAAAATAAATCAAATACAGTTAGAGTATCAGGGAGAGGATCCGGAGCGTGAGATAAACACAATCGAGATAGTTATATTGTACAAAAACCAAGAGGGTTTAATAAGTGATGAGAACACCACGACAAAGCACCAACATTATCCGCCAACTCTTGGGAGCAAAATAATAAGCTTACTATTAGATTATGACATATAGGCAAAGGATCTCAGGCGGAGCGTATTTATTCCCCTGAGTGAAAATCTGTTACACTATCCGCAAATTGAGGAGGCTGATGAGCTAAAACGTGATTATATGATGTAGACAAAATAGTAAGAAAGCTTACCCCTATTGAGTGCGAGCGCTTGCAGTGTTTACCTGATAATTACACAGCCTGAATAAGTGATACTCAACGCTATAAATGTTTATGAAACGCCTTTAACGTTGATGTTGTTACTCATATTTTATCATTTATCCCAAAACAATAATGGAAAAATATAGCGATATCATATTAAAAATTCAGGAGTACGCTGATAAAACTTTACAATTTGGTTGTATTGTAGACACACCAACCCGGTGATATTGAATAATCGTACAAAAAACAAACCCTAGAAAATGAACAAAGGACCAGCCGCATTATGTTTGTAAGCCTCCACTTGTTGACGGTAATACTAATGGTGATTTTTTTGTTGATGAGGATAAAATAACTTATATAATTGGCCTCCCTATGGATATGAATAGAGTAAACTATTTATATTTATTTTATCAGAATTTCTATAAAGATCTCCCGGAAAATGATAAATTAACAATGCAGTATAATTATTATCATATTGATAAGGCACTACAAAAAAATCCGAATTTGTATAATTTGAATGTTTTTGATTGGCATGAGGAATTTGTTAAATTGGTTTATGATATGTTGCGCCCGTTACCAGTAATAAAACCACAATAATTTATATTGTTATTATTATATTATGATTGTAGAGTTGGATAGTCTAAGGGATAAGAGATTAGCCCCGTTGTGCCGTGTTGGAAGTTATAACGTTATACTTTCTTACACCCTTGAAAGCACAAATAAAAGAGAAGATAATACTTGGCATATGCTAGATAGACAGCATTGGAGCGCTGAAAGGTGCGAAAAAGAGGGCATAAAATGACGTCCTTTAACTTTTGGCCGCATTGTGTACCTTATAGCTTGTCTTGAGGATATAATTGATGGCGGAGAAAATCAAAACATAGCTTTGGTTGTTGTAAACTCCGCAGCGCTTTTTGATGATAATGATGTTAAAAAGCTTGAAGCAAATGAGCTTATGCAAAAGATACTTGCATTTTTTGCAGAGCGCTATATTTTATGTGATCAAACTGAGGAGTCATGGGAACAGCACCAAGACCGGGAGGAACTAAAAGGCTACTTAATTTCTTTATCATATTATTTTAAATCAGATGTCAAAGGAGCCTAAGGAAAAAAAACGCATACCGTTTGAGGTTTGGATTAACTCACAACTATCAATTGCTAGACACTTTGGCGGATGTAAAATAAATGGTATTGAGTACCGTTTGGATTGGGATAATGCGCCAAGTAAAGCAGGGCCAGACTGAGAATTACTATATTTTCCTGATTTAGTAGAGCAATAAAATGGCAAAACTATATAAACAGTTTAAAAAAATGCGTATTCCTTACTTGCCTTGGGATCCAAACAATGCAAGATCTAAGGCGCACAGGATAAAAAAGAAAATGCTTAAAATAGCTAGATCTAAACCTTTTGATTTAATAAAAATACAAGAGGCCTATAAAAAAATAATTGATAATTGATTTTGTAAACCTATCAAGCCTTTTAAAAATGAGTGATTTTTTGCTAAATCATCCGGTTGGTTTTGAATTGATAGCGGAATAATATGAGGAGATAAAACCGCTTTATATATTAGCCCTCGTTGATTATGTGCCTAGATTATCTTGAACGTATAAAAAAAAGGGATGGCAATAAATGTATTTTATGCTTATCAAAATATAACTTACACGTCCATCATATTGAAACCGTTGGAAGTGGTTGAGCTGATGAGCGGTTTAATATGGTTACGCTATGCTTTAGTTGCCATAGAGACTGCGCCCATTGATCAGAGTTAGCCTATTATAAAGCGGTTTTCTTAGATTATGTGCAACGCTTTCCAAGACCACTAGATTGGGATGATGTTGTATTAGCTGCAAAGTTAAAAAGGGAGTCAGTGAAAAAACGGCAGAGATCCAAACAAAAAGAATTGAGAGAAAAACAAAAACAATACGCTAAAAAAACCGCTGCGCCTCAAAAATCTCAATACCAAAGACAAAAAGAGTACTATGAGAAAAAATATGGTATGAGCCCCCGAAAATACCAATATAAAAAGTCAAAATGACTAATATAAACCCTTGCAAAAACCTACATAAAAACTATATAATAAGTGATTTATATAGTTTTTTTACACATGGTTTTTATCAAAGTAGATTGAGAAAGGCTTTTTGAGGAAAGAAAAAGGGTAATAACTGAAAAACTTACTACTTGGGCGGCTTTGTGTCGTACTAAAGGTTTTGAAATGAATGAAAATTATATTTGGAGAATAAGACAAAGATGATCTTGTGGTGCTGAAACTGTAAAAAAGTTGAAGCATTACGGCTTTATAATTGATAATATTACTCCTTTAGAAAAGGAATAAAAAAAGTCTACATTTTCCCTTGCAATTCCCTACACGTTTTATATTATGATGACGTATAAGTTTAGCCAACAGGATTAAACCAATGTACCGCTGGGAGGTTACGGCGTAACAAACTAAACAACTGCACCAGTGCGGGCAGGCCAACAACGCACAACCTTTATTATTTAATATCTTTATACATGCAGATATTAGAATTCGTGCCAAAAGATCACTTTTTAAAAGTCCTAATTTACGGGCCAAGCTGAGCCGGCAAAACAACGCTAGCGTCAACAGCTCCGGACGTGTTACGATTATCAGCAGAGCATTGATTACTATCAATTAGAGAAAAAAAGCCAAAGTACATTAAAATTGATACTCTTGAAGATATAAGAGAGGCTTGGGCTTACCTTAATAAGTGAGACCATAAATATAAGACCGTTGTTATTGACTCAATAACTGAAATAAACGACCTTATCAAACTAAATATTGAAAAAAAGCTAAATAGACAAATGGGAATACCTGAGCGGACTGAATTGGCCAAAATAGTTGAATGACTATTAAGGGGGTTTGTTAATCTTAATATGCATGTTGTATTTTTGGCGCATGAGCTTATTGAGTATGATGATAAAGGAAAGGTTATAAGAATAGTACCAAGTTTAAATTGAAAGCTAGCTACTAAAATAGCCGCTTTCATGGATACAGTTGCTTATATGAATGTTGATCAACATGGTAGCAGGAAAATAACCGTCACAAGCCAATCCAATCTCATAACTAAGGATCGTACAAAGTTTATTACTAATGATATGCAAGACTTGAGCGAGCGGATAAAGAGATTGGAAGCGTTGGAAGTATGAGAGGAGGCAGTTATACTAGATGAAAAAGTTGACGTACCAGATGAAGTACCACAAGTTACAGGAACACCAACGGCGCCAACAACTCCGAGCGTACCGTCTTGAGTAGATACAAAACCAACAGAGGCAGAATTACAAAGGCATTTAGTAAAGACGCTACGGGATAAGTTTAGTAAAAAAATGTGAACTAAAGCCGGTACCGTTATGGCAGATTGGTTAAAAAATATGTATTGAGTTGATAAATCTATGGCGCTTAATATTGATCAGCTTAATGAGATGCATCAAATTGTTGACACCAAAACAGAAAAAGAAATTGAGGACTATGTATTAAACCATGACGCCCGAAAAGCGCCACAGGAGCAGGAAAAAAAGCCAGTTGCTAAAAGTGATAATACAGGTATCAATAATATAGCCAATGATATTTCTAGTTAGTAACTGAGACATGAGAGAACCGCAAGCCCGGCTGAGCGAGCAAAAACCGGGTAAGGTTTACTCAGTGGAAATAAAATTATTGGGAACATATACAAAACAACAACAATGATACTACTGGTGAGTATGTTTAAAAAGAATAGCTGATTACTGCGGTTACACAAGAAAACAATGATTTTACTTGTGATGATTAGAGATAGTAATGGATGGCAAGGAATACTTACACTATATAATTAAGGCTATAAATAGACGTAGCACGTCAACAGATTGTAGTATTGAGGAATATGGGGAGTTGATAGATACAGCCATAGTAATAGCAGAGCGACTAGGTATTGATATACCGCCACCGCCATTTAAAAATAATCAACAATAATTTTTATATTGTAACAATACATGTTATGAGAAGCTTTACACACCGTACAGCAACGGGCGAAATAATGCTTATTGCGGAAATGGATAACAAACACCTAGAGAATACAATAAAATTAATTCTTAAAAGGTATGATCAAGCCGCTAAGGCCATTAATCAAGTGACTTGATTGACGCTTGAAATGGAATTACTTGGAATATATGCAGATCCGGAAGAAATAAAGGAACAGTTACAGCAGTTATTGGAAATTTTACCGCCTTATATATTTGAGGCTATGCTTAGAGGAATTGATTTAAGCAAGGATATCCAAGCTGCAATTGGTAGGACGGAAGCAATGCCAAAATTGTCTAATTCGTACCGCAGGAGATCGCAAAAACCGGAATGGCAAGTTTTACCATGTCCGTGAAATGATGATTATGAAGATTTTGATCCTATGGATTATGGAGATAGATAAAGTCAGATTATTTTATATTTTTATATCTGTTTATAATGGCTACTCAATACGAAAATGAAGAAAAACCAGTATTAACTATAGATCAATATAGTGATATAATAAAAAAGAACGTACTAGCTATGTGCCAAGTCAAAGCTCAATGCGATGACGTAATTGAAAAACGCAAAGAGTTAGAGGCTAAATTACTCAATGATATGGATCTAGTATTACTAAAGGAGCAAGAAAGTAAGCTAAAAGAAATGGTTGAAGCTATGAGGGCAGACCTTGAGTTACTAGGCTTTGATTACCTTAACTTACTAGGAGAAAAAAGCGGATCTTTGTTTAGCGATGCCTGAAAAGTAGCGTTTAAAAAGACTGTTGAGCCAGTAATTATTGATCAACAAGCTGTTATAAAGTATATTGTTGATAATTGACTATCTGAGGAGTGTTTGAAGCCTCAGGAAATCAAAAAGAAAGAGTTTAACGCTTTTGCCACAACTCAACCCGGAGAAAACCAAATACCTTGAATAGAATTAAAGAGCGTTGCAAAAATTACTATTACTACTAAATAGTTTTATTATGGATAAAATGCTTGATAATATGGCTTTGGCTGCACTTAATACAATAGGTATATTATTGCTCTTATGTTGTGCCAAGGTTGTTTATTTACTGTTTCACAACCTTTAATTATGAAAAAAAGAGTATTGTATATTGTGCCCCCTACTGGTAGGGCAAGGATTGGTA
>ERZ650304.202-NODE-202-length-37721-cov-6.792173_pt1 | contig 37721 bp, 58 predicted proteins | sample MGYA00376240_ERZ650304 | MGnify/ENA primary metagenome ERZ650304 (study PRJEB26733, sample SAMN07839271) | wastewater metagenome | biome: small river; feature: stream; material: water | place: USA: North Carolina | collected 2016-03-01 ... | reverse complement strand
TTTGTGTACAGATGCTTTCATGAGGCGGCAATCATGCGGAATCGTACAAACCCTGTACCGAAAACAGCCGGTGTGCTAAAATGCTGGCAATCTGTACCGGCATCGCTCAAAGTCAGCAAAAAGAAAACACCAACGGCCGGGTGCCAATTTATCATGGACTACGGGAAAGGGCTTGGACATACCGGCATAGTCGTATCAGTTGAAGGTAATACATTTACCACCATTGAAGGCAATACTGATGCAAATGGAAGTAGAACCGGCGGCATGGTATGTCTGCGTTCACGCAGATTTGATGATCCAAAACTTGTTGGGTTCATTCAATATGCATAACTTCATGTTTTATTTCTCACTCATAAAATCTGCGATCGTGGCAAAAGGTAAAAAGAAAAAAGGCAAAATGTGTTAACCGCATTTCCTTCACGCACGTAAAAGCACCGGTATTCCCGGTGCTTTTTTATTTTCAAAAAAAGTTGCAGAAATATTTGGTACTTTGAAAAAAGTATTGCAATTTTACATCGTAATCAAAAAACACATAACACATGATTAATCCGGCAATTAGTCCACGTATCACAATCAAAAGCATCTGCAAGCAGCTTCACGACATCTTTGTTCAGGACGAAACAGACGATATGGAAGTCGTACTACAAAAAATGTACAAGGTGATTGAGTTCTACGGCCTTACCTTCAATGAAGAAAACGAAGAACTGGAAATCACAGATGCAAAAATGCAATGGGAGGAAGAAATCAATTCAGTCCTTTGCTTCGAAAACTTTGAATATTTCAGGGGGGTATGCGATCACTTTATCAATTTCGATAAAATATTGCAGGCGCACATTCATTGGCTTTTTAATCGTGAATCAAATGGATAAGCGGGATCAATGGGTATTCATCGCAATATCCGCATTCGTAGCCATAGGGATGGCTGTAATACTCACCGCATTTGTTTACATCGTAATTCAATATCAATGCACCTGACAATAAAATCTTTCCTTGACTTTTGCCGGCCAATACCGGCACTGAATGAAGAACAGCGGCACCAAATGGCGGATAATGACGGGGAAAAGTTGCTTGAACGCATCCGCTCATGTAGCACTTTTGAGCAAATCCACTCCGCAAACAATGTCATTCGCCGATTTATGAAGATTCACGGAGCCGACGCTAATAGTCGTAAATGGGTTCGCATCTTGATTGCGGCCAAAGTCGAAAAGTACACAGAATTATACACATCATTTTTTCTTAAACAATAAAAACAAACAGCAAAATGGAAAACCAATTGCAAACTGCGCCACCGGCTGCGCAACAAAGCCCACTCATGCACATGATTAAGGATAACAGCGTAAAACCTGCGCAACTTATCAAGTCAGAACAGGTCAAAAATCAGTTCATCAAGACCTACGCCAAGATCAATGGCATCACAAATCAAGCTGTCGCACAGGCATTCTATGAGGCCGAGCAGTTCCACTTCCTGAAACTGATAAACGATGCCCCGGACACTATCGGCAAGTGTACCAAGTTGAGCCTGTACGGGATATTCATGGACGTAGCGGTTTCCGGCCTATCTTTTGACCCGACAATGAAACATGTATATGTAGTGCCATTCAATATCAATGTTGGAACAAAGGCACAGCCGATTTGGGAAAAACGTGCATCACTGATGATTGCCGGTTCCGGTGAATTGGTGCTACGCCAACGCCAGGGGCAAATAAAATATGCCGACAATCCGGTTCTTGTATTTGAGGGCGATCATTTCGAGTACGGAACAAAGAACGGCGGGATAGTACTGGAACATACGGCCGCATTCCCTCGCAAATCAGATAAGATCATTGCCTGCTACCTGAAAATCACCCGTGCTGACAATACGCACGATTACAAGGTAATGAGCATGGAGGACATCATCCAATTGCGCAAGTTCAGCAAAGACGAAAATTCACTTGCATGGACAAAGGGCATAGCCGGTATGGTTCAGGCAAAAACGATCAAGCATGCGTTCCGGGCATATCCAAAGGTGCGTGTCGGAAATTTCAGCAAAACGGAGTCCGACTACGTTGAGCAGCAGGAAGCCGAAATTGACTACGGTATCGAAATTGAGCCTACACCGGATCAGCAGGAAGAAAACTTTGCAGATATCCCGGCGGCGCATGTAGTTACCGGAACCGTAGTAACAGAGGATGAAACATTCTAATCACAGATTAACAGCATAAAAATGGAACTCAACATCATTCAGCAGAATATCGCATCATTCGAGAATGCAGGGGTAATACTTGCAACAAACCAAAGCAGATCAGCAAAAGCACAACAGTTCGGAGAGAAATTACTCTCCGAACTTCGGGCGGCCGGTGGTGAAATGACACCAGAACTGGACGCACGTATGCAGGCTTTTCTTGCCAACTGCGACAAAGCCCAAAAGGAAATGAATGAATCCCGCAAGCCGATCACGCAGACACTACGGGCTATTGCGGACGCATTTACATCTGAAGAAGCAAAATTGGACAAATCACGCTCCGGTACTATTGCTTATCAAATACAGCAGGTGCGCAACGCCTATGCCACTCAACTGCATGAGGCCGAACAGAAACGCCTACGTGAAATTGAGCAGCAGAAAGCCCGTGAGCAGGAACTTATCCGACTGAAAGCAGAGCATGCGGCAAAGATTGCAAGTGCAATATCAGAGGCCATAATTCGCACAAAGAACCGTATACAGCAGTCATTCAACGAAGCGACACTTGAAACGCTACAAGAAGTTGATCAAAAGCTGCGCACATTTGACCCCGTTTTGAAGCACACGACCTATTCAGAAATACAAGCACCGGTTTATAGCGCAATGTTGGCACCTGAAGAATATGCCGCTACGCTGCAAGCTGAAAAAGAGGCGCTATTCCCGCAACATGCCGCCGCTTACCGAAAAGAACTGCTTGAACTGGCACTATACCTTATTGACCGGGTGCCAAGCAAAAAACAGGAACTTATTGCAGTGCGTGAAATGGAACTGGAGCAATTGCGCCTGCAAGATGAAGCAGCGAAAGCAGATGAGGCAGAAAGGGCAGAAATTGAACGACAACGGCAGCAATTGAAGATGGAACAGGAGCTTGCAGAAAAAGAACGCCAACAGCGTGAGCAGGCAGAAAAAGAAAAGCAGGAGCAGGCAGAGCGTGAGCGTGCCGAGGCGCAAAAGCAGCAAATTGAAATGTCAAAAAATATTGATGAATCAATGACATTGTTTAACGCTGAAACAGAAACTGCATTGTCCGTAAAGGATAAGCCAGAAATGCGCACAGGGTACGAAATTGAAGCACTCGTTCCGGCCGCTTACTTGGCAATGTTCCAACAATGGTTTACTTTGGAAGGGCAGACGCTGACCTTGGCACAACTTGAAAAGAAGCTGTCATTCGTGAAAAAGTTCTGCGAGGATATCGCACACAAAGACGAATCAAAGAAGCTGGCCGGCAATCTCCTGAAGTACAAAGTGACGGCCACAGCGGTAAATAGAAGGGCAAAAAATTAAATGAATCTGTCGTGCGTGTCACGGCAGATTCTTTTAACGGTTCGACAATTTTAATATTTTCACAGTATGATTAACGCTGCCAATTACCGGCAATATCCGGCAGTTTCCAATTCTGACCTTTCATGGGTGAAATCGCTATTCCAACCAAAAGAAGAAATTGGCGACAAAATAAAAGCCTACGCATTCGGCAATCTATTTGATGCGATCATCACAGAGCCGCATCGGGTAAATTACTTCAAATTTACCGTTGACGGACAGCGACACAGCGAAGAAGATTTCGCTATTTGCTGCGAGATGAAAAAGCAACTGGAGAAAGACCGGTTTTGGCAGGCCGTTAAAGGGCAATGCAACTTTCAACATATCAGCCATGTTCCTGAATTTCAGATTCAGCATGACGAAGTAAAATTTGCACTACCCGCAAAATGTAAATGGGATTTCAAGCACCGCCTGTTACCAATGGGCGGTGACTTGAAAACTACATCTGCGGGAACACAAAAACAGTTTATTGAGGCGTGCCACAACTTTGATTATTTCCGTAGCCGGGCATGGTACATGGATCTTGAAGGCACCAATGAAGATATGTTGATTGGTGTATCAAAGGTGAATATGAAAGTCTTTAAGCTGCCAATTCGGAGGGGCGATGAATTGTATAACCTCGGAAAGCAGCAGTATCAGGAACTGGCCTTTAAATATTGGTATCTATTTGTATGAAAAACACAGAAAAACTATCATATCTCTTTGATATGTACATCGCAGCAATTGAATCCGGTAAGGCAAATACTGCAGTCAGGTACCAATATTCGCTTGAACTTGAAATGAAAAAAGCGACCAACAAAATCAAACAAAAAAAGCTGTTCAAAGATGAAACTATCCGAGCATCAGAGGAAAGTAATTAAGAGGATGCAGCAGGGTGAACCTATTTGGGTGTGCATCTTGCATATAAAGACAAAAAAGATTCTTGAAAAGAAAGGGCTGATAAAAGGAATGAGCCTTACCGATGAAGGAAAAGAACTTAATGTATGAATATCACAATATCCGGAAACCAATACCACATTTCATTTGACTACAACAAAAAGGTAGTTGCGGCCATTAAGAAAATACCCGGCAAGCGGTGGAATCCGCAGGCGCAAATATGGACTGTTCCGATAAGCGAACGTGAAAAGGTCGAAAAGCTGCAATCATTATTTCAAAAGCAAAATGAAATAAAAGCACAGCCTGAATATGTCGGCATTATACCGCCAATGCCGGAACTGCAACAGGAAATACCGTTAAAGATATCGCCTTTCCCGTATCAGAATACCGGTATTGCATATTGCCTGCAAAAGAAGCGTTGCATTATTGGCGATCAGCCCGGCCTTGGAAAGACATTGCAGGCCATTGGCGTTGCAGTAGCGACTAACCGAAAGTGCATCTTGGTTATTTGCCCGAATACCCTAAAAGAGAACTGGAGCAACGAATTTAAAAAAGCGGCAGGCTGGCAGTCAATTATCCTAAAGGACAAAGTAAAGCATACATGGCACACTTTCAATACGGTCATGGGTATACGGGTATTCATCTGCAATTATGAAAGTTTGAAGAAATATTTTGTTGAAAAGATTGTCCGTGACATTGACCCGCAAACAGGCGAACAAAAGCCGCTGCGCCTGAATAACATTCATTTTAAGGCCACAATTGATCGGTTCGACATGGTGATCATTGACGAACTGCATAACCTCAAAGAAGGCGCAACGCAGGCCAGTAAATTTGCAATGGGCATCTCACGTGGCAAGGAATACATTCTTGGACTGACCGGCACAGCAATAGTCAACAAACCGAAAGACCTTGTTGCTCAATTGCACATCATTGGCAGGCTGGGCGACTTTGGCGGTTACAAGTACTTTACAGATCGGTACTGCTCCGGCAAATCAGGCGCATCTAACTTGCGTGAACTGAATTACATGCTGAACATCAATTGCTTTTATCAGCGATTGAAAAAAGACGTGCTAAAAGAATTGCCCGATAAAATGCGGCAAATTATCAAAGTGGAGATCACGAACAGGAAAGAATATGATTTTGCGCTCCATAATTTGGAGGCGTATCTGGCTAAGTTTAAAGGCAAAACAGCCGATGAAATAGATCAGTCAATGCGTGGTGAAATTATGGTTCAGATAGGAGAATTGAAGCGAATTTCAGCACGTGGAAAGATAGATGCAGCACAAGAATATATATCAGAGGTTGTTGGTTCAGACGAAAAAATAGGTATTTTCGTTACGCACTACGATGTGATCAATGAATTAAAGCGTGCGTTCCCTGATGCACTTACAATAACCGGCAAAGATACTTTAGAAGAAAGAGAGGCAGCAAAATATGCCTTTCAGAACGATAAGACGAAAAAAGAAATACTACTATCAATTAAGGCCGCAGGAGTTGGATTAACGCTTACCGCATCCAGTAGATGTTTATTTGTGGAAATGCCGTGGCACCCGGCAAGTGCTGAACAATGCGAAGATCGTTTTCATCGTATCGGGCAAAAGGATTCAGTCAATTGCGCATACTTGATTGGTGAGGAAACAATAGACGAATGGAACTACGACATTATTGAACGTAAGCGGGATATTTCCGTTCAGGCACTTGGATCAGACGACAGTATACAAACCGAAATCATAAACAAACTTTTGAAATTATGAACACACAATCACAGCAGCAGTACTTTAATTGGGCAGAATATGGCGGTGAAATTATCATCTCCTGCGAAAAGAAAATTGACCGTGAAGGACAGTTATTAAAGAATAAATTATATCGCAGGGCGCAAAAAATTGCCAAAGAAATGAATCTTCCAGCCAAAAACAGCACCAATGAACTACATTAAAATCATTAACGATTTTTGGCGTTTTCGCAGAGAAAAAACAATCAGTTCTACACAGGCTGATCTGTTCTTTTTTTTGCTGAACGAATGTAATTCACGGAACTGGCAGCAACCGTTTGAAATGACGAACGGGGCAATATGCGCATCTATCGGAATCACTGAAAAGACGCTTATTTCAGCCCGTATGGAACTGGAAAAACTTAATTTAATTGCCGTGATCCCGGGAGAAAAAAAAGCAAAATCGCCTCAATATAGCTTTACTTTATACTGTAAAAATTCCAGTAAAAAAACCGATTTATACTGTAACGATAACTGGAATAATTCCAGTAAAAACTCCAGTAAAAACTCCAGTATACACTTAAGTAATATAATAAACAATAAACAAAAAACAAAAACTTCCGTAGATAAATCTACGGGCGGAACTGATTTTTTTTTAGAGCCTAAAAGCAAAACAAAAAAAAATAATATTAAATCGGTTCCGGAAATTGAATTTTGGAAGCAACTTGTTGACGTGTGGTTTGAGTTTTACAAAAAAAATGTTGGGAACGGCAACCCTCCGACTTTCAAAGGATCGGCACCAAAGAACCTAAAAAACATCATCGAAAATCTAAAACAGCGATCATTGCAAAAAAACAATCCATGGACGGAAGAAACAGCAATTTTTGTACTCGGAAAGTTTTTGGAAATGGCAATACGCATCGACTGGCTGAAAAACAACTTTCTTCTTCAAAACCTTGACCGGCAATTTGATAAAATCGTAAATCAACTCTCAAATGGAACTTCAAAAAACACAACAGCAGCAACTGGCCTTAAGCAGCAACTGGCAGCAGAATTACTCGCAAATACAGGTCAGCAGTAGCACATCGGTTGCATCGGTGGTGCGCCAGGATGTGCCGAAACTTTGCCAGCTTGGCCGCAAAGACGGAATTATGAACGGGGTGAAGGTATTTCAGTACTTCATCGCTGACATCTTTGAATTTTGCGGTGTGTCTGTATCTGAAATGCAGATCCTTGAGTGTGGCCAACTGGCTTACGGCGAAGCGTACTGGATAACTTTGGCAGAACTGAAACTTTTTGTGGTTCGCATGAAGACCGGATACTACCGGAGCCACAAAAACCTGTCACCGGCATTGCTGATGGAGAACTTGCAGGACTATGTGGCAGAATTGCTTTTTGAGCGGGGGCAGTACCACGCAACAAAGCCTGTCGAATGGAAAGAGCCGGAAAATCCCGTACCGGAACAGGCAGTGCAGGAAGTGTTCATGAAGATTTCAGCACAATTGCAGGAGCAGATAGACGCTGACCGTGCGCAAAAGCAGGCGGAAGCAGACCAGCGAGCAGCCGAACAGCGTGAACGCAATGCACGGTATTTGGACACTCTGAAAAAACAACTCGAAAAAGCCGGTATAAACCATTGAGCCATCTCAATACACACGGCATAGGTAGAAAACGCAAATTTCGCACAGCAAACAGGCAAAGAAACGATTTGAACGCATGGCAGGTAGGATAAAAATTTATGATCTTCGGGAACGCAATAGAAAAATGCAGATTTTGGACTATGCATTTCAAAGCGACGAACGCCTGAAAAACTACATAAAAAACTTCAACAAGGACGGATTCCAAATAGTAGTCGAATACTATCCGTCACATTTTGCATATCGGAATGAAAATTACTTCAAAGGACGTAAAATCAATGAGGGAGAACCTAAAAAAGCAACTCCCGAAAGCACAAAAAAAGGAGCCGGCCGGGCTTATTTGGATAATGAAACAGTTGGAGATTGCAGGCGTATGCTACGTTCGAGAACATCGCTTTTGCCAAAGGATGTACCGGTTCGATATAGCGATCATTGACCGAAAAATAGCCATTGAGTACGAAGGTTTGATGTCAGCCAAAAGCAGACACACAACACCTGTCGGATTCACTGAAGACTGTAATAAGTACAATTTGGCGCAGTCGCTTGGGTGGAAAGTGTACCGATTTACAGCATTGAACTACAAGAAATTTTCAATAGAATTAATAAATATCTGAAAATACTTTGAAAAAAGTGTTGCGGAAATGAAAACTATGCTTACCTTTGTCATGTCAAAGCAATGGTGCTGCGACGAAAAACACGTATGATATGAACACAGTAGCAACAAGAGGCGATTACAAAGTAGTATTTAACGGGGCTTCTACCTATTTCGTTATGGATAGTGCAGACCAGTGTTACAAATACTACACCAGCAAAAAATCCGCAATAAATAAAATGAATAAAGTAGCCGAAATGGCAGGTCAATAACCCACACGGGGCGCAGCATCCGACCAACTGCGATTCACCAACAACTAAAAGACGTATAACAATGAAAGAGTTCATCACTTCAAAGCAACTATTGATAAAAAAAGATAGTTCAGGTTATTTCCACGTTGACTGCATTGAAGGCGCTGTGTTTGCCGCTACTTTACTACTACGCAAACTAGTAACCCTTGATGAGTTCAAAATATTATTATCACTCTAAAACACGTATAACAATGACACCCATTGAAACAATAATTTACGGCATGTGCATTGCGTACCTATCGCTGATTGGATATGCCGTATATGCCATGTGCCGGAAAGATGGCAACAAGATTGACCAAGACCAAGATGAAGAAGATTTCACAATTTAAAAACAAATGACAGCATTCGAACAATTCACAATCGACCTACGCAGGGTACTATACCTGCAACAAGTGCTACGATATAGTCAGGAAGGACTACGCACGAATCCGCTAACACCTAATTGGATGAAAGCCCACATCAATAACAGCCACAACCAAATGAAGGCGATGCGTAACGACCTGATGGTACGGGGTAAAGCGGAAACTTGGGGCACTATCTGCGATGACCTCAATTCAGACAGGCTACACGATTTAGCCCTACATTTGGACTTCATCGCACCCGTGGTGAATATTGCGGAGATAACGGAAATATTACAATCACACTTAAAACCACAACAAGATGAATTACAATGAGTTTTTAGAACGAAAGAAGCAGTTAGCGGGAATGCACGGATTTAAGCCTACATTTATGCCTGAATTTCTTTTCGACTACCAAAAGTACCTTATTGACTGGGTGTTACGGAAAGGGAAAGGAGCAACGTTTGCTGACACGGGAATGGGTAAGACAGCGTTACAGCTTGTAACGGCTCAAAACATAGTAGAACATACAAACAAAAACGTTCTTATTCTTACTCCGTTATCTGTATCTCATCAAACAGTAAATGAGGCTGCAAAGTTTGGTATTGAGGCTAAACGTAGCAGGGATGGTAAGCCTGCAAGTAAAATAACTGTAACGAACTATCAACAATTAGAAAAGTTTGACCCTAACGATTTTGTAGGCGTTATTTGCGATGAATCTTCAATACTAAAAAATGCCAAAGGTCGCATTAAAATGGACGTTACTAGATTCATGAATAAAATGCCTTACCGTGCTCTGTTTTCTGCAACCCCATCACCTAATGATTTTGTTGAACTTGGTACATCTTCAGAGGCATTAGGTGAATTGCAATACATGGACATGGTCGCTCAATTTTTTCGTGATACCTCAAATGACAAAAACCCGCAATGGAGCACGCCGAAATACGTATTGAAAGAACATGCAGTAAATGACTTTTGGCGTTGGGTAAGTAGCTGGGCAAGAGCATGCCGCAAACCGTCTGATTTAGGCGATTTTGACGACACTAAGCACATATTACCTGAATTGATTGAACGGGAGCATATTTTAAATGTTACGCAGCCATTGCCGGGGGAATTGTGGGTGCGTGAGGCTCGCACACTTACAGACCAAAAGAAAGAGGGTAGAATGACACTTATGCAACGTTGTGAAAAGGCAAACGAGTTAGTACAGCAACACAATAGTAGTATTATGTGGGTTGACTATAACGATGAAGGCGATACGCTTGCTAAAATGGTTCCTGAAAGTGTAGAAGTGAGCGGTAAAGACGATGATGAACTAAAAGAAGAAAAGTTTATTGCATTTGAGACAGGGAAGATAAAGCGACTTATCATTAAGCCATCAATCGGCGCAATGGGAATGAATTGGCAGCATTGCGGACATCAAACATATTTTCCATCTCACAGCTATGAAAGATACTATCAAGGCGTTCGCAGGTCGTGGCGTTTCGGGCGCAAAGACCAAGTAACAATTGACATTATCGGTACTGACGGGGGTATGGCTATTTTGAAAAACATCAGGCGAAAAAATGAAGACGCTAAGGTCATGTTTGAAAAGATGGTACAGCACATGAAAAATGAATTGAAAATTGAACGTAAAAACCACATTAATAACCAAATAACACTACCAAAATGGATTTAAAAGAAGTACTGACCGAGAATTACGCAATCTACAACGGTGATTGCATTGAGAAAATGGCTTTAATGCCTGACAACAGCATGGACATGGTAATATATTCACCGCCATTTGCTTCCATGTACACTTACAGTAGCAGCGACCACGATTTAGGTAATTGCCGAAACTACGAAGAATTTTTTGAGCATTACACATTTGTTGTGCGTGAGATTAATCGCATACTAAAACCGGGGCGCATGGCATGCGTGCATTGCATGGACATGCCGCTAAATGGCGACCAAGGCTTAGACGATTTTCCGGGGGACATTATCCGCCTTCATCGTGAAAACGGATTTAAATACTGGGACCGCAAAAACATCTGGAAAGAGCCGCTAAGAGTTGCCATCCGTACACGTCAAAGGGCGTTAATGCACGTACAACTTTGCACCGATAGCAGTAAATCACGTGGCGCACTTGCTGATTACTTGTTGGTGTTTAAGAAAAAAGGCGATAACCAAGTACCAATACAGCACCCACACGGTCTGACTGTTTACGCTGGAGATTTAGACCTTATGAATGAAGAGGAAAAGCGCGAGTACATAGAGTTAAAAAATACGTACATTGCGCACGATGACGACAAGACAAACCGACTTAGTCAATTCATTTGGAGGCGTTACGCTTCATCTGCGTGGGAAGATATAAGGGCAAATGTCTGTCTTTCCTACAAAGAGGCAAGAGATAAAGAAGATGACCGCCACGTATGCCCGTTACAGTTGGATATTATTACACGTGCTGTTGAGCTGTACACAAATCCGAATGAGGTAGTATTCACGCCTTTTATGGGTATAGGTAGCGAGGTTTACGCATCAGTTGTTGCGGGGCGTAGAGGCGTAGGAGTTGAGTTGAAGCCGTCTTATTTTAGGCAGGCATGTAAGAATCTTAAATCGGCAAACGAAAGCACAGGAGATGACGTTATGCCGACATTGTTTGACGCTGAAATAGATACATATGAACAACCAACCGAAATTTAAGAAGGGGGATAGCCCAGTAGTGTACATGCTCGCAATCCCTGATGACCATGTGTGGCCTATCTACTGGCGCAAAATTGACAACGACAAAAATGAAGAGGATTTTATAATCTAAAAAATATATGGGAATAGGACAGAATATATATTGGAACAATGGAACCAATAATCTGCTCAAACTGAAATTTGAAGATTGAAAAAGGCATTTGCGAATTGCATTATCATCTTTATTTTTGCAACATAGCAATCAAAATTACTCATGGAGAAGATTGAAAAACGTGGCGGTTTCAGAACAAATGCCGGAAGGAAAAAAGCAGATCACAAAAAAAAGTCAGTTTCCATCCGCATGTATGATGCTGACCGGCAGAAAATTGAAACGCAATTCGGAAGGATTCAAAAGTTCATTGATGCCTGTGTTACGCAGCACTTAAGTAACGAAATTATGGAAAAATCAGAACTTTCCAAATAATGCGTGAAATGTGCGCCTGTGGCGTGTTTTGAGTATTAATAATTGTTGTTATTTGAAAGAATGTAGTAAAATAGCGGGTTTTCACCGTATTTAAGAATAAAATAAAGTATAATGAGCGGATTACTAACGGATAAAAAGAAGATGTTTTGCCGTGAATACTTGATAGATTTGAACGGGACGCAGGCTGCACTTCGTGCCGGTTATAGCAAAAAGACCGCTGGCACACAGGCTGAACAACTCTTGAAGAAACTTGAAGTTCAGGAATACATTAAAGAGTTGATGAATAAGAGAGAGAAACGCATTGACATAAAATCAGACGATGTTGTTTACGAACTGGCAAAAGTTGCATTTCACAATATCAAAGATTTTCTCAATGAGGGCAACATGATAAAAGACCTCACAACAATTGAGCGTGAGAAAACTGCAGCCGTTTCTTCGATCAAAACTACAATCAAGGCAGACGGAGATATTGTTACTGAAATCAAATTCCATGACAAGGTATCGGCATTGGAGAAACTCGGAAAGCATTTCGGAATATTTGAAAAGGATAATGAGCAGTTGCGGCCACCGGTTCTACAGGTGTTCAAACTTGGCGATACAGAGATCACGATGTAATGCAAAAGCAGATACTATTTGACCCGTTTCCAAAACAGATGCGGCTACTGGAAGCTGTATTCGACAAAACGACAAAGTACATTCTATTTGGTGGCGGCATCAGGGGCGGCAAGACTTATGGCGCACTTGGTGCCGCTATTCTATTGAGCAAGGTATACCCCGGCAGCCGGTGGGCGATTGTTCGTGACAGCCTGCCTACGCTGAAGCGAAATACCATTCCGTCATGGAACAAAATAAAGCCGACAAACTTCATCAAGTCATATAATCAGGAGACGCAGGTAGTTACTTTCAATAACGGTTCAGAAATTATATTCTTTGCCGAAAACTATGATGATGATAAGGAACTGAACCGATGGAAGGGTCTTGAGGTGAATGGGTTTGTGCTGGAAGAGGGTAATGAACTGAACGAAGCATCATTCTACAAGGCCATTGAGCGTGCCGGTAGTCATATCCCCGTCACCGGCAAAAAGCCAAAGCCGCTGGTGATCATTACCTGCAACCCGAATCATGGCTACCTGAAGAAACTGTTCTATGACCGATGGAAAGAAGGCACACTCCCTGAAGGGTGGCTGTACATTCCGGCATTGGTAATTGACAACCCGGCTATCTACAATGACAAAGACTATATGGATAGTCTTAAGAACCTACCGCCGAATCTGTACCGGATCTATGTGGAAGGGGATTGGGAGGTAAACGACAATGAGCATCCATGGGTATATTCATTCGACCGTAACCGGCATGTGCGGCCGGTGCAGTTTATGCCGGACTATCCGGTTTATCTGTCTTTTGACTTCAACAACAACCCTTTTGCATGCGTGGCAATGCAAAAAACAAACATACTCGGAACACAATCCAGTTTCATTTCCTTTATCAATGAGTTTGTCGGTCATTTCAAATTGGAAGAAATGCTGATTCGCATAAAAACAGAATACCCTAAATCTATCTTGTATGTCACCGGCGACCGGAACGGAGCCAATGAGGATGTTGGCCGCAATCAGACGCTTTACCAAATGATCGCTTCTATTTTGAATTTGTCTCCGGCGCAAATGAACCTGAATACGCACAACCTGGAGCATGCCGATAGCCGTATTTTGGTTAATGCTATGCTGCATCAGCACCCGAATTATTACATAAGCCCCAATTGCAAGACGCTGATCGAGGATATGGAGAAAGCAACGGTTGACATAAAAGCAAAAACGGGATCTGTTCTTTTTAAAGACAGGGACAAAGGCCACAAGATGGATACCTTGGATGCGTGGAGATATGCAAATCAGACTTGGTTCCATGAATTTGCGACAAAAGAATATTTCCGGGCATTAAATCACCGTATTTAATTTGCAATTACAAAAATCATAATTACATTTACAGCATGCCAGTTGATAACTACGCAGGTAATATAAATTTCAAGCAGGTTTACCAAGATCCCGACATTACACTGTACATGCCGGTTGACATTACATCGTTCCACAAATCCCGTGAAATGGCAATGCAGGCACAGGAACGGTATTCAAATGCGGGCATCAGCAAAGAGAATCTAAAAGCACTGGCCGAATCGGCCATCGAGCAATTGAACAATGAACTGAATAAGGATAAGCTGCGCACAAATATGACTGTACTATGGAATAACATTCTTGCACGCATGCAGTTCCCGGTAGATGAACATTGCGCTGTGCGTATGGGTGCCATTGCTACGTTCATGCCGGATGAACCTGAAGCGTACATGAACGACAACTACACAGCGCATAAAATGCGTTTGGCAATGCAAAATCCAAACCTGTATGCTTTTTTTTTGAACATGGGCGTAGCGTTCACGCCCGAATACACAGCAGTCTTGCGTACTTTGTCGGTAGAGGAATATTTGATGAAACGAAACAGCCTGTTAGCCGGGATGAAATTATAAACTATGAACGTGGCGTGGCTGCAATTTATGAGAATGTGGCGAAGACTTGCAAGCGGGTAGCTGCAAACGGATCACAGCAGGAAGCGGATTATTTCGCTGATACAAGTTACTGGAATTACCTATACAGATTAGTAATACATAATGAACACAACGAATGGTTACAAGAGCAGCTAAAGCGCAAAAACTAAAAGAACAGCAGATCATTGCTGAATACAAAACCACCATGAAGCGGTACAACGATCTTGTGATTAAGGGCAAACTGTCACGTAATCCAACAGTAATTGCAGCCATCAGCCGCCGGATTGAACCGGTACATGCTGAATTGCTTGCCATTCTCCAAAACATGAATCTACACTACCCGCATTTATTGAACCATGATCGCATTGATTACAATGTGGATAGTAAGTAGGCTATTCACGTATTGCATAGAACACTTTAACATTAATGACGAAATATTTTAAAGCATGATTGAAACAGTAACACACAACGGAAAGAACTATCCAAAGTTCCAGTCGCAGGGATTTGCTGCGCAGTTTGCGTTCCCATTTGCGCAAAAGGTATGCCGGGGTACAGGTTATGATATAGGCTGCAATAGGCTGCCATGGATGTACAGGGACGCAGACGGTAAAGCGGCATTGCCAATCGACCCGCTTATCAGTTCAGAGTATGATGCAATGAAATTGCCGGATGTGAAAGTTGACTACATTTTTAGTTCACATTGCCTTGAACATCTCCCAAATTGGGTTGATGCACTGAACTATTGGCGCACAAAGTTGCACCCGGGCGGTGTTTTGTTCCTGTACCTGCCCGCATACAGCCAAAGTTACTGGCGGCCATGGCATAACACAAAGCATGTCCACATCTTCACGCCTGAAATTTTGCGTGACTATCTGACTGATAAGGGGTGGGAAAATATTTTTGTTTCCGGCATTGACTTGAACGACAGCTTTATGGTGATGGCTAATACCCCTGCCAAATGAGTTATTGCGCAAAGACCGGAAAGGTGCGCTACAACACTTATGACGATGCGCATACGGATCTGATAAAGATTAAGAAAACGCCCGGCACCAACAAAAAGCCGGTGCGAATTTATCCATGTGATATGTGCGATGGCTACCATCTCACATCGGCGGCCGGTGAAACGAAAGTAAGACCCGCAATTCTGAAACATGCGAAGTTGTTCGCAAAATTTATAGGGAAATGAAAATAGCACTTGTAATACCGATGTACAACCGGCCGGAATATGTGCGCAGGTGTTTTGACTCATTGTCAAAACTGACTGTGAAGCCTGATTTGTTCGTACTTGTTGACGATGGCAGTACGGTTGAATTACCCGCATTTGACGGACATTGGATAAAGCAAAAGAACGGTGGCGTAAAGTCGGCGTTGCTTACGGGAATCGAATACGCTTTCGATAACGGTGCCGACTTGGTTATTAACTTGGATAGTGACGCAATAGTGAAGCCTGATTTTGTGGACCGGGTAGTGGAGTTACATCAGTCGTCAGGGCTAATTACAAGCGGGTTCAACAACCCAAAAGAACCGATACTACACGACTGCATCAAACGCCACGCCAACGGGATAAACATGTGCTTTGACCGTAAACAGTATGAGGCGTACATCAAACCTGCATTGCTCAAAAAGACGGGTAACTGGGATTATTATTCGAGTGAATCAGCAGGTAAGGTCGCAATAACGATTCCGTCATGCGTTCAGCACATAGGCATGATTAGCAGCATGGGGCACACCGGAGCAGACAGGGCGCACGACTTCAAGACACTTTCCTTGCCGGATGTGACGCTATTCGGTATTGACAGCCACGATGTAGCAGGAATCAAAAGAGCGGCAGAAATCAGTCAGCGTGATATTGAATTTGGTGCCGTGAAGATAATTACAGATGATTTGTTCACTAAAGGTGGCAGCAACGAACAGAGGCGTGAGGATTACAGCAAGTTCATGATAAAGCACCTGACAGAGCATTTCAATACCTCACACGTGCTGACTATTCACGCTGATGGGTATGTCCTGAATGCTGATGCATGGGATAATGACTGGCTGCAATATGACTACATCGGGGCGACATGGTTTTACAAGGACAACATGAACGTTGGCAATGGGGGGTTCTCCCTACGTAGTAAAAAGCTGTGCGACATACTCGCATCATATGATCTTGCCGGTGGACATTACCACCCCGAAGACCATCACATATGCCGGACATATCGCCCGGCGCTTGAATCATTAGGCATAAAGTTTGCGCCTGAAGAAGTGGCAAATAGGTTTAGCATAGAAGCATATTCAGTTCCGGCACCTGCAAACAAATGGAGCGGTCAATTTGGGTTTCATTCTGTGCATGCTGATTTAACCATGTTGCCGGAGGATTTGCGTTACCGAAAGAACCAGGTACATACGCCACGGTTGATGGTGCGAAAAAATAATTTGCGCAGGTAGTTGCAAAAATCAAAAGTATCACTATCTTTGTGATGAAAATAACGCTGACCGGCATCAGCGATTTAGATAACAATTAGGGCTTGATGGGTGGATGTGTTGTGACTTGCCGGAGTTACGATTACTGAAACTCATTAAGCCCTAACTAATTTAGATCAGTATGAATGAAATAATTTCAGAACTTGAAAAGCTACCAATAGCAACTGCAAACAAGTTGCTGTCCATGATTGAAAAGTTTGGTGAAGATCAGCACAAACGAGGCTGGCACGCTGGCTGGAACAAAGCCATAGACACAGCAGGCTACGGCACACCGCCCGAACCGAGTGTGAGGAATGAGGTGAGGAATACGCCTATTGTTAACAATCAAATCGGACAACTATGACATTCACAAACAAAGCAATCAAATGCGATACTTGGCAGCAGATGGAACACTTGGCGAGGATAGCCGAGGGGCAGGGATACAAACCTATCATGTTCCGTAGGCATTACTTTGACGAGCAAGACATGGTGTATTTTATTACTAGGGATAACGAATACACCAACACATACGAGGCCGACGGCTACACCGAAACCACATACACCACATTCATTAACTCGCACCCTGACATAAGCGTTGAGGGGTGTTAAAAAACACAGAACATGAAACACTTTGAACCGATAGTGATACAGGAAGAAACGGAGGTAACCGATGAAATGCGTATTGAGCCTGCTATACCGGATTATGACGATGTTATAGACATTGTATGGAGCAATGAAGAAGGCGAGCGAATAGGTTTAACCATTGAAGCCGCAACCCGCCTACGTGATGCACTAAATACTATTCTTAACAATTAAAAGCAAACCAATGAAAGTAACAATCAACACAACAGCCCCGCAGTCGAGGGAGGTAGACTGGAGTAAACCGATGGTGGTAGAGTCGGAATCAGGTAACTGTATTATAACGACAGGCGTACAAGATGCCGAGAGATTTCAGGGAATGAGTATAAGGTTATGTCAGTTTGGATTTTGGCTAAAATCCTCTTATTACCCCTGCACGACACCCGTAACGATAACCTTTGAAAATGAATTGTAATGAACCAACTAACACAACAAATAGCAGGTGCGTACATTGGTGCGCAGGTATCTGGACTATACAAAGCAACTGCTGCTGATATTATGCAATCTAATATCATTGGCATGTTTCGCCTTATCCTCACACCACTATCTGCCATAAGTGATGATGATGCGGTTGAGGTGGCGAGGATGGCAATAGGTGATTCAGACAATGATACCCACTACAAGTACATACCGAATGACAAACCCGAAAAATACGGTCTTTTGAATATACACCCAGATGTGTCCGTGGTAGGCGTTGAACGATTCATAAATCACCCCGATTATATGCAATGGTCACCAATGTATCTGATTCAGATAGACCATGACGAGTTTGATATAACCAAAGGGTTTTATAGCGGAGATGATGAATATTCAGATGAAATACCCGAAAACATACAACACATCATCGACTACCTCCGTTCACGCAATTACGACCTAGGATACATGGGTATTCGTAGCCTTATTGATGCAGATATTGCGATTAGTTCAACTGATAAAACCGAAACAAAATGAGAGATATAAAATTCAGAGCGTGGCATAACACAGCCGAAAAGTACTTGCAACACGGTAGTAACCGTCAAATATTCTCATGGCAAGATGAAGGGCAAGATATTACTATCGAGCAATACACAGGACTCAAAGACCGTAACGGTGTTGAGATTTATGAGGGGGATATATTGAAAAACCATGAGCAAAACCTCATAAACTGGGTTGTTTGCTTTGAAAACGGATGTTTCGGTATAAAAAATGGGACACATCACAACGCAGTTTTTTATCCTATTGATTCACAATATTTCTTCGTTGACCGTATAGTCATCGGCAACATTCACACTAAAACCGATTCCAATGTACAACCTTAGCGAACTTATAAAAACCGACTGCTGCATTGATTGCGGCACTAATGAGAAGTTGCGGGAAGTTGTGGGGAAGATACCACACGCAAAAAGTATAGCACAAAGACATGTTGGGATATGTGAAGACGACATCTATCTGCTTATAGAAGGTGGCAAACATACAACATTTACTGACTTGCCATACTCATTGAAACATATCCCCCTCACCTCAATAAACATCGACCTATGAGCGCAAAAGAACAGGTATTGAAGGTGTATCCTGATGCGTATGTTTGCGTTAATAACTTATTTGAAACCGTATGTATTTATGAAGACCATACTTTCGGCAATAGAATTAGCGAACGATGTAAATCAGTATGGGAAGCATGGCAATCAGCATTAACTAAAATCAACGAAAATGGAATTAAAAATTGAAATAAAAAACAGATTTACAGGTAAAGTCCTGTTTGAGTTATCAACCAAAAATAACTCTGTAAAAGAGACACTTGAAGCTGCTGTAAAAGAAAATGCAGACTTGAGGGGTGCAGTCTTAACGGGTGCAGACTTGACGGGTGCAGTCTTGAGGGGTGCATACTTGAGGGGTGCAGACTTGACGGGTGCAGACTTGAGGGGTGCAGTCTTAACGGGTGCAGACTTGACGGGTGCAGACTTGAGGGGTGCAGACTTGACGGGTGCAGTCTTGACGGATTACAAAATAAAAGTCGCAGCCGTATTTACGGGCTTGTACACTTACATTGTTATCCCATATATCACAGAAGAAAATCAGCATCGTGTAAAAATGGGGTGTCATGATCGTAGTGTAACAGATTGGGATTCTGATTTTTGGAATAACGACAAAGAGTTCCCAAATGACAATAGCGTTAGATCTAACCTGCGACTAATGGCGTATAATACCGCTAAAGAGTGGCTCAAAATCCAAAGTGATGATACTACATCTAACCCGTCGGCAGAAGAAGCATGACCTATTTCTCACATTTCTAAATCATTTACAAAATGCAAAACGAAAACGCAGGTAAGACAGTAGAACAGATAGCGGCTGATATGAACCCGTATAGAAAGGATGCGCACAGTTACGATCCGTGGGAGAAAGGCTTTGAAACAGGCTACACCACCGCCCAACAGTCACAACCGATGTGTCGGGAGATAGAGGTGGATAGGACATACCTTAACGTTGCATTCAGGAATAAAAACCGTGTAGGTTGCATGAGTGGACGAGGCGTTATACTTAAGTCGCTCGGCTACACCCACTACCTACAATCGGAGGACTTGTTACGCCTACCCCTTGCACAATCCAAATAATTCACTACTTTTACATCGTCAAGCTATTATGAAGAACTTATTTAACGCCCCGTACCTCGTGCAACTTATCTCACAATCGTGAGCATAATAGCTTGACACCTACGCACAGGTCGGGGCTTTATTATCTAAACAAGTCAACAATGAGAGTATCTAAAAAAACAGCCGTACTGCTGAAAGCTGAAATATCATTCACTAACTGGGAAATTTAATGTTTATGACACCACTACAAAAGAGCATAGCCGAGATTGAGGCTAAGATAAGTATAAAAGTACACTCAAAGGAAGGGTATTCATATATTGATGGACTTAGAACGGCACTATACATCCTCACCGCCAACCTCGAATATGAGCGGGAAGAGTTTGAGAAAGCATATAATCAAGGGCATGATGATGCGTGTGACGGGAATGCAGGACAGAGAAAAGAATTTATATCAGCACACGATTACTACACTAAAACATACGAACATGATAATAGATTATAGGCTTATTGGAATATCATCCTCTGGTGTTGTTGGCACAATGGAGTTATTAGATACTGACAAAACCACTTTTTGGGCTGATTTTGATATGCCAAAAGATAGAACAGATGCTTTGTTTAGATGGGCTAAAGAAGAAGAAGATTTTTGGAAACAAGCGTGGATTGCAGAAGTAGAATGTGAAGGTGTGGCAAGAGATGGCAGCCCATTAAGTGCTAAAATTAAAGGCATCAGAATGTGGGATTTATCTTACAAACCTTACCCACAATGGCATTTTGACCATAAAGGAGTAAAATACCATGATTGGAAATATCGTAAACCATAAAAACATACAACAATGAACGAAAAGATTAAAGAGATTGCGGAGTTTGATGGATTCAGAGTAGTCAAACGGTATCCCGCTGCATATGGTGGTGGCGAACCGATAACCCCTCTGATAACTGAAAAGCTTGCTTGTAAGAGATACCTAACCGACCTAAACACCTTGCATAAGGTGGCGATGGATGTGATGGATAAGTTGACTGAACTATTCAATGATACACTGGATGGTGATGTATTTGTGCCTGTATCTGATCTTGAGTATAATATTAAAAGGTCATGCTACATCCGTCCCATCAATGGCGAATACATCGACCTGTTCAATGCCACAATAGAGGGTATTATTTACTTACAAAATCACAGCAAATGAAACGAACCTACATAGCCACAACGCAGGAAGCAAAGGCGTTACATGATGGCACTCAGACAGCGATTATAGCGAAGATTCGGGTGCAGCCGAAGGATTGCAGCCACATACACAGGATTACAGACGAATTGTGCGAATGGCGTAATGAACCGCAAAGAATGGACACATATGGGAATTATATAGCTTGCTCATTCTGTGGTTATGGTATTGAGATTTCGGGTGAGTATATGTTCCCTATCCCCTACGCCATCGGTCAGGAAGTGGTGGTGAGGGAGACGTGGTATACAGGGTATGTGTTAGACGACAATGACGATATACCTGATGGCGCACCACTTCAGCACTGGTACTATGCCGACACAAAAGACTCAAGACCTTCCGACATGTCCGATTCCTATTGCTATCATCTTTGGGGAGATAATAAAGAATGTTGGCCTCGTTGGCAATCCCCCGCCACTATGCCCGTATCAGCAGCCCGTACACGGTTTATACCGGTTAGTTGTGAGGCGGTGAGGGTGAGGGAGATGGACTGGCATATGTGCAAAGCTACTCCAATAGAAACACCAGAAGAATGTCAGCAGTACATTAAGGGCAAACTCGGTCAATCCGCATGGGACAATAACGATTACATTTTTTACTATAAAATTGAGAAGATATGAGCAAGACACCGATACAGACTGCCATTGAGCTACTAACAAAACAATTCAATGCGACACCGTCAACACAAGAAAAGGTTGCTTATGCTAATTCTATTATGGTGCTGCAATCCCTACTCCCAACCGAACGGGAGGTGATATAGGATGCGTGGGACACGGGAAAAGTGGATGGGAAAGATATGGGCTATCACGGAAGAGCAGAGCATACAAGCGCACAACATTACTTCACCACAAAATTCAACGACAATGAACACACCAAGAGTTAGCCGTGAGCAGGCAACTAACACAATCACAGTAACGGGATGCGGGGATTGCCCGATGTATCATGACATTGAGTACTACTGCTCACACCCTGACCATAACAACGAACAGGGGTATTTATTCGATAACTGCCAGTTGCCAACCGATTCCATAACAATTAAACTAAAGCAAGATGGGAGCAAAGTGGTGACACGAAAACCATATAAGATATCAAACAAAACAGGACATAAGGGCATACGTATTCAAGAACTTGCCCCTGACAACCCTTATAATGCGTACATAAGCGTGTACACTAAAAACGGAAAGCAAAAAACAATATCACTCGGCTACTTTCCGACATTAGAAGAAGCTGTTGCCTTCAGAAACAAAACAATTCAGATGCTATGAACTTCCGCAACAAACACGGTTTAATCGTATGGGCTAAAGCGAAACCATACGTGATGCAGCGAGTAAATGAGGGCGCATTGTGCAAGGACATAGCCAATGAACTCGGATGCAAACAGAACACATTAGCGTACTACCTTTGTACGTGGCGTAAAGCAGGAGACCCGATACCGAAACGTAACTTTACGCTACCAGACGGAACGGTCAAGGTACGCACAAAACGAGGCGTACAGTATCAGGAAACTAAAGTCGATGGCAAAGTGGATTGTAACGGGTAGGGTGACTGAACTGAAACGTAAGCCCAACGCCCCGAAAAAAGAAGTCAAGACACTACCAACCCGAACGATTGACCCTACATCGGTTAAGATGGTACGGGTAGCACGTAACACACACATACAGGTAGCAATAGACATGCCTGATGAAGTGGCGATTGATAACTGGAATAAAAAGTATAATTTATGACACAAAACGATTGGGTAAGCGTAAAAGACAGACTACCCGAAACACAAGGACACTATTTGGTAATTGCGCCATTATCATTCCCTAAAAACTGCCTCGCTGTTGTAGCGGAGTTTTATGAGGATAACGGCATATTCTATTCTGAATCTGGCGACCACCCGATGGAAGATGTTACTCACTGGCAACCAATTGTATTACCATGATAATAGTACCAAATCAGCCATTCGGAATAGGCGACATCATATTCTGCCAGGCACTTGTAAAGTACATAGCAGCCGGTAGTAAAATAGTATGGCCAGTATGGCCACAATTTGTAGATCAGTTGCGCCGGGCATATCCTGACATTGAGTTCGTCAGTTCAAAAACTTGCGAATACGACTTGAACAGGAACGATCAATTTGAGGCAGTGAACCGGAAAGGCGAGCGATACACACAGTTGCCTATTCGCTTTGCAGATAGCATCATGCGTGTGCGTTATGACGATTGCATGAAAGCAAAATATATGATGTATGGCCTTGACTTCAACATGTGGGTCAAAGATGCTATGTGGCATAGAGATACACAGCGTGAAGAATCGCTTATGCAGCAATTGGTAAAGAAAGAAGAATACACGTTTTCAAATGCTACCTTTGGCAGTGATTGTAAAATGCAAGTTCCGGTTCCTAATTGTGATGTAAAAATGCAAATACTGGATGGATTCAGTATGTTTGATTGGTGCAAGATCATTGAAAATGCATCAGAGATTCACACAGTCAGCACATCAATCATTTACCTGCTTGAAATGTTAGACCTAAAAGCAAAAGAAGTACATCTGTATCAGCGACCGATACCGGGTCAGACATTTTCAAATGTCAGCTACATTTTGCAGCGACATAAATATATATTACATGGTTAAAGTATCAGTTATTACGCCAACAGTCGCCGGACGTGAGCAATTCCTAAAAAGATGTATCACTCAATTCAATGAACAGGACTACCCGAACATTGAGCAGATCATCATAAAAGGAGATGGCAAAATAGGCGAAAAACTAAACTATGCCTGCTCTGTGGCTACCGGTGACATAATACTTCGCATGGATGATGATGATGTGTATGCCCTCGACTGGATCAGCAAATCGGTGCAATTTCTGCAAGATACAAGCATGGATTGCGTAGGGCTATCAAATGCCTACTTTTACGATGCGCCACGTCACAGAATACTCGAATACAAGCAGAGGCCGGGCGCACAGATATTTATTTGCGGGGCTACGCTATGCTTCCACAAATCCGTATGGCAGCGCAATAAATTCAGAGAGGACATACAAAAAGGAGAGGACGCATACTTTGTGGCCGGTTGCCGGGCATATCCTCATGACTACAAACAGGGCTTTTTGGCGGTAATCCATGGCGGCAATACATCAAGCCATCAGGCCATATATTGTAAGGAAATGCAGCCATCAAATGAGGCGCACAAATTGATAAGTCGGCTTGATGTAGGTATTGTAAAATGATCCGGTAGAAGCGGCATTTTTCATTCTATCCCACATTTGCTTTGGAACATCACGGTATTGGTAAACCGTGCCATTGATAAAATACAGCTTCAGGTAGCCATCTTGGTAGGATATTTCTTTGAACATGCTTGACGTGCGTGTTTCTATTCGTTCCATGAATCAAAATTACTTTATTTTTGTAACATGAGCGAAATAGTAGATGTTGTTGCCAAACTTTCCTATGAGGTAGAGGGCACCGAAGATATAGCCAATGCGTCAAAGGAGTTCCAAAAGAACGCCAACAATATTGATGCCATGACTAAAAAGCTGGAACAGCTTAAAATAGCCATGAAAGGGGCAACGGACGTAAATGAGCAGCAGCGATTAAGCAATGCCATATTACGGACGCAGAAAGCCATAGATCAGCAGACAGCATCTGCAACTAAAGCATTGGCAACATCAAAAGCATTTCAGCAGGCAGTGCAGCAGGAAGCAGGCATTATCCAAAAGCTGAATGATAAACTTTCCGACCTGAAACGTGCGAGGGAATCACAGGCAACAGTTGACGGTATTAAAGAAATAAATAAAGCATTACGGGAAACCGCATCTGAATTGCAGCGATTGACTACAATTGAGGATGCGGAGGGCGGCCGAAGCCTGCTGTCAACGCTACTTGGTGCCGCAAGCGGAGCCGGTGCAGGCAAGCAGATATTGCAGGGGGCGTTGTCCGGCATCGGTATTGGTGCGGGATTCAGCATTATTCCCGCAATCACATCAGCATTAGTTGATTATGCCAAAGTAATGTCAGATGTTGAGCAGCGCACAGAAGATGTGTTTGCTGCAACAAAATCACTCACAGAGGGGCTTGGCGGTCTGCTTGATGTACTTACGCAGCTTGACCAAATAAGAACAGGTGCAATATACGACCAAGCATTACCAAAAGATGCGGGAGCAGCGGCCGCATTGCTGTCTGCTACCAAAGAAGGGATCAAACGTGATATAGACGCACTGAACGCAGCCGGGGCGATTAATGGGGAAGTGTTCAAATTTACGCAGCAGCAGGCAGAATTATCGAAAAAGCAGTTGCGTGAGCAGAATATCGAACTGGAAAAGCAAAAGAAAAACCTAGACGATATTTTAGGCATCCTTAACCAGACAGATACAGGCAAAAAGGGAGAAATAACACTATTCAATAGAATATCATCTATCTTTTCGGCCACAACATCTGCTGACATCAAAGAGCGTGCAGCTGGGGCCATTGAGCAGATACGTGGGTCGCTACTTCCGCAGCAGGCAAAAGAACAGATTGTCGCAGCACTTTACAAAGCGGGAGAAGATGGCGCAAATCTTGACGATGCTTTCGCAAAGGCAATTCAGTCTTATCAGTCAGCACGGGCAAAAATTACTGACGACATTCGGACAAACCTTGCAGAGCAGCGTAACATCGATGTTGAGCAAATCAACAAAAATGCCGAGGCGGTGCGCCTGTTTGCCAAAACGCTGGAAGAAGAAGCAAGGCAAGAGGCACTAAAGACGCAGCAGTTCAAAACCTCTATCCGTGAAAAAGATGCATCTGTAATTCGTGCAAGCATAAAGCGTGACACAGATTTTCAGATTGCCGAGGTTGACCGATTTCTGAAAGAAGAACGCAAAAAGTTTGCTACTGATGCAAATGGCCGCATTGTTCCGGTTACTATTGGTGGTACATTGTTTGACCCTGAAGCGCAGGCAGAAAAGAAAAAAGCCGAAATCAGAAAGCAGGGTCAGTTAAAGACTACCGAAGAATTACGGGCATACTACCAGCAGCAGTTACAATTACAGGAGCAGTTCAATCAGGCACAAATCTCGGAGGACATCCGGGCGACAAAGCAGCGTATCTCCGAAACAACAGATCCTACTACAAATCTTGAACTGCGCAGGCAGCTAAATGAGCAGGAATTGCAATTACAGTTGGCCAAGATAAGTCAGGAGGCAACAGTACAGACGCAGGCACTTCAAAAGCAGCAGGAAGAGCGTAGGCAATTTGGAGAAACTAACACCGTTGACTATCAGCAGACAGAGGATAGAATCAATGCTATTCTTGAAGATTCGGTACAGCAGCAAAATGATGCAATCCGCAAAGCAAATACAGAAAAGTACAACATATATTCGCAGTTCTTCAATCAGGATTTATTACCGCTCATCAGGCAGCAGGCCGACTTATTGAAATCACAGGCACAGGTTGAAGCATCTGCAATCACACGTGAGGCAGAGCAGAATGGAGGATCATTGGTTGAAACAATATTTTTTGGTGCTGACTTTGAAAAGAATATTGCAGGCAAACGGGCGCAAATTGTCAATCTGAAAGCTTCTATTCTCAATGCACATAACGAACTATCAGAGCAGACAAAGCGTAGAAATGCAGCACAGGGCTCGCTTGCAGTTGCAACGGCTACCGGCGACACAGGTACCATAAAAAGTGCGACAGCCGAAGTTGCAGCAGCGCAAACGTCTATCAATCAGTTAAACGCCACTATCAACCAGGGCGAAGAAGGTATTACCAAAATTGGCAAGTCAATAAAGACAGACTATGTAAAAGCCATCAGCGATTCATTTTTGCAGATGGTTGACATTGCGGCCGGAGCATTCAGGACAATAAATGAAGCTCGTCAGCAAGACTTGCAGCGTGAAATAGAGATAGGTAATGCCCGTGTCGAATTGGCTTTTAAGCTGGCAGAACGTGGCAATACAATTGCATTGCAGCAGGAGCAAGAGCGGTTAAGGGCATCAGTTGTTGAGAAAAGAAAAGCCGCATTGGAATTACAGGCAATAAATGCAGGCATTGCATTAAGTAGCAGCATAGTTGCCGTAGCACAAGCGGCAGCATTGCCGCCGCCGTTCAACCTTGCAGCCATACCGGCCGTAATTGCGGCATTGGCCACCGGCTATTCAACCATTTCAAGCTTGACACGATCACAACAATTGCAAGGATTCAAAGACGGGGTAGTTGATTTTGACGGTGAAGGCACAGGAACATCAGATAGCAACATCGTGCGTATATCAAGGGGTGAAAGCGTAATGACCGAAAAGGCAACGAAGCGTTATAAGGGCATGTTGGAGGCAATGAATGACGGAACGTTTATGGTGCAAAAGTTGCCTGAATACCTTAGTCATGACAGCATCAGCCGAAAGGAATTTGACAACATGACCATAGCATTGAGCCAAAAACTGGACAATGTAGTTGACGCAGTATCTTCAATCAAGATACATCAGTCAGTAGATGAAATGGGCGTTCATCAAATGGTACAGCGATCTACAAGAGCAGAACGCATAAGGTGGGCGGGTGCTTAATACCCGATATACACATTACCAACAGTGGTACTGAAATGTGGTGCTACTGTATAAATAGTAATGGCCATTGCCTGTTCTTTCCATGATGCAAGCGAGGCCGAGTAAAAGCGGGGATTCGTTACGCTGCATTTTGTCCAATAAGTAACCGTGTCAAATGCAACCGGGCTGATGTAACAATTCAGGTATTGCTTTGTGCTGTCAGACGTTGTGCCGATGGCATATACGTACAATTTCGTACTGTGATAGTAGGCTACGGTTGTATCACCGCAATATCCGGTAATGATGCTGTCGCCTTTGATGATTGACGTGTTCCCGGCATAGAGCGTGTCTGACTTCCATGATGCGATAAAAGAACATGGTGCAGGCGTAGGCGCAACAACCGGAGCAGGTGAACAACTTGCAATAAGTGCGCAAATCAAAACGTATAGTAAAATTTTCATTTTGCAAAGATAAGTACAAAACACATATCTTTGTGTTATTCAGGGGATGCAGCCTATACCTGCCTGTTAAAAGTAGCACATGTTCCCTGAACAACTTACCATACAACTACGTAGGCGGCAGCTAAAAGACATTTACGGCAATGACGTGATCTATTCCGGCATTAATCCGCAAAGCCTGTCTGCCACGCCCGGAACAGTCGATAGCACATGGTACGATTTTACGCCGGACGTTACCGGTCTTGATGAACTCGGAAAGGCAATAACACTTACATGGAGTGCCGAGCGCACGGACGATGGCGGTTTTGCAACTGTTGGTAGCTATGCCCCCAAAAAGTCTGTGTCAGGCACCATGACATTCACCGGAGCAGCGCACCAATTCATTAAAGAACATTTGATACTTGATGTTGCCGGGGCATTGAATGAAATTGAGGTACAAATTACTGACACTCATTGCAATGTCGTTTATTCAGGCTATCGCATACGGGTACAGCAGGTTCAATGGTGCGAGTTTAATGCATTGTGTGAATACAATATATCATTGCAGCAAATTGATGAATATATCAATTGCATTCAGCGTACTTTAGTAACTGATAACTGGCAGGGATGGTTCCAAACAGTACCGTCAAACGGGAAAAAACACCCACGATTCAGTTATTGCATTGAACGCCGGCCAAACTTTGTGTTGGTTATTGAGTGGTTCTTGACAATCATAATTGCGTTCGTATACGGAGTGATTTACACCGTACTTTACCCTATTTTCATAATTATTGACCTACTCGTAACCGCTATCAATGGGCTGATCACCGTCATAAATTCCACAATCATTGCGGCAATAAATGCACTGATATCTATTGTAGGAGGTACGCCAATAGGGGATATACCCCTCATCCCTGATCCATTCCCGTCCGGTGTGCCTACGCCGGGCGATGTATTTGAAGCGTGGATTAACTTAATGCTTGAGGCTGCAGGGTGCGGCAGGGAGCATCCTGCACCATTGATCCGGGACTATATTACCAACGTCTGCGACAAATGCGGTATAGCTGTAACAGCAGATACAGTGCCTGTATTCTTTAATCCGTTCCTGACATTGACACACTCGGATGGCATTGAGTACACAGAGCCAAACCCTTATTACAACGCATGCTACTATTTTCCGCAAACAAAACGGGGTATTCGCAGATTCAGGAAGTTTTCACCATTTACCGGAGTATCAGACCCGAACACTACTGATTTCTATATTCCCGAAAATGGCCCTGTATTGGCTTTATCTGATTTTCTCGATGAATTAAACAAACCATTTAATCAGCAATGGAAAATATCAATTGACAATGTTACTGGCCTGCCTACTCTGTACATGTATAGAAAGGACAGGTTCAATGAAACACCGCCTTTATACGATTTTACAGCGTCCGGTGCCGATAGGCCACTCATTATTCAGGGTATTTGCTACGATCAAATGGACGTGACATATCCGGCTGCATGCGGCAAGCTGTATAATGACGACCCTGCTAATAAATGTGGCACAGAATCAAACATTTTCTACAATGGCCGCCAACAAATATCATTCAACAACACCACAATAAATCCGCTTTTCAAGGGTGTGTTAGAAAAAGAAAGTGGTTTTGCCGGGGTCAAATTTAATTGTGACGGGGCAAGCACAAATTACATATATGATGCTTTGCAGGTCACATATTCAATGGCTGGTATTGCACCGGTGACATTAATACTTGGTGGTGAATTGATTAATTGGGTAGAGCGATACGCCAACTATGCAATACTGCAACAGACCGAAACCACTACTTTACCCGGCATTGTGATTTGGGATGGTGACACAGATAATCCCGGGGATCCTAATTACCTGAATGCACGTGCAATGCGTGATAAAGTGGCAATTGCGGGAACCGTCTACACACTTGGCAAATCAGCATGGCCGGGAACTGTGCCGGGCATTGCGCCACCTTTGGTAAATACTCGTTACCCTACGCAGCGTGAACCAACACCGGCCGAGGCGTTAACTTTGGCGGTGCCTGCAACAATCAGCGACCCTACACTATGGATAGACAACCACCCGCCGCAAACGGACGTAATAGGCCGCATATTTGGGACAATTCCAGATGGTGTGTATGAAGTCAGGAGCATAGTTGGTGGCGCACTTGGTTCAGCGGCCGCAATATTAGTGAACTATCCCATGTACTTTGAGCCGCATTATCTTGGTACACTGTGGGACAGGTTCCATTGGATAGACGACCCTTTCCGCAATCCGAGGCTTAATAAATCATGGAGATTACGCATACCTTTGTGTTGTGAGGACGTGAAAAAATTAGGACTGGACACTACCAACGGGCAAGGATTATTACGTTCGGTGCTACTGGACACAGAGTTTTACAACAAAGGAATCATTACCGAGATCACAGCAGATTACAATTCAGGCAACGATGCATCTACTGACAATGTCGGGCAAACAATTGAAATAAAAGGTATTGTATAATGGTATGGACTGATTTAGCCGGACTTGAATATTACCACCCGAACCCGCAATTCGGGTGCTATGCCGACCCCGTTTTTGAGCCGACAGATATAGTCTTGCAGGCAAACAATTACGATGCAACGGGTGCGAGTACCATTACCGTGACAATCACCGCATACAAACCGGATGGTGTTACAGTGCTTGCAGACGTAACAGCAAATTTCAATATATATACCGGAACGTTCAACATTTCAGGTGATACATACTACTTTACCAACATAAAAGGCAACACATTTGCAACTGAAATGATTACCAATGGCTGCTTTGTGTTGCGGGTTGTTGTGACTGCTGATAGCACGACCGTGTTCGATAAGTTTACTCAAAAGTACGACCTTAAAAATACGGCAATATTCCCTTCGGCCATTACCATTGGCGGTGTAGCGGCCGATGTATGCGTGCCGGGCAGCATCGAAAATAATTGTGCTTTTAATTATGTCAAGTTCAAGTCCGTATTCACCTGCATAGATCGCTTTTCAGGTGATTATTACGGAGAGGGTACAGCAATTTCAGGAACGCCATTTGCGTTTACCCGCTTTTCATGGTTGGAAGGTCGCATACGCCCGGTAGTGTCAGAAATTCAGCGCACAATCAATGTAAAAGGACGAGTGCAGCGCACGCAGCGTATCAAAAAGTACCTGTTTACTGAAGATTCATTTGGAGGCTTGCCTATATGGAAGGTTGAAGAAATAGAGGCAATGCTACTGGCCGACAATCTATATGTTGATGATACGGAGTACCAATATGTAAGCGGCAACACTTTTGAGCAATACGGCGAGCCAAAGGGCTGCGAATACCGTTACCGCATGAAAATGGAGATGCAAAGCAATCCCGCATGGCAGATTTTCGGTTGTACGCCTACATGTGAGGACTTGGCTACGTACTACCGTTTCCCGACTGCATTTAGCCGATTGTACGATGATTCAATGGCACTTGTGGCAACTACCGTTGATGAACTGAAAATATATTTAGCAAGTCGCCCTGGTTATCGCTCCGTGCAAGAATTGCAGCAATATGTACCGTGTCAAACATATGCTTTGCTGAAAACAGTAATTGCGGGGCCGGTGCCTACTTTCTTCTATGTTGATTATTTGGTGCCATCAGCAAAGGTATTCGCAAAGACACTATCAGCAAATCTTACTGACTTCACAGCACTTTGTAACGGCATACCGAATTTCAACTATGCTCCACAACTTGGAGAGATAGAAACGGAGGCAACGCCAAATTACCCGCCGCAGATAGGTGGAGTTGAAACACAGTCGGAAGATAGTTATATCTTGCAGGTGACTGCCGCCGGTAGCTGGGTGCTGGACGTAAATTACAGTTCCGGCATGAACGATGAAGGTATCGTGACATTGAATATTTCAGTATCTCAGACCACTGTAACACAAAGTTGGATTAATCAGCCAATAGCTAATATTTCCGGCAATGGCATTCCAAATAATCAGGTTGACATATGGGCTTTGGGCAACCCAAATTTGCCGGTGAATAGCTTTGTCGCAATAATGCCGGATGGTGAGATACAGTATACGGGGCCATCACTTACAAGCGGTGGAGATCAGATAATCCAATTCTTTTCAGTTCAATACAACATAAATAACTAACATGTCAAGGAGAGTAATTATACCGATAATTGACGATGGTTCTGTAATAAGTTCATCGCCCCTCACATTGATGGATACGCTGTATTATGAAACCTTGTACAATATTCAAGGAAATGCAAATCAGACGCAGCAGATAGACCGGCCGCCACTCAATGAATATGCGGTAGCCAGCCCGGCCGGAACATATCCGTGTATCGTCATTCGTAACTTGCCGGTTGATACCGACTATGAATTTACGATCACTCGGTACAACAGCCTGAATGAAAATGTAGGCACTACATCTGGAACTTTTAACACAGGATCATAATGGAAGATATAGTAATTGGTGAGCCGGTCGGCGGCAGCTTTACGGTGACAATTTACGATTCAGGTAGTAGCATTGTTTATGGCCCGGCTGCGCAAACAAATGCGCCTTTTAATCCGGGGGCTTTGCCGGCCGGCGACTACACTATGAAAGTAGAATACGGTACTGAAGAAGTAACCGTCTGCTTTACCGTGTCGCCTTGCACGTGTCCTACGCTGACCAGTGCAGAAATGATACTTGGTTCTCCGCCATTGTTTTACGGGTACGCATATTTTTATTTTGACCTTTCCGGCGGTCTTGATTGTCCGTTTTTAATTGCTGGTAATATACACAGTGATGTTGGTGCCGCAACTCCTTTCAGCTTTTACATAGACTCACTATCTGACCTTACAGATGCGGGTGCAGGCACATATTTCAAACAAATATGGGTTGGCGGGTTTGCTACTTTTGTTGACTACACAATTTCCATACCAGTAACAGTAACAGGCGGTGCGCCAATTTTGTGTTATGAGGGTACAATTGCGCCCGATTGCGTAGATGTTGCACTTGAAAATGTAGTTGGATATGGCACTCCATTCTTTTGTGCTGCCGGCCCCATATTGGCTTTGGACATAGTGATCGCTGATTGTTCGGCTGCAACATGTAAAGGGTATACGGTGAACTATACGCAAATAAATGGGGGCATGATTGGTGCGCCAGACAGCGGGTCTGTTGTAATACCTGACATATGCGATATTGGCGCAACTTCATTTTCAATTTCTCCCAACACATCGTACCCCGGATATTCAGGCGTAGCGGGTCCCGGTAGAATAAAATATGCCGTAACAGCAATTTCATGTTGTGGCACAACAATTTCAGGAACAACTTTTTAGTATTATTCAAAAATATACTTACATTTGTCACATCAATTCAGGGTCACGCCTATACGTGTATTCAGGAGATGCCACGCCTACACAGTGGAAGAAACTCGATTTTTAACCACTAATTTCTACAAAAATGGCAACTTCAATTCCTTGCCCAACAGCTTGCATACCTGAAAATCTGGTAGCAAATCCAACAGCCTCATGTGAGGTTGATTTTCGGAGAACCACCCCTGCGGTGCTGTTCTTCTACCTTTGTTCAACGCCTTTGCCGGATCCCGTGACGAATGCAAACATGAAAGCACTTTGGGATAGCGGTGATCTCGTTGCATCCGTAAAGCTGCAGAATGTTACTTTTGGAGACCCTAACTTTGAACAGTTGCAGGCAAACGACTGTGTACCACCTACGCCAATTGTAGGCACACGCTCAATGACGTTTACCGACAACCAGGGCGTAGTTGACAACAGTGCCTCCCCGGCCACATACAACTACTATGCAGACTACGACTTTTGGGTTGACAAAATCCGCAAGGCTCCATACCTGCAAATTATGATCGGTTACTGCGATGGCTCTGTGCGTATTCCGCGTCAACGCCTCACATTGTCCGGTGCTGTAAGCTACGAAAAGCCACAGAACGCAGGCGGCCCATCATTGGAAGTGAAGAACTTCACAATCACAACAGTTGGCGACATGCTGGACATGAGCATCAAACCTGAATGGAACTACATTGACGCAGGCATAACTCTGTAACTACATGCTGACAATTGACGCAGTCGTTAACATCTTGAATTTGGGGAACGGGTACAAGCCAATGTATCCGTTCCTTCAAAAATGGAGAGAAATCTACTATCGCACATCCGTACACATATCGGGTGTGTGTCCATCTTATGTGAATTTACGCTACGAGCAAGAGCGTAATGATTGGACAGGGTGGGACTCCGTGATCTATCCGACCGGATGGCGTAACGGGTTGTACGATCTCCTTTTTGATACAACGCTGCTCAATAAGTTCCCACGTGAAAGTGAGATAATCCGCAACTGGAGAAAGTCGCAATATAGACCAATTCAGCAGGCGGCATTTGCCCGTGCCATTGATGAAATGCAAGGCACAATCTTTGCGGATTCCAACTACTCTATTCGGGTTGACAATGAAGAAGACCAGGAATATATCAGTGAAGACAATTTTGACGGCAAATCACTTGTAGGCTACTTTGCAAGCCGCTTGCAGTTTATCTGCGAAGACCCGAATAGCATCTTTGTCGTGATACCTGAAAAGGCATACTACGAAACGGATGAAGAAATAAGGCCGAAGATCTACAATATTCCTACACGCAACATCATTGAGGTAACGCAGGATGAAATTGTATTCTACTACCTTGATTATGCATGGCTGATTAACAATGTCGGATATTTCAGGTTTGGCAAAAATGCTGATGGCAAGTGGACAAATATTGACCTGAATTATGGCGGGTACTATGCACACATGCTGAACAATGTGCCTAAATACTTTGCTGGGGGCATTTACAACACACTTGGTTTTTATGAATCCTATTTGCGTGCCGGACTACCACATGCGGATGAATTTGTTGGCGTGAAGTCAGACCAGCAATTGGTTGACAAAGAAGCATCGCACCCATTCATTCAGGCTACTTCATTAGATTGTCCGGATTGCGGAAAGACAGGCAAACAAGGATATTGCACCCGATGTAATCAATCAGATTCATCATGTGATTGTTCACAGGGTATTGCTCACTCTATCCGCAGTTGTAAGACGTGTAACGGCTCCGGTCAAGTGCAGTCATGGAACCCTGCAGAATGGAAGATAGTTCCTAAATCAGAGGCGAATTACGACCACATCAAGATCATTAACCCGGACGTGGCTATCAACAAGAACCACGCTGAACGTGTACAGCAGACACTTAAAAACCTCAATGAATCGCTGCATCTGCGATACATAGAGCAGGCGCAATCCGGTGCCGCAAAAGAAAAAGACCTTGAAAGCAAGTACCTATTCATGCAGAAAGTCGCCGCAGGCATGTACGACCTGATTGAAAACTGTTTGCGTGCGATATTGTCATTGAGGCACACTACTACCGCCAATGGTGAGTATTCGACTGAAATACCTGAATATGTAATTGTCCGCCCGCAGCAATTCGCAATCAAAACCGAGTACGATCTGCTTGATGAATATAGCATGGCAGACAAAGCGCAATTGCCGGATTTCTTCAAAAAGGAGCAATTGGTGAACCTGACTGATAAGTTGTACGGAGGCAACAAACTGATACTGAAAAAGGTGTCGCTGATTAATCAGATGGATAGCCTCGCAGTTACGAAAGAATCCGACAAGATACTCAAAGTGAATGCCGGTGCCGTGTCGAAGCGGTCATATCAGTTTTCTACTGAATTGCCGAATATACTTGACAGCATCATCCGTGAAATGGGTGCTGAAATGTTCCTTGAAGCGACTTATGACGAGATCAAGGGCAAAGTAGATACAATCTTTGCAGCTATGCCACCAGTCGAATCAGCACCCGCAACTACTACCGTTCGGGAAACTGTGTAATTATTTCTTTTTTCATTTGTTCCGTTGTAATTTTGAAAAAAAATCACAACAATGGGACTATCAAAAAGAGATGCAGGAATCATCGCTGCACATCCTGAAGCATCGCCAATCGAATTACATCAGATCTACGGCATGTCCAAAAAAGGATATGACGAACTTGTAGCATCGGGCGCAACTGCCGCCCCTTCAGCCACAGCCGTTCCCGGTCAGAAAAAAGTACTTACAGCGCAAATGCCTGCGGCCATCGTAAATCAGCCTGTACTCAAGCCTGTCAATCAGCCTGCCGCAAATACGATAGCTATTCGCCACGTAGACGGTACAAATCCCGTCCACCTGAATCCACGCATCGCACAACGCATGATGAACATGCAGCCTGACAAATTCAAAAAAGCATAGCCATGGCACCAAGGGGAAAAGCAAAAGACGATAACAAGGTTTTGCAGCCTGTCGTACAATCAGAACCACGTGTAGTTGGTGGCATCACATACGATGCAGGCTTTACGCCAAAGCCGGGTGAATATCACCTTGTAGAACTGGACGCAAACGGGAACGAAGTTCCTAATTCAGATTTCTCGGTACATCCACGCACCTATGAACGTGCATACAAAGACAATACAAAATTCAAAGTAAAAAAAAAGCCATAATTCACATCAATTTTAACGGACATGCCAAAATTAACAGCACAACAGGCGGTATCATTGCTCGCAGCAGCAGGGTATCAGGGTGTAGAACTTGCGGAGCAAGGTGACGCAGAATACAATCAAGACACAGCCTTACAGGCTATTGACACACATCGCACGACTTTCATCAAGCCAAGGGTCGTATCTGAACTGAAAGACAGCATCCACGGCGAACAGATGGCGAAGCTGAACAAAGCATTGCGGGTAAAACTTGCATCGCTTACCGGCGCACAGATGGATCAACTGGAAACAGAAAAAGACACGGACAAAATGCTTGAACTGTCAATCGGCACACTTTCTGAAAACCTGAAAAAGGACATCGGCAAAGACAAGCAGGCATGGATCAGCGAACGTGATGAACTGCTAAAAGCGCACAATGCCAACATACAGGCGAAAGAAAGCGAGTGGATACAGAAACACAGCGCATTGGAACAGCAGATCCAATCGCAGTATGTTCACGCTGCATTGGCTAAGTTGCACAAAGAAGCGAAAGGCCTGCCGGTGGCCGCAAACAGGGATATTCTCGCTAAGGACTATGCTGCATACCTGCAAAGCATGGCAGTCGTGAAGCACAACCCCGAAACAAACGAACTGGAGTTGTACGATGCCAAGAACCCTGAACAGCGTTTGTACAACGAAACAAAGACCGCATTTGCAAAGCCTGAAGATTTCA
>ERZ650304.201-NODE-201-length-37932-cov-5.672149_pt1 | contig 37932 bp, 71 predicted proteins | sample MGYA00376240_ERZ650304 | MGnify/ENA primary metagenome ERZ650304 (study PRJEB26733, sample SAMN07839271) | wastewater metagenome | biome: small river; feature: stream; material: water | place: USA: North Carolina | collected 2016-03-01 ... | reverse complement strand
GATCTACACAGGCGAAGACACTCTTTCCCTACACGACGCTCTTCCGATCTAACTGGATCGCGTTGTGGAACCGCTACCTGCCCCCGGGGCTGATGGCGGAGTTCCAACGCAACCCATTCGCCTCGCTTGTCGCCCCCCGCCGCGTCTTCTACGCCCCGCCGGCCGCCTCGGGCGGCACGACGATCAGCACCACCTCGGCGATCTCGCTGGGTGCGTCCGCCACGGTCACGCAGGGCATCTCCGTCTCGGCGTCGTCGGCCCTCTCGCTGGGCTCCGCCGCGACGATCACGCTCGCCTCGCCGTCGATCAGCTTCTCGACGACATCCGCCCTCTCGCTCGGGGCCTCGGCGACCGTCACGCAGGGGATGTCCTTCGCGGCGTCCTCGGCCCTGTCCCTGGGTGCGTCCGCCGCCGCGACATTCACGACCGCGACGACGATCTCGACAACCTCGGCCCTCTCCCTCGGGGCTGCGGCGACGGTCGAGTTCGCGTCGGCGGCCCTGTCGATCAGCACGACGTCCGCCATCAGCCTCGGTGCGGCGGCCACGGTGACGTTCGTGGGCCCGCCCACGACGATCAGCACCACGTCGGCGTTGTCGCTGGGTGCGTCGGCCACCGTCACGCTCACGTCCCCCGCCCTGTCGATCTCGACGACCTCCGCGATCTCGCTGGGTTCGTCGGCGGCGGTGACGTTCACCTCCACCGGCATCGCGTTCACGGTCGCCTCGTCGCTCTCGCTGGGTGCGTCCGCTGCGGTCACGCTGACGACCGCCACGACGATCAGCACGGCCTCGTCGATCTCGCTGGGTGCTGCGGCCACGGTGACGTTCACGGCGGCGGCGGGCATCCGCTACCCCGACCCGTCCCGCACGCTGATCCGCGACCTCTCCGCCGCCCCTGAGCCCTCCCGGGCGAGGATCAAACAGCTATGAGCGACCTGGTGATCGACGCGGGGACCGACCGCGAGTGGCAGGTCTCGCTGTTCGACTCGGACGAGGACGCGGTCACCGCGTTCACCTCGTCGGCCACGCTGGTCGGCAAGGTGTGGCCGGGGGATGACCAGGCCGCCACGTTCACGCCGACGTGTACCTGGATCGACGCCACGGCCGGGACGCTCAAGCTCTCGATCGGGGCCAGCCAGACGACATCCGTGACGCCCGGGGTGTATCACGCCCTGATCACCGTCGCGGAGGGCGGCAAGACGTACACCGGCTGGCGGGGCACCATCCAGATCCGGGGCGTCCTCGGCTCGGCCACGGCCCCCACCGCCTACTGCACCCTGCAGGACATGCAGGCGCTCTGTGGGTGGATCGAGAAACTCCAGAACGAGTGCTCGGACCAGAGCGGCTTCGCGGAGCAGCGGCACGCGGCCCGGGAGTGGATGGACGACCTCGCCCAGCGGCATTACCGCAACGACGACAACTACGACACCACGCGATTCCTCTCGTACCCCTACGTCTTTGGCCGCACGGGGGCACGCTCGGACGCCCTGCAAGGCTACCTGGACGCGGACGGGCTGTCCCTGACCGGCCCGGTCAAGCGGTGCTGTGCGGCCTACTCGCTGGCCGAGGTGTTCCGGGGCCAGATGGGCCGCGAGGACAACAACGGCTACGACAAGCACGCCCGGCGGTTCGCACGCATGGCGAACGACCTGGCCGCCTGCCTGACCCTGGAGATCGACACCGACGACGACGGCGAGCCCGACCTCGCCATCAACCTCGGCACGGCAGACCGCATCGATGGATAAATCGAAGCTCGAATCGCTGCTCCACCTGCATGCCACGCCCCTGGCCCGGTTCCTCAGCATCAATCACTGGAACATCCGGTGTTATGCCGAGGCGTGCGAGTTGGTCGGTGCGTCCGCTGAGTGTATCCGGAACGTGGATTACGAGTTCGCCACGATCCGGGTGGACCCCGAGAAGTTCGACACCGAGGAGGAGTTCCTCGACTCGTTGTTCCACGAGATGTGCCACATCATCCTCTCCCCGATCGACCTGTATCGCGAGGCGGCCACCCAGCACATCGAGGCGGGCAGCGTACCCCAGAAGCAGGACGAGCGGCTGTGGCATTTCGCGATCGAGAACACGGTGATCAATCTTGAGCGGCTGTGGCGATGGGGCGGGCTTCGGGAACAGTACCTCGAACGCTTCACGGCGGGCTGACGCATGGCTAGCCAGAACGCCTTCACGCTCAAGGTGGACTTCTCTGGCCCCGACTGGGCCGGGATCACCGAGGCCCAGAAGAAGGCCGCGTTGAAGGTCTACGCCGAGCGGATCGTGGCCCGCAAGCACTGGGAACTCGACCGGGCCCTGGACGCCGAGAGCGGCCAGAAGATGCCCGCCCGGCAGAAGCCACGCGACGACGGGGCCGACGGGCCGGTGCTCACTCCCCACGGCCGGCAGTCGCGGTCCCACCGCTACATCCGCACCTCGCTGGGCAAGTCGCACGTCACCGTCTGGTGGTCCCACGGATGGGGCACGGTGCTCGGCTACCACGCGGACGGGGTGGTCATCGGGGCCTACAAGCGGGACGTGATCGGCCTGACCCCGGCCGGCGAACGCAAGGTCGCCCGCGAGCTGCTCGACTGGTGGCGACGCACCCGCAAGTCCAAACCGAAGCCCGCACCCAAGGTGGGCCCCGCCGGCAAGCCGCCCGTGCCTCAGCGTGCCGTGGGCCGGGCGGTCACGCCCCGCCCCCTGCCGCCCCCGCCCGTCCCCATGCCCGTCAAGCGACGCGACCGCCCCCAGCCCCGCCCCTGAACCCGATCGAGGAATCGCCTTGGCACTCCAGATCACGCAGAGCCCGGAATCGAAGGCGTTCGCCAACTTCGTGCGGATCCTCCAGCGGGACCAGAGGCTGGTGTCCGTCGTCAAGAAGGAACGCTGGAACGTCCGCACCGGGGCCAAGTGCGAACTCAAGGACTTCGGCGTCGCCGAGTGCCCCTACATCAAGCTCACGCCCCGCCCGGGGCCGGCGAGCTGGGGCGTGATGGGCGGGGCGTTCGCCGAGCACAAGTTCGACCTGCTCATCGACATCGAGACCGGGGTCGAGGGTGCCAACGCCCACGACAGCATGAACCTGTGGTCGCTGATCCTCCAGGCGATGTTCCCCGCCACGGCCACCGACGAGTCGGCCGAGGCCAAGGAACTCCGCGACGACGCCAGCATCACCCGCATCGAGATCGAGCAGGCCGCATGGGGCGGCGAGCCCGAGGGGGACGTCCGCCTCATCGTGGGACGCGGCACCGTGCGGTTGAGCATCTACGTCCGGACGCCCGTCCGATGAGTATCGCCGACCGCATCCGGGAGTCGCCGGCCCGCCGCAAGGCCCGGCTCATCGACCTGGCCAACAGGTCGATCCCCTACATCCAGGATGAGTTCAAGCGGACCCTCGGCGTCCAGGGATCGCGTTCCGTCCGGTCCAAGCCTGGCGAACCGCCCCGACGCCAGACGGGCACGCTCCAGAAGTCCGCGTGGGCCCGGTACTACATCGAGACCATCGCGGGCGGCTGGGAACTGCGGATCAAGTTCGGGGCCGATGCGTCCTACTTCCGGTATTTGCAGGACGGCACGCCCCGCATGGCCCGCCGCCCCTCCATCGAGCCCACCATCGAGCGGATCCGGCCGCTGATCATCCGACTCATCCAGCAGAGCCGGGAGGCTTGACGCATGGCGTTGAACGCGACGTTGGATTTCACGGTCAAGTACCGCAACACGTACTCGACCAACACGGCCGGCACCGCGACCGAGAAGTATGAGCCCACCACGTGGAGCCTCCAGTGCGATGACGGCACCGGGTCCGGCCAGGCCAACAAGGGTTTCACCCGATCGGGCACCCTGACGGCGACCACTACCGACATCGACCTCTACTCGATCGCCAACACCTTCCAGACGCTCACCAACTCCAAGCTCAAGCTCATCGTGATCTTCAACGACGCGACCGGGGACGGCGAGTTCCTGACCGTCGGCGGTGCGGGCTCCAATCCGTGGTCGGCGGCGTTCGGCGACCCGTCCGACAAGGTCAAGATCGGCCCCGGCCTGTTCCTCATGCTGGGCTCGCTCAAGGCCCAGTCCGCCTCACCCCTCACCATCGACACCACCCACCGCAACCTCAAGCTGGATTCCGGGTCGGCGACCATCGCCTACCGGATCGTGTTCCTCGGCGTCTAACCCGGAGACCGCCTCATGGCCGCCATCACCTCGACGTATCATTCCGGCTACCAGGGCTCGTTCGAGATCGACAACGTCGCCCTGCCGGCCCGCTCGTGGCAGGGCCGCCACAGTGTCACCACCGCCGACGTGACCAACCTGACCTCCAGCGGTGCCCAGGAACTGGTGCGGGGCGTCGAGTCCCTCAACGGCTCGGCGGTCTGCTCCTGGAAGGCGACCAGCGGGGCCCCGGCGTTCGTGCTCGGCAGCATCTACGCGACCGAGCTGATCACCAACGGCACGCAGAAATACACCTTCAACGCCCTCATCACCGAGATCGCCCCGTCGCTGGACGTGAAGGGCGACATCACGTACACGGTGAGCTTCTCCTCCACCGGGGCGATCACCGTCGCGTCATGATCCTGACCCAGATCCTCCCCCAGCCGGTGCCGATCCGGCTGGGGGGCGTCGAGTTCCTGGCCCGGCAACTCAGGCTCAGGGACGTGGCCGCCATCCAGCAGTGGATCGCGGCGGCGTCCCCCTGCCCCGCCGCCGAGTTCCGCCCCGTCTGGGAGGCACTCGATGGCGAGGACCGCCAGAAGGTCGCCGCACGGGCCTATCTCGCCTCCGAGGCGTGGCCGCCCGAGGTCGCCACCCCCGAGGGGGACGCGGTGCTCCTGCGGCAATTCGAGGACGGCCGGCGTCACGGCGTCGAACTGCTCCTGCGGATCGCCCTGGACGGCAATCCCGGCGTGGACAACGAGGTCGTCGCCGCACTGGCCGGGGCGATCACGCTGGCCGAGTTCGGCGAGCTGACGGCCGTCGCCTACGGCGTGGACATCCTCGACGAACTGGCGACCATCATCGACCTCCCACGAGACCCCGGCCGGCCGGACGAGCCGACCAACTGGGGCAAGATCGCGTGGGAGGTCATCGAGGCGACCGGCTACACGTTCGAGCAGCTCGGCGACCTGTACCTGAGCCAGTTCAAGGTGGTCCGCTCGGCCGGCGAGCACGCACGCGGCCAGATCCCGATGCGGCCCGGCGTGGACATCGTGTCCGAGGGCAAGCGGCGACGGCGGCTGTTCTACGGCGACCACGAGGAAGGGCAGGCGGATGGATCAGGAAGTCTACGAGATCGTGATGAAGGTGCTGGGCGAGGAGAAGGTCAAGGGCCTCTCCCAGCAGCTCCAGGCCCAGGAGCAGGCCCTCAAGTCGCTCCTGACGAGCATGCAGGCCAGCGGGGCGACGCAGGCCCAGATGGTGGCGGCGACGTCGGCCCAGGCCACGGCGATCCGGAACCTGTCAAGAGAACTCGCCGACGCTCAGAAGGAAATGTCCCGGTTCAACATGAACCAGCAGGGGCTCCTGAAGCTGGGCTACCTGCTCGACGATCTCCAGTACGTCGGCGAGATGGGGCTGCGGCCGATCATCAACAACCTGATGGTCCTGGAGCCCCGGCTGGGCATCGCGGCCCTCCTGTTCGAGACCCTGTATCGAAACGCCGACCGGCTCCGCGACGTGCTCGGGATGGGGGGCACGAAGACCGAAGCCCAGGAGATGGAGGAACTCGGCAAGAAGACCGAGAAGACGGCCGAGGAGACGCTGAAGCTCCTGAAGTACGAGCGTGAGCGGGCCAACATCAAGACCCAGATCGAGACCCAGCCCAAGCACGTCAGCGAAATGGCCCAGGAGGTCAACAGGGTCATCGGCGAGTTCGGTCAGCCGAAGATGGTCCAGACGCTCCTGGCCGTGGACAAGGCCCGCTACGAGAACCTGCCCGAGAATGCCCAGGACAAGGCCCGGGTGGACGCCCTCGACCGCTCCATCGCCAAGTTGACCAACAACGGGATGTGGGAGCCGGACAGCCAGGCCCAGATCAAGATGGAGGAGCGGGACGCCCTCCGTAAACGAATGGAGAAACGTTCGGCCGATGCGGCGGCCATTGATCTCTCGGATATCGCCAGCGACCCCGGCCGGCTCCAGGGCTTCATCAATCACATGATCCAGAACATCGGGGCCCTCGGCCCCGGCGGCATGGGCGTGATGCAGAAGCTCATGGCGGCGACCCCGGAATTCAAGGACGCCCAGGAGCAGAACGACAAGATCACGAAGCGGGCCCAGGACCGCAAGGCCGTGCGGGACGAGGACCGCCGCCAGAAGGACGAGGAAGCCGATTACGACTGGTCCAAGCTCATGGAGTCCAACGCCTCATGGAAGGCGTACAAGGCCAAGCAGGACCAGATCGCGAATCGCCAGCGGGCCCAGGAGCAGGACCAGCAGCAGTGGGCGAATTCCCCGCTCATGGGTGCGGGCGGCGGCGTCCGCGACCTGATGCTGAACACCCTCCGACTCGGGGGCAACGCGGCGGCCATCGGCGGGCAGGTCTTCGGCAACATGATGGCCCAGCGGGGCGTCAATGCCGGGGATGCCCGCCGCATGGTCGATGACGCGATGTTCCAGGCCAGGATGGCACGCAGCCAGGAATTACTCGATCGCGCCCTGCCCAGCGACATCAGGAGTTCTCAAGTGATCGGAGCCGCCAGCCTCGCCAGCCAGATCCAGTCGAGCATCACCAACAAGGACGACCCCCGTCGGCTCCTGAACGAGACGATCAAGCAGAGCTACCTGCTCAACATGATCCTCCAGGAGACCCGCAACCGGCAGGGCCTGCGGTTCCGCTAAGGTAAGCGAATCTGGTCGATATCGACGATCACCTCGGCACCTTTGGTGTCGCCCTCAATAACCATCGCCCGCATGAGCGACATGCCGGCCCGCTCGTCCTCAATGAGCCTGAGTTTCGTGCCGGGCATGACCTTGCCGTTGCCAGTCGGAAGATAGTGATTCGCACCCTTCGTTCCCGCCGGAACGATGTAGATCACTTCCTGTCCGGCCCGAAATCCAGCCGGCCGCATGGCCCACCACGCCCCGCCCGCACCGATCGCCAGCAGCACCGCACCGACAAGCAACTTCTTCATCTCGCCCTCCCAATCATCCAATTCGCCGAAACCCGCCCGATATTGCCAGGCCGCCCGGCCCGTCGCAAGGCGCTGAGGGTCCGCACGCATGCCGATCACGCTCGATGACATCTCGGTGGGGTGGAGTTTCCTCAACAACCCGGACGGCAACGGCGGCTATTCCTTCGACGTGACCGAGGAAGGCCGGACGGACGTGATCGCCTTCAAGGTGGCGTTCAACGACCTGGAGACGTTCGTCAACGAGGTGAAGGGCTATCCGGTCAGTTACGGCTCGTCCACCAGCGGCACGATCACCCGCAACGTGCCGATGCAGCACCCGTGGAACAAGAAACTCTACGCCGTGCGGATCTCGGGCGAGGGGCTGGGCGCCGAGAACTCGCCGACGCGGAGCAAGCCGTACCCCTACGCCCTGGTCCGGGTCACGTTCGGCACCCTGACGTGGGAGCCGGAAGACCCGTCCACCCCGTTCCTCGACATCGAGATCCAGGGCGGCGGCAATTACATCACCCTCCCCGGCGTGCCGTTCACCTATGCGACATCCGGCAAGCCGCTGGAGCAGGACTTCGGCAAGATGGTCGGCGAACTGGCGTTCAGCGTCACGCGCTACGACGTGCCCGACCTCGACCGCTTCCAGGCCATCGCGAACCCGCTCAAGACGATGGTCAACTCCGCCGCGTTGACGATCGGGAACACCACGTACGCCGCCGAGACCGTCCTCTTCCCCACCTATTCGGCCTCGCGTCAGAACACCGGCCTCGGCCAGAGGAAGCACAAGGTGACGCTCCAGCTCATCCAGCGTGACCTGAACTGGAACAAGGTGCTGGCCCCGAGCGGGTCGTACGACTACCTGACGCCCAAGCCGTACGACCAGGGCGACCTGTCCGTCCTCTTCTCGGCGATCGCCTGATGAACGCCGAGAAGCAGCCCCGCTGGGGTGCGGGCGACGAGTTCACCCCCAAGCAGGCCAACACTCAATCCGAGGGCATCGAGCGGGCCGACAACCTCCGGGTGGACGCCTCGTCCGGCCTGGAGTTGCTCGTCACGCCCACGGGCAAGACGCTCCGCCGCAAGACCCGCAGGGAGATCACGGTGAAGATCACTGCGTCCTACGGGTCGGGCACCTACGGCGGAACCCAGCAATTCGAGGCGTCGGCCGGGACGTGGACCGACGGATCCCGCACGTTCGGCTCGTCCTATCCGCTGCGTGAGCTGAACGGTTCCACCTCCGTGCCGACGGGGACCAGCCAGAAGCACAAGGCGTGGTTCGAAGGCCACTCCTGGTGGTTCGAGTACTGCGTATGAGACCCGAGAAGCAGCCGAGATGGGCCGCCGGTGACGAGTTCACCCGCGAGCAGGCCAACGACCGCAGCCGGGCCATCGAGCGGATCAACAACCTCGCCGTGGACTCCGCGTCCGGCCTGGAGTTGCAACGGGCCGGGTCCGGCCTGATCCTCCGCGACCAGTCGGGCGACGACCCGTTCCTGGCCCAGCTCTCCGGGGCGTCCTCGCCCTACTCGTGGACCAAGTACGTCGAGACGGCGGCCGGGACGCTCACGGCGACCTCGATCACGGGGACCAGCAACGCCTACGAGATGAACGGTCGCACGGGCCTGTCGGGCAAGTACGCACGCCTCTATCCCGATGCGTTCGGCGGCTTCCGGTTCACGGCGAAGAACTGCTGTACCCCCTCCTGCACCGGCACCCTCACCGTGAACGTCAAGTGCGGCGGCGTCAATGTCGTCTCGGCGACGGTCACGATCACGCAGGGGGCGACGAGCTACAGCGGCTCGACCAACGCCAGCGGCAACGTCACGTTCACGCCGGGCATCAGCGGGACGTGGGACATCACGGTCAGCAAGTCGGGGCTGACGACCTACACCTCGACGTTCTCGTGGTCGTGCACGACGGCCACGGTCAACGTCGCCATGTCCTCGCCCAGCAACGTCCTCAGCGGCAACGTCAAGGGGTGCAACACGACCGGCCTGTCCGGCGTGTCGATCACGCTGAAGCAGGGGGCGACGACGCTCGGGACGGCGACATCGGACGCGTCGGGCAACTACTCGATCACGTTCGCGTGGTCCAGCGGGTCGCTCACGTACGAGGCGACAAAGTCGCGGTTCAGCAACTTCACGAGCGGCACATTCACCCCGTCCGGGTGCAACCTGACGACGACGAGCAACTTCACCATGTCCCCGGCCACGGGGTATCGCTGCATCGTGTGCGGCGGTGCTAACCCGATCTCCGAGACCCTCTTCAACTCAACGCCTTCCGGCAATACCGTCACGATGGCCTACACGGCCTCGACGGCCCCCGGCGGACCCGGATGGGAGGCGACCGAGACGATCAGCGGCCGGATCTGGACGGGCTGCGGTCTATTCGACCCGAAGACGACATCGAATTTCGATATCCTGTGGGATCTGTACGGCCCGGTCGGCGGCAGCTGCGCCCTGACCGGGGGGATCCTGGGCTGCATCGCGAACTTCCACAGCCCGATCCCCACCGGCACCGCCGGGACCAACTACATCTCCGGGCAGGGCACCGTCAGCGGCGTGAGCATCACCGCATCGCCGTTCACCATCACATACACCCATTCCTATAACGACGCGGACGGCACCCTCGTCTCGGGCTCGGGCACGATCACCGAATGAAGTGCCCATCCTGCCCGCTGGCCGCACGCCCCGAAGGGTGTTGGGGCGAGTCCGTGGCCCGGTTCTGCACGCTCGTGGCGTCCGGGCGGTGCGACTACGCGGCGATGCTCTACACGCGGGCGACGGGCGAGCCAGCCCCGTTCGCCTGCCCCGAGGACGTGCCCGAGCCCCCGCCCGTGGGCACGCCCCCGCAGGCCCCGCTGGTGGTGATCCACCCGTCGGCCATCCTGCTCTACAAGTCCTGCGACTATCGCGGCCCCGTGGCCCAGTGCGGCTGCACGCCGCTCCGCGTGTGCTGGCAGGGCAAGGGCAGCCGGCCCGACGCGGACACGTCGTACGGGCACGTCACGGAGCGGGATTGCCTGGCCTGCGTCAGCGGCACGGACTGAACGGAGGACTGACATGGCCTGCACCTCGACCCGACGCGTCGGCGACTACCGGATGGCGTGCGGGGAGACCGCCGCCTTGCGCCTGTCCGACGGATCGGAGACGATGACGATGTTCCTCGCCCGCGACATCGTGGATGACTCGCTGAGGCTGGGCGACAGGTTCGCTTGCCTGCACCACGTGGACGGCGATACGATCACGTTGGAGTGGCAGGCGATCGAGCCGTGGGGGACGTGGGAGCACGCGGGGGTGAATGGCGATTGAATCGCTTTCGCCGCCGAATCGCCTACAATCAGGCTGCGGGACGCGTGGGACGTGAATGGCTTCCGGAGGGCGGCAACCGCATGACCAAGGCGACACGGCAGGCACTCACCGAGGTCCGCGACATCTTGGTCCGTGAGGGGTGGGGAGAAGGCATGAGCAAGCCGTACATGACAGGCAGTCGCGTGCAGATGCATTCCTTCGTGGGCTTCACGCCCGGCGGCAATCCGGCCTACAGGGACGAGACCGACACCCTCGCGAAGATCCTCAAGGCTGGCGGCACCATCGAGATCAAGATCAACAGCAGCGATCCCAAGATGACGGTCGAGATGGCCCCGGACGGCAGGCCGGTCTACAGGTTCACGGAGCCCACGGCATGATTCCGATCCGCGACTACATCGCCAAGTTGCCGCCCGAGCGCCAGCGGCACATCGCCGAGCTGGCCAAGAAGTGGGCCGCCGTCGAGGCCGCCGGCTTCCGTGTGGGCGACGCGGAGGAGTTCCTGGAGATGACGCCGGACGAGGTCCGCACGATGGAGCGGGCGGAACGCGAGTCGTTCTTCGGCCTGACCGATGAGGAGTGGGATGAAGTCAGCCTGGGCCGCCGTGTCGCCTACAACGGCCTTGGTGCCCACGTCTGGTATGACCCCGAGACGCAGATGAGCCCGCCAGTCCCACCGCCGGGACCGGCGGGCGTTTCGCGTTTACCACACGGCCCGGCACCCATTTGCCCATCGTGCCATTTGTGAATATTGGGTGCTTGCGTCCGAATCCCCGTGGGCGTAACGTGTGTTCGCGGCCGACGTTGGCCGCCCGCCGAAGATGGCCACCCGACGATGCTGTACGAAAATAGTGGACGACCGTTCAGGCGTCTGCTACAGTTAGATCGTCGGGGCCCCGGCGTGAATCAACGCCCTCGCTGCCCGGCACCCCCACGGAGCACGCACGATGACGCCCACCCCTCTCCCGAGCGTCACAGAGGCAACGCCGTCTTGCTGCTACATCCTGCCTGACGGGACTAAGGTCCGTTCGATTTACTGCCCGCTAGCCGACGTCGGGTCCATTCATGACATGCCCGAGGTCAAGGGTGTGTTCACGATCGTTTTGCCAGCACTTGGCGGCCCTGGCCTCTTCCTGGTCCAATTCAAGAACATCAATCCCATTGACCCGGCCGCACATCTTCCGGCTTGAGATTCATGAGTCGCTTCTTGGCGATCTCGTAACCCAATATCCGCACCATGTCCAGGACTTTCGCGTCTTCCGGGTCGATCACGGGCTTCTGACGCTTCGGGTTCTCGGCCAACTCATCCAGGCTGACTTCCAACGCCTGTGCTACCAGCAAGGCTTCCGATAGTCGCGGCTCCCTCTCGCCGCTGGCCCATCGGCTCACAGTAGAGATCGACACGGCATTACCCATCGCCCTACGCAGGTCGGCGTAGTTCCACTGCTTGGTTTCCAGGTGGTGAGTCAGCCGATCGGCGAATGGCATGTCGATCATTTTGCCGTCCCGAAATCCTTGCCGCCACGACACATCCGAATAGCGTTAGAAATTTCCCATTTGGCAATTGACAGACGCCAAACGGAAACTTAAAGTATCCACATGGCGATGACGACACCGGCCCCGACGGAGGGACCATGAGCCGCAAGCAGGGTTACACCACCGGGAAGACCCGGGGATACAAGAAGGTGCCGCTCGACGACGAGCTGTTCAAGCTGGTCAGTCACGAGTCGGTCGAAACGGATCAGACGATCACGCAGGTCGTCTACCTCATCGTCTGTCAGCACTTCGGCCGGGATCCAGAAGATCCCACGAGGCCATCCTCCAAGGTGCGATTGAAGGCCGTGTCCTGATACACGTCATGTCTTTCGCACGTCTTTGATCGTTATTGAGTCGTCTTATCCAGATTGACACCCGGGACGTTTCCCGGCGTGGTCGATCGCTGTACGCACCGAGGATACGGGGATGTGCGCAATGCCAGAGGTTGTCGCTGTGAAAGGAGGCGAGCCGATCTATAACGAGCCGCGTGCAATCGCGAGCCTCAATTTCCACGACGGATTCAAGACACTGTTCAACCCGGAAGACGCGGGTGACAAGGTGCTCTACGAGCGGCTTGAGTCCGGCTACGACAAGAACGACCCGGTCTCCATCTGGAAGGAGGAGGACGTTGTCATCGATGGCCACCGTCGCATCGCGATCAGCAAGATGCTCGGCCGTGAGGCGATTCAGGTGGCGTACTACTCATTCGCATGCAAGGAGGACGCAAGATGGTGGGCGATCGGGAAACAGATCGGCCGCCGAAACCTGACGCCAAAGGAGAGGGCGGAATTCTACGCCGAGCACAGCAAGCGAGTACCCAAGGGGCAGCACGAGAATCGGGGCAATCGACACAAGCGGGGGGACGCTTCTAGAAGTCCGGCGAACGCCGGACTTCTAGAAGAGAAGCCGGGCTACTCGAAGGAGGTGCTAGAACTGGCCGAGAAGGTCAAAGAGGACCCCTCGGTCGTTTACAAGGAACTGGCGATACAGCGACACGCAGACCCGGCGATCAAAGGGGCCTATCTCGCCGGGGCTGTAAAGTTGGACCCGGCCTACAGGGCCGCCTTGGACGACCGCAACGCCAAGGCTGGCAAGCCGATCCCAAAGTTCACGGACAAGAATCGATCGAAGTCCGGCACGACGTCCGCCCCGATCGTGACCAAGTCCACCACGGCTCCGCCCGAGATCAAGCGGGCCGTGGCGTCGGTCCCGCTGCCCAAGGAAGGCCAGCCGCTCATGGACGCGGAGCGTGAATTCTTCGGCCGCATCCCGCTCCGCAACGAGCTTGCCGGCGACGATGCCGCGAGCCCGATGGACAACGACCTGCGACTTTTCCTCATGCTTGAGGGCCGCCTCAAGCAGATGAGGGAAGACGTGCTCAATCTGCTGGGCCCGTGCTCGAAGGAGTGGCTCGGCCCGTTCCACCAAGCGGTGTCCAACCTCATCAGCATCCCGCCCCCGACGCTCTGGGATCGCTGCCGGAAATGCGATGGGCAGCGGATCGTACTCGGCGAGGGCACGTGCAAGCGATGCCGAGGATTGGGCTACAGCACCAACTGAGGAAGCAAGATGTCTGCGTTCTGCGTGGACAGGAAGGGGCGACTTGACGCCGCCCGATTCATCGCCGCGATGGGCGACCACGAAACGATCGGCGAGGCGATCCAGTGGCATGCGGCCAAGTCGGTCGAGTGCCGGGAAATGCTCCGCAGTGACATCCACGGATATGAGCCGCTGAAGCCGGATCGAGTCCGGCAGGTCGAGCGGCAGTTGTATGAGCATGAGTCGTCCTACCAGATCCTCTTTCGCAAGCAAGAACGGGAACTCAGCATGGCCACCGCGAGCAACAAGACCCACGTCAACGGCAAGTCCGGTCACATCGCCAAGCTCCTGGGCATCACCCCCGACAAGGCCGAGGCGATCGCCAACCCGATGAAGCATTCCGCCAAGGGTTCCGAGTCCAGGGCCGCGAAACTCCGAAGGGAACTCGGCCTCAAGGAGAAGCCCTCGGTCCGGAAGGGCGATCCAGAGGACGAGCCGATCACCGATCGTCAGGCCCACTTCCTGGGTGCTGATTTCGCGGACCCCGAGGAGGATATCGAGCCGGTCATTCCGGTCAGGGCGACCGTCATCCCGCAGGCCGAGGCGTCACCCGAATTCGATGCCATCGTGAATGAGGAGGATTGCCCCGTCGCGCAAGTGGCACCGGGTCGCACCGTCCAAGAGATCCTCTGCACCCCGCAGCGTGCCAAGGAATTCCTGCGAGCCCGGAGCAAGGAACTGCAGCGAAGCCTGGTCAAAGCGGCGGTCGCCCTCATCGCCGACGACATCCGGAACGATCGCTGGGTCGAGACCGGCGAGCCGATCATCTTCGACGCCAACGGGAATCTGGTGGACGGACAGCATCGACTCGAAGCGATCATTGCGGCCGACAAGGGCGTGAGGATCTGGGTCGCGAGGGGGTTGCCGCCCAAGGCCATGCAGGCGGGCGGATGCGGGCGGAAGAAGACTCGTGCTGATGCCCTCAAGTCGCTCGGCAGCTCGCAACCCACAAGGTCGGCCAGCGTCGTGGGATTCATTCTGTCGTTCAATCCGTTCGACGGCACCATGGCCCCGGCACCGAGTAATGTTCGGTCGGCCGAGTTCTATGAGGAACACCCCGAGATCGACAATGCGGTGACGTACGGTCGTCGCCTGTCCAATATCTGCTACACATCGACCGCCGGTGCGGTCGCCTACTGGTACTTCTCCGCCGTCGATCCCGACCTCGCCGGCAAGATGTTCGACTCGCTCACGACGATGAGCGACCTCGATGGCATGCCACCCCTGAAGACGCTGTACGCATACCTGCAGAAGCACGGCAAGCCGAAGCACAAGCAAGTGGACGGCGATGTGGTTCGCGAGCAGGAGCGCACGCACGTCCTTCGACTCCTGGCCGCCTTCGTCATGGCGTGGAACGCGATCCGGGCCGGAAAGTCCCTGGCTCGGATCAGCATGCCGAGCACGTTCCCGCAAATCAACGGGCTCGAAGTCTGATATCCACGCCCTCTCACTCTCCGGGGCCACGGACGGCCCCTCATCCCGGAGCCATCATCATGTCCAAGTGTCGTTATACCCACCTGCCCAACGTCAACGACCCGGCGTGCGTTCCCGCGTGGGACTACAAGACGCTGGCCGAGAAGCACCGCAACACGCTGATCGCCCTGTTCAACGGCCAGTCGCTCGGCGTGGACTCGCTGGGCTCGACCGACGACCTGGCCCGGATGGCGACGCTGTTCAGTGCCGAGACGGGCATCCCGACCACGCCGGCCTGCCTGTACTCGAACCTGATGAGGATGCGGAAGGGCGGCTCGCTGCCCGCCAAGCGACCCGCCCTGAAGGTCGTCAAGCTCGCCCCCAACCCCGAGGTGCCCGCATGAGCATCCAGTACCGCGTCGCCGTGGACTTCGGCGGCCAGAACCAGCTGATTATCCCCTGCGACTCGGCCAAGGACGCGAACGTCCTGATCGACCTCCTGTTCGAGAAGATCGACAAACGCACGCACCTCAAGGTGGGCAACTTCCTCATCTGCCTGCGGGATCTCAAGTTCGCCTGCATCGACACCTTCGACCCGTCGGAGTACGACGCATGAAACGCATCCTGATCGCCCTTGCCGTGTCGGCCCTCACCGTGGCCGTGGTGTACCTCGCGTTCTGCTGGGGGGCCGTGTCGGCATGATCGCGACCATCGCCTATCTCGTCGCCTCCGCCGCCCTGGCCGTGCTGGGCCTGATGTCGGCCTCGGTCTCGGGCGACGAGCACGCGGCCTATCTCGCGGCGAGCGACCCGCTCGTCCGACGCCGGAAGTTGACCGATTCCCGCTGGGCCCTGGGCATCGCGATCGCCTTCATCTTCATGGCCATGTCCATCGCCTTCACCGCCGGGAGGGTTTCGCAATGAGCAACATCGTCGTGACCTGGATGACCCCGGCGACCATCGAGGCGGCCTACACGCTGCTGGGCGAGCCGGCCGAGAAGATGGAATACATCGAGCGGTGCGGCCCCGCGTCCGCGTTCGGCCGCTACAACGGCGAGCGTGGCGTCCTGTACTGCGTCGCGATGATGGACGAGTACGTGGTCGGGGCCGCGAAGTACCTGATCCTCAGCAGCAACCGCCGCATCGACGTGGAGCGGGTCGCGGTGGCCGAGTACTGGCGTCGCCAACGCATCGGGACGTCCCTGCTCGACCACATCGCGGGCAAGCTGACCGTCCTGCGTCCGACGCTCTGGCTGTCCGTGCCCGAGGACAACCTGCCCGCCCTGCTCTGGCTGCGGGCCTACGGCGGCTGGGATCCCCCGATGCTGGGCCACGGGGGCGAGGGCGAGCCGGACGTGGTCTGGTTCAAGCACTCGATCAAGGCCCGAGAGGAGGTGGCGGCGTGACGACGAATCTGAGTCCGCTCCAGGAGCGGGTACTGGCGGCTTACATGCAAGCCAAGGTCGCAAAGGGCGATTGGCCGCAAGCGGAGGACGTGGCGACCGCGATCGGGAGCACTCGTGCGGCAGTCTATCAATCGCTCTGCAAGATCCGACAGGCGGGCCTGGCGATCGGCCCCGGTTCGGGCAGGTGGTCCTCGGTAGACCGCGAGTCGCAGATCCTGAAGGCGATGGCGGACCTGCGGGAGACGAACGATGACTGGCCCACGCTGGAGGAGATCGGGCACGCCATCGGCATGACAAAGAGCGGCGTGAAGAACTACATGGACCGCATGGTCGCGTCCGGCCGGGTGCGAATGCTTGGCGTCCGCAGGGGGTATGCGCTCCCAAGGAATGGAGGCACCACATGAACACCGCTTACAAGTACCGCGATCCCGTCCGGGTGCTGCGGTCGGGCACCTGGTGCAAGGGCGTGGTCCTGGGCGTGATGCACGGCCGGGCCTACGTCAACGCGATCGGCCCGCACCGCCAGGAGTCGCTGTGGCAGCCGTTCGACGAGGTGCAGCCCGACGAGCCCGACATCGACATCGCGGCCGAGGTGGACGCCCTGCCCCGCTGCTGCGTGTACAGCCCCGCCATCAACGGCGACGTGCGGAAGACGGCCTGAACCAACGAGACACGACCCCAGCGACCTAGGCCGGAGTGGACGCTGGGACGGCGGCACCGGGGAGTCATAAACCCCGGCTCGACTGCGACAACCCGGTCATAGGGTGTCCCTGTCTGTGCACCTCCAGGGGCGACCGAACAGCGTCGGCACGGTTGAGGGGATTGGCCAGATCCTTCGGGGTCTGCCCTGCCGGGTTCGACTCCCGGCACGACGCCTCGCGGCCCGCGTGGGCCGCAGCGTGGAAGGTATGCGCACCGAGACGCAGAGGAGACGCGACGATGGCGACCTGTCTCATCTACACCGAGCCCGAGATCCGCCGCCGTGCCGAGCGGTGGCTGGACGAGTCGATCCGCCACGCCAGGCTGGACCCGGACAGGACGCCGATGCGGGACATGGTCCGCTCGGCCGCCCGCCTGAACCGGGCGAAGCGGCGATGCCGTGTGGCCCTGCTGACGACGTTCGACCGGGCCGCCCGCCTCTACGAGCGGGGCGTGACGGTGCTGGTGGACCGACGGGGCATGTTCGTGATCGAGCAGGATGTCATCTCCCGGCCGCTCGGCACGACGGGGGCCTGACCGATGGCGAAATGGTGGAATCACCACGAGGTGCTGACGGAGGCGGAGGAGGCCGAGCTGGGCCGGACGATCCGTGCGTGGCAGGACGGCGGGATCGACCCGGACGCCGGCCTCGCCGCCCGCAATCGGCTCGTGACGTGCAACTTCCGCCTCGTCAAGTGGACGCTCGCCCGCATGTCGGTCACGCGAGGCAAGTCGTTCGAGGACTACTACCCGGCCGGGCTGTCCGGCCTGATGCACGCGGCGAAGAATTTCGACCCCGCCAAGGCCCGGTTCGCCACCTACGCGATCCGCTGGATCCAGCACGCGGTGCAGCTGTTCGCGATGCAGGACCGGGTGATCCACGTCCCGGCCCACGTGCTCCGCAATGACATCCGGAGCACGCCGGGGTTCGCCCGCCTCGCGGACGCGGGGAAGGCGGTGGCGATGGTCGCGACGGGCATGGACGCCGAGATGATCGCGATGGCGGCCCGGGTCGAGGACGCACCCAACGACGCGGCCGACCTGGTGGGGCTGCTGCTCTCCGAGGTCGGCCTGTCCCAGCGTCAGGCGGACGTCATTAGGAGGCGGTACGGGCTGGGCTGCACCCCGGAGACCCAGGCGGAGATCGCGGCGACCTACGGGCTCACGCGGGAGCGGGTGCGGCAGATCGAGGAGGTGGCCCTGATGCGTCTCGCGGACGCCGGGCGTGCCCGCTCGCGGCTCAAGGTCGCGGTCGAGGACTACTTCGGGCGGGCCATCTGACCAACGGAGGGATACGCATGCTGGTGCTCACGCGACTCAAGGATCAGTCCATCTACATCGGGCCGGACATCCGCGTGGTGGTGGTCCGCATCGACGGCGACCGGATCCGCCTCGGCATCGAGGCCCCGGACGACGTGGTGATCCACCGCGACGAGTTCGGTCGGCCCGCGAAGGAGGGGGAGTGATGGCGGCGTGCAACGAGGCGGATCTCCGGTCGCCCTACCCGTGGTTCGGGGGCAAGTCCTCCGTGGCCCCGATGGTGTGGGAGCGGTTCGGAGACGTGCGCAATTTCGTGGACCCATTCCTCGGCTCGCTCGCGATGCTCCTGGGGCGGCCCACGCCGTTTCAGGGCACCGAGACGGTGAACGACGCGGACGGGTTCGTGTGCAACTTCTGGCGGGCCCTGCAGGCCGACCCGGAGGCGGTGGCCCGGTTCGCCGACCACCCGGTCAACGAGAATGACCTGCACGCCCGACACGCCTGGCTCGTGGGACAGCGGGACGACATCACCCGCCGGCTCGAAGGCGACCCGGACTGGTTCGACGCCAAGGTGGCCGGGTGGTGGGCCTGGGGTCAGTCTTGCTGGATTGCGGACGGCTGGTGCTCTGGCAAGGGGCCGTGGCAGGTTCAGTGTGACGAGTGCCTTCGAAAGGGCGGCGGCGACGGGCCCGGCGTCCACCGGAAGCTGCCCAACCTGGGGGCTGGATCGGCTGGTCTCATGCTCCCGTCTCGCGACATCAGGGCGTGGCTCCAGCATCTCTCTGGCCGCATTGCAAAAGTCCGCGTCTGCTGCGGCGATTGGACGCGGGTCATGGGCCCATCGGTCAGGGCCAACGAGGGGATCACGGCCATCTTCCTCGATCCGCCATACGAGGATAGCGGCCTCTACGCGATGCAATCCGGCGGTGTCGCCGCGAAGGTGAAGGCATGGGCGATTGCCAATGGCGATGACTCCACGCTCCGGATTGCCCTATGCGGCTACGAGGGCGAGCACGACATGCCGGATACGTGGGAACGGGTTTCGTGGAAGTCCCGCCTGGGATACAGCTACCGGCCTGGCGGCAAGGGCGACACGAACGCCCGCCGCGAGCGGATCTGGTTAAGCCCCAACTGCCTCAAGCCCGAGTCCGAGCGGATGCCGCTGTTCGGCAACCTCAAGGAGACAGCCTGATGCCTAGCTGCTCCACCGACCCCGAAGGCTTCCCGTTCGACCCCGCCGAGACGGCCCGACTCTCCCGGCTGCGGCTGGCCCGGGACTACCTGCAAATCCGCAAGTGGCACCGGGACGCGACGAGTCCGCGTGACCTGGCCTACTACGGCAAGCACAAGGACGTCGCGTTCAAGCTGCTGAGCAAGGCGATGGAGGCCGAGGCGACCCTGTACGTGGACGACGTGATCCTCCGCCGCGACGTGACGGGCGACATCACCGTGCTGGAGCGGCGGAAGGGGTTTTTGACCGAGGACGAGAAGCGGGCCAAGAGGGAGGCGAGGAAGAAATGAAGACGTTCGAGCGAGGCGAAGAGGTCGTGGTCGCCCAGGGCGACGATTGGGTCCGCGGGTTCTACCTCGATGCCAGCGGCGGCGACCACGGGGTGCTAGTGCACGTCGGGGGATTTACCAAGACCGCCTACGTCGGCGACGACAAGATTATCCGGCCCCTTCCCTCCTTCGTGGCCACGGGCGACGACCTGCGGCTCACGGCCGAGGCCCTGGCCCACTACGCCCACGAGCGGGTGCGGCTGGACATGGAGCACAACGGCGGGCTGACCGACGACACCCTCGCCGTGCAGCGGCTGCACGAGCGGGCCAAGCGGGCGATGGAGGTGGCGGGATGAGCGAGCACAAGTACGAGTTCCGGCAGCCGGTGGAAGTCCCCTATTCCGGCGGATGGCGGAAGGCCACGGTCCTACAAATCTACAACAGCGGGGATGTTCGCGTTGCCTACGGGGCCGGGGAGGCCACGTGCGAGACAACGTACATGCCCGAGATTATCCGCCCTGACCCCGACTTCGTCCTCGCCCGCCGCGACGCCGCACCGCAGGCCCGCAGCGGCTGGCGGCTGCCGGAGCCGGGGGACGTGGTGCGGGTGCTCGCCCCCGATAACGATGCCGTCCAGGGCGAACTGGAGCTTGCGGCTTACGTGCCGACGTCGTCATGGCCGTTTAAGGTCAAAGGGAATAACGGATTGGTGTACGGATTTCGCAAGGCCGAACTCGTCCGCCTCCACGACGTCCCAGAGCCCGCCCCCACGCCCGAGCCCCTCGGCACCCTGGACGCCTGCGTGGAGCGTGCCGGGCTGGTCAACGCGGGACTCCAGTACGCCATCGACGTCCTCAACAACCCCGCCCCCACGACGGCCCAGCGGGACGCGGCCATCCTGATCCTCAAGGATGCCAAGTTGCGGCTGGGGGAGGCGTCGTGACATGCGCAAGCAAGACCCCCGGTCGGGCGAGGTGCCGGCCGGGGGCGGGGTCAGGCGTCGAGTTGGGCGAGGCGGCGACAAAAGCATGCACCCAGGGACAACTCTGGGTCGGTCTCATCTCCATCGAACTCATCAATGGCGGCCCGCAATGCCGCTCGTTCGGACGAGAAGTACCCCGCCGCCTTGATGGCTGGATCGAAACTAATGCCAGGCATGGGCGTCCAGACGTAGTCGCCCTCTTCGTAGTGCCAGGCGATCCGGTTCTCGTAGATGGACAGCGGGATCCCATAATACCACACAACATCCCCCGGCCCCACCCGCACGCCATCGGCGGTCGTCCAGGGGCGTTCCTTGTCGTCGGCCATTCACGCGGTCTCCTGTGCTCTGACGGCGGCCATCCGCTGCTTGATCATGTCCGCCTCGCCCTGGATCTCCAAGAGGATGCGCTGGAGTTCGTGCAGCAGCCCAAACGCGGCGGCCTTCCGCGTGGCGTACGCGAGGACGTACGGGTACGGTCGCTGGCTGGCCCCGGTGAACCACTTCTGCATCACGTCGTCCTCGGTGACGACGATCTCTCGCACCCTGTCGTCCTTGCCTTTCCTGTCAACCTCGGCCACCCATGCCGTGTCGCCGATCGCGACGAACTCGCCGTCCATCGTGCCGATCGGCTTCTCGGGGGTGGCGATCTTTATCTTCGGCATGTCGTCGTCGTCGGCCATTCACGCGGTCTCCTGTGCGGCGGGCCAGGGGGCGTCCGGATCGGGCCCGTCCACGCGGAGCCATCGCCCTCGCGGCCTGCCCGGCTCCGCCGCCAACTCGCCATCGAAGGGGTCATCCCAGATCATCAGGCGGCCGTCCCGGCGAACCTGCACGCCGACCACGACCTCGCCTTCCCTCTCTTGCCACCAGTACCAGCCCGGCTCGGCGGGCACCTCGTAGGTCCACGGCATCGTTCACGGCTCCTGTGCGGCGAGGGCGGCGAGGCGGCCAGTCAGTGCGTCGATATCATCCGCAATCTCCCGCTGCTGCTGCGTCAGAAGCATGATCTGCGAGCGGACGGCGGCGGCCACGGACGAGTAGAACCGATCTTCGGCGTCCTGGAGTCTGCCCCACGGGTAGCGGTTCGACGCCATGCCGTTGTAGATCGGATCCTTGCGGTAGACGCCATCGCCATGGGCCTCCCACGCGTTGCCCCACTGGTCGTAGACGGTGCCGCCGATGGGCACCATGAAGCCGTCGTCCGTTCGCATCGTTCAGGACTCCGTGGCGAGGGCGGCGGGCTTGCGGGCGGCATCGCACGCCGCGATGGCATCGGCCAGCATGCGTTGGGACGACTCCAGGTTCGCCTCGGCGGTCCTCAGCTTCCGCTCGTCCCGCTCCACCAGCTTGGACGCGGCGACGACCACGGCCTCGGCTGCGGCGACGCGGGACGCGTAGGCGTGGTGCGGATAGACCCAAAGCTCGCCGTCGTCGCCTTCAAGGATGACCATGTTTCCCATCATTATGGCATTGCCGAACCCCTTGACGGTGTACGTCTCCAGGTTCGTGCCGTACACGGTCATGTCCTCTGTGATCTCCACTCCGTCTGCGGTTCGCATGGGTCACTTCTCGCTTTCGCCGAGGTGGCTCGTAAGCCTCTTCACGTCGCGTTCAGCGATCGGCCGGACTGCCTCGCTCAAGTACTGAGCGACGGTCTTGCCGGAAAGGCTGGAAGCCGCCTTCACCAACTTCATGACATCGGCGTCGATCTTTGCCGTCACGTCATTCCGGCCTGTCGTCGGGCGGCCCATCTTCGAGCCGCCGCTTTTCTTCTTGGCCATCGGTTCGGTCGCCTGTACGGCCAGCATGGATTGCTCCTGACACAAACCGAAATTGTAGCCCGCAAAGATTTTCGCCGCCATTCCCATTCTATTGACCAGATCGTCGGTGACAAGGGCACTAATCTGATTTCGGCACTATTGACTTTTAGTGACCGACTCGTGTATCCTGTGATTGTTGGCTACGAACGCCAACGAAAAAGGCCGAATGGTGCGGCTAACACCATCCGGCCCGAAGACGAAACCCCTGCTTCTACCAGGAGACCGTCAGATGCTCATCGTAGTGACCTCCCACGTCGAAGGCAACATCGCCGACCAGATCACGCCGTTCGACCTCCCTTCCATCCGCGACTACTCGGCCACCGATCACGCGTGGCATCTGGGCTACTCGGCCGCGATGGATGCGGTCGATTTCGAGGATGTCTTCCCGCCGGCCGAGCTGACCGTGGCCGAGGCCCGTGCGTTCCGGGCCGGTGCCCGCGAGGGGTATCGGCAGCTTGAGTGGGAGATGGAGCAGTCCCGCACGCCGATGAGCGATGAGGACGCGGACGACATGTACGACTCGTGGATCCGCGAGCGGGAGGGCCGCGACGCGTTCCTGGGCCACGACGAGACCTACTGACGCATCACACGGGGCGGGGGCCGCGAGGCCCCCTTTCTCTCAGCCTGGAGCAAAGGGTTGCCATGCTTCTGATCAACGGACTCGTCCTGTCGCCGATCCAGTGTCACCTGATCTCGTCGATAAGGCTCATTCCGCACTGGAAAGCCGGCAGCAACGAGGCACGCATCGAGTTCAACTTCCTGAACGAGCGGCCCCACAGCACCGAAGACCGTCCCGCCTCGGATGCGGCCATCGACCTGGAGATGTACTCCGAGGCGATCCGTCAGTACCGGGAGGCCAACCCTGTGGCTCCGGAGGTGCTGACCGCCGCACTGGCGGTTCGTGAAGCCAATCAGGAAATGATCAGCAGGACCATTGAAGCGAAGGAGGCCGCCCGATGACCTGCACGACGACGAGCCTGACGCACCTGGAAGCCCGCGTGGGCGTCCTGCGACGCCGCTACCTCGCGACGCTGGCGGAGGCGGACGGCGAGGCCCTGCTGGGCGACCCAGTGCGGCACGACAAGCTCAGGGCCCTGGGGCGGAAGCAGTACGACGTGTTCTGGCGGGAGTTCGAGGCGTTCCAGCGTGCGGAGCTGGACGCGAAGTACCCGGTGACGGAGGGCTGAGGCGATGGGCGGTTTCAATCCGATCAGTGTTTCCAACTTGATTAACCCACTGGGCGATGCGTTCCAGGAGGCCAACCGGGCCATCCAGTTGCTCGCCGAAGCCATTGAGGAGCTTCAGGGCGAGGTGGACGAACTGCGTGAGCAGGTCGCCATCCTGATCCGCGAAGGTGCCGAGCGGGAGGCCGCCGATGCCTGGCGACCCCCTCGGCCTGGCCCTGCTCGTCCTCGCGGGCGTGTGGGGCGTGGCGTGGATGCTCAAGTCGGGCGATCGGTGGCGACGCACCGGGCGGTGCGGCAGGACGGGGAGGATGCGATGGGCGACGAGGTGAGAGTGGAGCAGTGGATGGTGGAGGCGGCGGCCGAGATCGAGCCGAATGACTCGCCGGTTGTGTTTGAGCGGGAGATGGGTGCCGAGCGGATCCAGCGGATCGCCGAGATCATCGCGAGGCACGCCCCGAGGCCCCTGTTTCGGCCGGGCGAGACGGTGCAGTACAGGCACCAGCCGCACGTCAGGGGCGTGATCGTCGAGCAGGCCGACCAATGGACGGTCAACTGGGGCACGAGGGTGGCCACCTACGCCGGCCGCTATTTGGAGCCCGTGGAGGCCACCGATGACTGACAACCTGATCCTGCCCGCCACGCTCGTCGCGGTGGCGGGCCTGCTGGCCGGCTGGGACTTACTGAGGGGAGGCGAGAGATGAGCGAGACCAAGTGCAAGCGTTGCTCGGACTGTGCCAACAGCGAGCACCACTGGATCGACAACGATTTTTTCGGCGACTTCGATGACCCGGAGCCGGATTCCGACCCGAGGTACAGCCACGTCTGCAAGCACTGCGACGCGGTCGGCTCGGAGTGCCCGGACTGCGACGGGGCGGGCGGCGACCTGTACGACACCGACTTTGAGTGGGAGTGCGAGCGGTGCAAGGGCGAGGGCGTGGTCCTCGGCCTGGCCGCACTGGACGACGACGGCGAGCCGTTGGGAGGCGAGAGATGAGCACGTGCGAGACGACGGAGATCGAGACCGAGATCATCGACGGCTACCGGATCGATTCTCGCACCGGCGAGGTGCTGGAGTACGTCGGCCGCCCCGAGTTCCACATCGACTCGGACGACAAGGCCGAGTGGGTGCTGGAGCGGCGGGGCGAGATCGAGGCGGACCTGGCGGCGGTGCGGGCCCGACGCGAGGCGATCCTGGCCAACCTGGACGCCCTGGAGCGCAAGCACGCCGGCCGGCTCCGGGCCCTGGTCTACCGGTTCGAGTCCGAACTGGAGGCGTTCACCCGCTCGAAGCTGGCCGGGGGCAAGGCCAAGACGTGGCGGTGCCCCTACGGCACGGTGGCGATCCGCAAGGTGCCCGCACGCTGGACGTGGGCCGACGTGTCGGACGCCAAGGAGAAGGCCATCGAGTGGGCCGAACAGCACTGCCCGGACGCGATCAAGACCAAGGTTGAACACCGGGTTGCCCTGGACGACCTGGTGCCCGTGGCGGCCCTGCACTGCTCCCACGACGGGGCCGAGATCGTGGATTACACCGAGGTTGCCAGGTTCCCCTCGTGGGTGCCCGAGGCCGAGAAGGTCCACATCAAGACGGGGGTGAAGGCGTGACCCTGAACATCCAGGCCGCCCTCGGCTACCTCGGCGTGTTTTTGGCCGGCTACGGGGCCTGCCTCGTCCGCCAGTCGATCCCACGCGGGCGGCTGCCGCCGGGCGGGCTGGAGGCGGCGGTTAACCAGCAGCACGACGACATCGAGGAACTCCGGTCGGACCTGGCCCACGCGTTCGTGAGGCTGGGCCGGCTGGAGACGGCGAACGAGAGGAGAGACGCAGCGTGACGCAGTTCCAGGACATCTACGACGGGCTGGTGGAGCCCTTCCCGCCCGAGGTCGTCAAGCACCGCCAGCAGGCCGGAAGGCAGCTCGCCTACGTGGACGCCCGCGACGTGGCCGAGAGGCTCGATCACGTCGTCGGCTTCGAGAACTGGTGGGCGAACTACATCCCCGCCGAGCACTCGGTCCAGTGTGCTCTGACGATCAAGTTCCCCGACGGCTCGACCGTCACCAAGATCGACGCGGGCGGCTACGCCGGCATGCAGGACCAGGGCGACGACGACAAGTCCGGTTACTCCGACGCCTTCAAGCGGGCCGCCGTCATGTGGGGCGTGGGGCGTCACCTGTACCGGGACGGCAAGACGCCCCAGCGTGCCCCGCAGAGGCCCCAGCAGCCCGCACAGGCGTCCGCCGGGCGTCGTGAGGAGCCGAGGCCGACCCAGCGGCAGCAGCCGCAGGAGGGGCAGCAGGAGCGGCGGCAGTACGACGGGCCACCCCGGAGCGGCAAGGGCCTGTTCGCCTGGACCAAGGAGCAGGAGCAGAAGTACGACGTCGGCCTGCTCAAGTTCCTCAACGAGTGGGGGAAGCTCCAGGAGTTCCCCGGCCGCATGGTGGACTGGGACTCCGACCAGGTCCGGCAGGCTTACGAGGAGGCCACCCGCAAACTGCGGACGTTCGAGAGCCAGGAGCAGCCGGCGGGCGTCGGGCAGGACGAGTCCGACGGCGAGGACATCCCGTTCTGAGCAACCCGTTGATACGCGGGACCGATCGTCACCGATACCAACTGTGCCGGGCTAGGGAGGGCCCGGCGGACGACAGCCGAAGACACCCACCGTGAGGCGGCGACGTGGCCAAGCCGGATTGCGACGACGGATATTACAAGCTGAGCTATGAACTCGCCGCCGCACTGATGACCTTCGGGTTCGGCGAGATCGAGGGGTTCATCCTCGGCCGCGTGCTGGAGCAGCAGTACGGCTGGGCGAAGAAGAAGATGGTCCACATCCGGACGTGCGAGGTCGCCACGCTGCTCGACGTGGACCGCCGTCTGGTCAACCGGGCCATCCACAAGCTCGTCGGGGTCGGGGTGCTCGAAACCCTGGGCGACGACTGCTACACGTTCATCAAGGACTACGAGTCCTGGGAGACCCCGCACTGGCGGCAGGCCAAGCGAGACCGCTGGATCCTGTTCGCCCGGCGGGCCCCGATGCGGGCCAAGGCCGACCGCCCCAAGGCCACCCCGAAGGACCGTGACGACCTCATCCAGCCCTCCGACGGACCCTCGGAGGATGTCATCTCCAAAGATGACAAGCCGCCCGTCCCTGTCATCTTCAAAGATGACAAATCGGAGGACACCGATGACTCCGTGTCATCTTCAAAGATGACAGATTGTCATCTTCAAAGTAGACAACTTGTCATCTCCAAAGATGACAACGCAGGCGTCCCCCCCGGACCCCCTATAGGGGAAGCGCGGGCGGAATGTAAGAAGTTGAGAAGAGAAGAAGAATACCCCCCTACCCCCCAAGGGGGGTTCGAGGTGGAGGGCGAGCAATTCTGCTGCGACCCTCCCGAGACGATCCCAATGCCCAAGCCGTCCGCCCCGGGAGTCCCCCAGACTTACGACGAGCTTTACGCCTGGGTGGGCCGCTCGAGCCGGAACCCGGTCGTGATCGAGGGCCTCCCGAACCTCGCGGCCGGCTACGCCCCGGACTGGGTCTTCCAGGCCCTGCGGGTCGCGATGTTCCGGAAGCGGGACGAGAACGATTGGTGCTCGTACGCCAACGGCTGCCTCCGCCGCTGGCACACCCGGGGGTCGATCGACGAGGCCGAGGTGAAGCGGGAGACCGCCTCGAGGAGCCGAGACTACGGGCAGCCGACCGCCGTGACGGACGAGGACCGTGAGTTCCTCGAGCGGCGGAAGGCCGCGATGGCACGCACCAGCAAGGGAGCCTGACATGAACTGCCGCAAGCCGGACGCCATGCCGCCGCACAACATCGAGGTCGAGGAGCGACTCCTGGCCTGCATGCTGGCGGACAACGACGCCATCGACGAGATCGCGGGGGTGCTCACCGCCGACGATTTATTCCGCGACTCGCACCAGACCCTTTTCCGGGAGATGCTCGAGATGCACTCCCGGGGCGAGCGGTTCGACTCGATCACGCTGGGTGACCGCCTCGAGGGCCGGGGCCAACTCGAGCGGATCGGCGGCTACCCGGCGATCTCGAGGCTTCTCGAGGGGATCATGTTCCACCGGGTGGAGGCCGAGTGGTACGCCCGCATCGTCGCCGCCCACGCCCTCCGCCGCCGCCTGATCGAGATCAGCGGCCGGGCGATCGACACCAGTTACGCCCAGGACCAGACCGCCGAGGAGGTCGCCGCCGGGCTCGAGTCGGCGATCAGCGACGCCCTTACCCGCCACGCCCGCCCGTCCGAGGTGCTCGTGGGCGACGTGGTGCAGGAGGTCTACGAGAACATCATCCGGTCCCGAGACGGCGAGGTGATCGGCAGCCGGACCACGGGGATCAACCAGCTCGACATGCGGATCACCGGCCTCGAGGACGGCCGGCTCACAATCATCGCGGGGAGACCTGGAATGGGAAAATCCGCTTTGGCCCTGAATGTCGTCGAATACTTCGCCAGGCAGCACGACCTGCCCGTCTACGTGTTCTCGCTCGAGATGGTGGCGACCGAGTTGACCAAGCGGCTGATCTCCTCGATGGCCCGGGTCACCGGCGACAAGCTCAAGGGCCGCCGGCTGATGGACGATGCCGAGCTGCGGCGGGTCCGCGAGGCCAAGGAGAGGCTCGCCAAGATGCCGATCCGGATCGACGACACCTCCGCCAAGTCGATCAGTGCCATCCGGTCCCAGGCCCGCCTCGCCCGCCGCAAGCACGGGGTCGGGCTGGTGGTGGTGGACCACATCGGTCTGGTGAACCCCGACCCCGGGGCCAACTCGAGGGGCGAGACTCGGCAGCAGCACATCGGCAAGATCAGCCGCATGCTCAAGAACCTGTCTCGAGACCTCAAGATCCCGGTCGTCGGGCTGTCCCAGCTCAACCGCAACAACACCGAGCGGCCCGACAAGCGGCCCACGCTCAGCGACCTCCGCGAGAGCGGCGACATCGAGCAGGACGCCGATACCGTGCTGTTGATCCACCGGCCGGACTACTACGACCGCGAGGACAGGCCGGGGCAGGCCGAGATCATCATCGCCAAGCAGCGGGACGGCGACACCGGCATCGCGACCGTCAAGTTCCTGCGGGAGTTCACCAAGTTCGAGGATCTCGAGGACGAATTGCCGCCCGGCGTCACAAATTCGCCGTGGTGAGCCCGCATCATCGCGCAAATCCGCAACACGTAGCCGCACGTATTGACAAATGGGTGCGGCTGGGGTGAAAATAGGTACACCAATCGAGGGAGGTGGGGCGATGGCGGGCGAGCAACTGGTGGCGACGATCCGGTGGAAGGTGCCCGAGGGATGGCCGTTCGGCGACGTGCCGATGGCCGAGGAGCAACTGAAGTCCCAGGCCAAGGCGGTCCGGGCGTTCGCGGGCTACATCGCGAACTGCACGCTGTTCGAGGGCTGGCCGGTCGCGATCGAGTTGTCGCTGGCCGACGTGGACCCGGCGGCCGAGCCCGAGTGGGTCGAGGTGGGGGATCCCGCGTTCGTGTTACCGCAAGAGGAGCCGTGACGACAACCGACGGCCAGCACGCCGTAAAACGCACCACGAGCCCCGTGGTGAGGCGATTGGGCCATCGGACGACGGATCTACCGTGCGGGCGAGACGACGCGCCAGGCAGGCTTGTAGCGATCGGAGGGCGGGGATGGCGGACGGCGGGAAGTTGGCGGTGGTGGTCGGGCGACAGGTGCCACCTCGGCTGAAGCCCTACTGGGTGCTGGTCGTGGCCGGGCAAGAGTTGGATGTCGGGATTGAGGACGGCGATCGGCGGGACATGGAAGTTGTGGCCGACCGGATCAACGCGGCGGTCGAGGCCGAGGTGGAGCGGCGGCTGGACGAGATCACCAAGGGGGTGGGGGCGTGAGCGAGACGATTTCCGAGTACGTGGCCGAGGACACGGACATCCCGGTCGATCAGATGCTGATCCAGTGCGCCAACGGCGAGATCAGCGATCGGTTCGTGAACTGGTTCGAGTTGCACCTGAGCGGCCGGGACATGATGGTCGGCGGCGAGACGCTGCCCGACTGGATGGTGGACATGCTCAAGGACCAACAGGAGCGGACGAGGGCGGCACTGACGCCGTCAGAGGAGAGGCTGGCCGGTTTCGTCGTTGCGGCGATGTCGGCCGTGGACGGGAGGCGGACGCACCGGGCGGACGTGTTTGGGGTGGACAAATTGGAGGCGTGACATGCTGACCACACGCGACGGGGCGGCAGTCGAGCCCGGGACGCCGCTGTACTGGCTGGAGCCGGGGACGACGCGGGTCTACGAGGCGGAGACGTGGACGCGGGACGAGGCGATGCAGCGGTGGTCGTCGCCGGGGCATGCGATCCTCTCCGCACTCGATCAGGCCGCGTCGCTGGAGTTGCGGGCGGGCGACGACATGGACGAGGCCCGACGCCGGCTGTTCAAGCATCGGGATTTCCAGGGGGAGTGCCGGCTGTCGCTCGTCGCCCCCGGCGTCACCCGCGTCCCGCCCACAGACCGACCGGAGGCAAACTGATGGCGAACACGGACTTCGCGTTGATGTACGAGGGCGAGAAATGGAAGGACCGGACCCAAGACTTCCGTGGCCGCTTGGCCGCATTGACGTTCAAGGAAGCCGATGGCGCCCTCACGGCAGCCGAGGCCGAGGAGTTGGCCGCCTTGGAGTCGCGATGGAAAATCGAGTTCAGGGCGTTCCTTGACGCCATCAAGAAGCCGGAGGCTGAGCGATGCAAGTGATCTACGAGCCGAGCGTGCATCTCGTGGGCGTGCAGTCCGTGGCCGAGACCGGCCTGGCCGACTTCCTGGCCAGCATCGGGGCGGAGTCGTGGGAGACGGACACGGAGGTGGGCGGGGAGAAGCTCGTCGAGGTAGGCGGGAGGCTCTGCTACCAGAGCTTCACCAAGCCCCGGCCCGGCGGCAACAAGGCATACATCGAACACATCCTCGAAGTCGGCCACGGCTGCTACGACGACGAGACCGAGGTGCTCACCGCCAACGGGTGGAAGCGTTGGCCCGACGTCAGGATGTCCGATCGATTCGCCACGCGAGACGAGTTCGGGCGGATCGCCTACCATCAACCCAAGCGGCTCATCAAGGCCAAGTACGAGGGGAGGATGTATCGGGTCGAGGGTCAAGGCGTGGACCTTCTGGTGACTCCGAATCACCGGATGTACGTCTGCCCCACGACCACCAAGGAAGGCAGGAAGCGAGAGGTCTATCAGTTCATCCGGGCCGACGAACTCGACGACACCTCGCACGCCTACGTGAAGACCGGGACATGGGATCCGCCGAAGACCCGGTTGGTCCATACTGACGTCGCCAGGCTGCTCGGCTTTGCGATAGGCGATGGATCGCTGAGCGGGGGCTCGTTGGGCCTGAGATTCCGGCTCCGTCGGCCGAGGAAGATGCAATACCTGGAGTCGATCGTTTCAAGTCTAGGCTGGAAACTGAGGACCGATGGCGAACGATACTCGGTCACCATCCCCGACGAGTACGCAGCCTTGTTCCGTGGGATCTATGGCCCCGATCGCTCCAAGCAGATCCCCCAGTACGTCCTGACTGAGTGGGACTTCAACACGCTTTTGGCCTTGTACCAAGGCATGATGGAGTCGGATGGGCATCGGGGTCGCACGAGCGATAGTTACGACACAACGAGCCAGAAACTTGCCGGGCAATTCCAGCAGCTTTGCCTCCACCTCGGCGTGGCCGCGAATGTCTGCTACACGCTGGAGCGTGTCCCGGCCGGCGGCTCGTTCGGCAAGAAGCCCCTGACCCGGATGTCCGTCATCACGCGGTGCACTCACCCGGAGGTCAACAAGTGCGTCGGACACAAGGGTCGCACTCGCTGGATTGAGGATTGGTCCGGTGACGTGTATTGCGCCGAGGTTCCTCACGGAACGCTCTATGTCCGTCGCGGCGGCCAGCCCGTCTGGTGCGGAAACTCGGTCCTCGAACATGCGGTGTTCAACCTGATCTTCACCGGCGTCTCGCGGTCGTTCACGCACGAGCTGGTCAGGCATCGCGCGGGAATGTCGTACTCCCAACTGTCTCAGCGGTTCGTGGACGAGTCCGACTGTGCGTTCGTCGTGCCGCCGGCACTGGCGGATGAGGTGCGGGCCGGGCTGGAGTTCGCCGAGCCATTCCGGGCCGCCCACCCGAAGGCCGAACTGTACGACGCCTACATGGATGCGGAGTTCAGGCATCACGACGACCCGACGCTCGCCCCCATTCGGGCGGGGCTGCGATGGCTGGCCGGTGCCGAGGCCGCCATGCACAACTACCGCGAACTGAGCGACTATCTGGCCGGCAAGTTCACCGACATCGAGGACAAGACCCTACGCCGCAAGAAGGCCCGCGAGGCGGCCCGCTCGGTGCTGCCCAACGCCACGGAGACGAAAATCTTCGTGACTGGAAATGCCCGTGCGCTCAGGCACTTTTTAGAACTGCGGGGCGACGCCGCCGCCGACGCCGAGATCCGCCGGGTCGCGGTCGCCACGCTCAAGGTGCTGCGGGTCGCGGCCCCCAACCTGTTCGGCGACTACGAGATCAACATTGTCGGCGGCGAGGAATGCACCACCACCCCGTTCACCAAGGTCTGAGGAGCCCGCCTGATGGCCACCCGCTGCCGCAAGCCCCGCAAGGCCCCGCCGCCCCCGCTGCCGCCGCCCGGCCGGTGGGAGGTGTGGGCGGTCGGCTGGATCCCGGTGAGCGTCAACACGCTGGTGGGGCGGATGGGCCAGGGCACGGGGCGGAAGAAGAAGGACCGGGAGTACCTGTCCCTGTTCACCGGCGGCATCCGCCCCGCCGACCGGCCCCGGCGGCTGCACGTGATCTACAGCTACCCGAAGGGCCGGCAGGGGATCGACCTGTCCAACGGGTTCAAGTCGATCGAGGACGCCTTGGTCAAGCTCAAGGTGCTCAGGGACGACACGCGGAAGTGGCTCACGCATGTCTCGGCCACGTCGGTCGAGGGTCCGCTGGGGACGCGGATCGTGGTGACGGACGAGGGGTGGGAGGGGGAATGAGCAAGACGGTGGCCGAGCGATACCAGGAGATGTGCGGCGACAATCTCGACGTGGAAATGGAGGCCCTGCTCAGGGCCGCCATTGCGGTCAGCCACAGCCCCGACGGGCGAGACGGCATGGCGGCGGTCGATCTGCGGTGGGAGCCGTATGAGTCCGAGTGGCTGGCGGAGGCGAGTTGGGCCAACTCCGAGCGGCTGATCGCGATGGACCTGACGCCGATCCTCGCGGTTCGGGAGCTGCGTCGGCGTCTCGCAGCCGGGGATCGGGGGATCGTCGAGCCGTCGCAGGCCAAGGCGATGAAGGCGTACCTGGCCGGGAGGAAGGCATCATGAGCGGCTGCGACACAGAGCCCGATGACCTCTACAAGTACTCGTGGGCGGCCCGGCAGCTCAACGTGACCGTCCGCACGATCGTCGCGATGGTCAAGTCGGGCCGGCTGGGCTACCTGTCGGTGAGCCCCGGCGGCCGGCGGAAGCGGATCCTGCCCTGCCACATCGCGGCGTACAGGCGGGCCAACGAGCACAAGGCGAAGCGGGGCCGCAAGGCCAAGGGTGCGACTTACTGAGGGGAGGTGGGATGATGGAGGAGCCGAAGGTTGACAGATGGATGCTCGATGCAGCGTCAGAAATCGAGCCGAACGACTCGCCCGTCGCCTTCGAGCGGGAATTCGGACAAGAGCGTATTGACACGATTGCCCGAATTATCGGCTATCCGGAAAATAGTGTTGGAAGTCTTACTTGACATCCGTCCACTAATCCGGATAATGGTGTTGGATTAGATCGATCCGTGCCTTCAACCAGAGGAGTTACCCATGCCGCTCAATGCCGCCGACAAGAAGTTTTTGAAAGAGATGGTCCCCCACCACAAGATGGCCGTGAAGATGGCCGACGCCGTGATCAAGGAGGGGAGCGATATGCGCGTTGACGGGCTGGCTCGCGTCATCCGTGACGGCCAGGCCAAGGAGATCGCGCAGATGGAGGGCTGGCTCAAGGAAGTCGGCGAGAAGCCCAACGGCTCGATGGGAGGCATGTAATCCCGATGAATACCAGGCCCCTTCAGGCGATCCAGTTCAATGGCCTTGACGACTACCGCAGGGTGGTCGAGTGGATGCGTTCGCTGGGCGTCACGACGGCCGAGGAATGCCGATTTTCAACTCCAGAGATGTCGATCCAGACGGCTCGTGGGACCGAGAGCGCCCGTCCTGGCGACTGGATCGTCAAGGGCCAGGACGGGCAATTTTACGTTCGCAGCTCGCACGTCCTGCTGACATCGGCAACCTGCCCGTGTCGCCATCGCCCCGATGGGGAGTCCCGAGACCTCGATCGCCCGCCGCGATGCCTCGTCTGTGACGGGGGCCTGGCGATCTGTGCCCTGTGCGGGGCCGCCGAGATCGAACTCGACGAGCCCTGCACAGGGCCCGGAGGACAGCAATGACATTCGGAGAATTGCCCGTGGGGTCATGGTTCCGGACCGTGACGAGTCCTGCCGTGGCCAAGATCAAGACCGGGTTCCACTGCTGGAAGTGGGCCCACCACGAAGGGTTCCTGCCGGTTTCGAATGGTGCGAACTCGGATCTCGAAGTCACCAGGATCGAGCCATTCCCCGCACTGCCAATCGAGGAGGCTTGCGGAGAATAACCTGACGTAATCTCCGCAGGTATTGCGGATTTACGTCCACAATTGGAGCGACGTATGGGTTGGAATTCCGGGTATACGATATTCGAGGCGACCGTGGTTGGCGCTTACGACCTCGGGCTGTTGAACAAGGACCTGCTTTGCGTCCTCATGGAACCGTATCGTGGTTCGGACATCGACTCTGGCGGGTCGCATGATCTTGTCGCCAAGGACGGCTTGGACGTTAAAGAAATCGTCGTCAAGACCTGGGGCAAGAAGCTTCCCAAGAAGCCCGAGATGGAGGCGAGCAACCAAGAGGCGGTTGACCGCTATTACGGCCGAATTTCCGACCAGTTCTACAAGATCACAGATCAATTTGATTGGCGATAGGACGCCATGAATCTCATCAACCTCCCGAATTGGGTGGTTGTCGGCATCCAGCAGTCGCAGCACGACTACCGGATTGAGGCGAGTTATACGGTCGAACCCATCGCCTGTGTTCATTGCGGACGGGGTAGACTGTTCAACAGGCTGTACCGACATGGCACCCGCCCCCAGCTCCTGATGGATGTCCCGGCCCACGGCAAGCGGGTCGGGATTGTCCTGCACCGCGTCCGGTATCGCTGCCAGGATTGCGGCAAGACTTTCCTCCAGCCCATCCCCGACATGGACGCGGCTATAGCTTCCGTGCGATCCGGGCCAAGATGCTCTACGCCCGCCCCTCGGGCAAGAACGGCAAGCCACGATACGGCTCCGGATGGGAGCCTGCCGCAATCGAGGCCGAGGATCGGCCCAAGGGAGGTTGCGAGCCGGAGCAAAGCCCTTTCTTGGGGACGAAGATTCAGGTATTGCTTGAGCTAATGGACATGCCCGAACCTACACATAAGATGGAAACCGGGCGTGGACGTTAGTCTACCAACTTCCAACACTATTTTCCGGATAGCCGTTTTCTCTTGGGGTGCTACTGCGAACTGTTCCGGTAATCGGATGGTTTATAACCCCCAGGGGTTGAAGGATACGTTCTTCGAGAGAACCAACAGAGAGACCGTTAGGGCGTTCTTTGCCCCACGTCCCTCACATAAAGCGACTTACACTCAGACTAGTACGAACTATCCCGGTTCCGTGCTGTACTTCCCAAACGATACCGGGGCCCATCCCACCCAGAAGCCCGTCGCCCTGTTCGAGTACCTGATCCGCACCTACACGGACGAGGGTCAGACGGTGCTCGACAACACGATGGGCTCTGGCACGACGGGCGTCGCCTGCGTGCGGACGGGCCGTCGCTTCATCGGCATTGAGCAGGACGCCGGTTACTACGAGATCGCACGGAAGCGGATCCAGGAGGAGTACGACAAGACTGCCCTGTTCAACGAGGCCGCGAAGCACACGTCCTGATCAGCCGCCCCGAATCTTCCCCAACGCCTCCTTGAGATGGTCCTTGCGATCGATCAGCCGCCCGTACGTCCGGGCGATCTGGTCGGTGCCGCTGTGCCCCAGCAGGGCCGCCAGCGTCGCCGGGGCCACGCCCTTTTCGAGCGCGTCCGTGGCGAACAGGTGCCGCATCGAGCCGAGGGTCACGTGATCGCCCAGCCCCAGCGACTGCCGCACCTTGACCACCTCGTCGTCCAGCGAGCTGTTGCGGAGATGGGCCTTGCCGTGCGGGCGGCGGAACAGCGGGCCCGTCGGGTGTCGCTTCATCAGCCGCACCAGGATCGCCCGGACGGACTCGGGGAAGTGGACCTCTCGGAGCTTTCCAGTGCGTCGCGTCGTCTTGCCGTGGACCCGCCAGCAGCCCGCCTTGAGGTCCACGTCGGCCGCCGTCACGCGGAACACCTCGATCGGGCGGCAGCCGGTGCCGTGGACCGCGTCCAGCACGTCCTGCACCCAGCCGGGCTTGTCGGCCTTGAGCAACGCCCGGCACTCGTCCGGGGTGGGGATCTTCGCCCGGGGCGTGGTCCGGGGCGGCTTGAGCCCGGCCAGGTTGTCGCGGGGGATGAGCCCCTGCCGCGTCGCCCACCGCCACCACGACCGGATGATCAAGACGCGCACCGCCCACGTGTTGGGCGAGAGCGTCAGCCCGGCGTAGATCGCCTCGATGTCCGCCGGCCTGAGCGAGTCGGCCGGGCGATCGCCCAGGGGCTCGACCACGTCCCGCACCGCGATCCGGTACTGCTGGAGCGTCGCCGGGGCCAGCGTCGCCTCCATCGCGGCCAGGTACCGGGCCCCCATCGTCGCCGCCGAGATCCGGTCGCCCGGCCCGACCTCCCACGTGCCCTCCGCCTTCATCCGGGCCACGAGGTCGGCGTACGCCTCCCAAGCCCGCATCTTGGTCTTCTGCGGCGTCTCGCCGGGGGCCAGTTTGAGCAGGACGTGACGCCTGCCCTTGTGCATCACATACCACTGCCGCCGGTCGGTGTAGTATCGTGGCTCCGCCTTCCGCATGCAGCGTCCTCCGGTGGGTTGTCGTATCGCAACCGTATCACCCACGCGGTTTTTCCGCAAGAATTCGGTGTAAATGCCATATGTACCGTTAGAGCACGGACTTGGTGTACAGGACCGACCGCCCGCAGCCGGTTTCCGCAGGGAAAATGCCCGGAATCATGGTGTACAACGCCGATCGCATCGCGTATCATGGATTCGGCGTAGGATACGGGAATTTACGCCTACGGCGAAATCACCGGGGGTTGATGCCGTATCGGTGCCGTATCACCGGCTGCGGAGCGTGCGGGGTGGAAACCAGACGGGGAGGTGGGGTGATGAGCTGGGAAGCCTGGGGCGATCCGCCGGACGTCTACTGCGAGATGTGCGGCTGCGAGGCCGGGTCGTGCATCTGCCCGGAGTGCCCTGTCTGTGACGAGGCCGGGAATCCGTCCTGCTACAAAGAACACGGGATGGTCGAGTCTGACGACCAAATCGACAGCCGCATCAGGCATTCGCCCGATGATCCGACTGATTACTACTTCGACTAGCAACCCACGACCGCAAGCCCTCGCTCGCCGCAACCGCCTAACCTCTGGGCCTCGCGGCGAGCGGGGCGGGGCCACCCAGGGAGACAAAGACGAGACGATGAACCAACTAGCGATCCAAAATTACCTTCGCCTTGGGGGTACTCTCGAAACCCTCGCGGCCGACTATTCCATCAATGTTTACCGTCACCCCGAATTGCCTCTGGTCGGATTCAAGTACGATCAGATTTCTTCGCCCAAGTTTGATCCGATCGTCCGGGACTGCCGGGGGATCGTGCTAGAAGACGGGACGTGGAACGTCGTCGCGAAGCCGTTCCGCCGGTTCTACAACGCGGGGGAGGATCCCGGGGAATTCGAGTGGTCCGACTCATCTTGCACCGCCAAAGAGGATGGGTCGCTGATCCTGCTTTACCACTACGCTGGCGATTGGCACGTCAACACGAGCGGTTCATTCGGCCTCGGACGATGCGGGACCGCTTCCCGCTCGTGGCGCGATGTGTTCTGGGAGGTATCC